>Ga0209542_10002844_pt1 | contig 38122 bp, 50 predicted proteins | sample RifCSPhighO2_01_FD_184028 | JGI IMG/M metagenome (GOLD analysis project Ga0209542, IMG submission 184028) | Soil microbial communities from Rifle, Colorado - Rifle CSP2_plank highO2_0.1 (SPAdes) (version 2) | ecosystem: Environmental > Terrestrial > Deep subsurface > Rock core/Sediment ... | reverse complement strand
TACTTCATATCCGCAGGCATGTGCCAAAGAAGAGCATTCCCTTTTCCTATTTCGTTATTTTTACCAATTGCGACGATTATTGAAATCATAAATTTTTTGAGTTATGCATAAGAATATCATACCCATAGTAGACATAATCCTTTTTTTGAATTCCAAGTGATCCTAACAATGCATAGAGTTCTTGGCGTATTTTTTCTGCTTGATTAGTTTCACCAAATTTTTCTAGTTCAATAAAAGAACCCAAATCAGTGACTTCGTCGATGCAGATTTCTATTTCTCCAATGCGGGCATTTATTCTTTCTTTTTCGACTGTTGTGAATTTATAGAATCCAAGCAATTCAAACATTGAAAACATGATTGGCATATCTTCTTCTTTTATCCCTATTTCATGTTCAATGCTGTCGAGTTGATTTTCCAGTGATTGTTTTATTGTAAATATAACTTTCTTTTCACCTCCAACTTTTTGTTCACGGATTCTTAAAAAGTTTCTACCAAAAAGTCGACCAAATGGGTCCTTGATGTCATTCGGCCAATATATTGTGTCTTTTTGGTACTTGGACGCATGAATTTCCAAACCCATGTCTTTCAGAGTATTTATTATTGCTTCTTTATCTTTCAATTTCGCTTTAACTTCTATCTCATTCATATATTTATACCGCTATTTGTGCTTTTATGCTCTCGTGCGGATTGTAATCTACTAATTCGAAGTCGTCGATAGTAAAGTCTTCCAATTTCATTTTTTTTGGATTTATTTTCATTTTAGGGAGTGGACGAATGTCGCCTCTGCGAGAGAGTTGCAATTTTGCTTGCTCTAAGTGGTTGGAATATAAGTGAACATCGCCCCCCGTCCAGACGAATTCTCCTAGTTTTAATCCACAAATTTGAGCGATAATCATAGTAAACAAGGAATAAGAAGCAATATTGAATGGAACTCCGAGAAATGTGTCGCAAGAGCGTTGATAGAGTTGACAGGAGAGTTCTCCATTTACAACATAGAATTGGAACAAACAATGGCATGGAGGAAGGCCGGCCTTGGCCATTTCTTTCAAGTCAGCAACATTCCAGGCAGAAACTATTAGGCGTCTAGAGTCAGGTGTATTTTTTATTTCTTCTATCAAATTTGTAAGCTGGTCAATGTGTTCGCCATTTGGGGCTGGCCAACTTCTCCATTGATAGCCATAAATCGGTCCGAGATTCCCATATTCTTTGTTAAAATTCTCATCATTTTTTATTTTTTCAATAAATTCTTTAATACCGGTATTCCATTCTTCGCTTCCAGTCTTGGGAACAGGTATTTTGTTCCTCAATAAATATGCTTTGTAGGGCCATTCATCCCATATGTGTACATTATTATCTGCTAGATATTTGAGATTTGTATCTCCTCGCATAAACCAGAGTAGTTCATGAATGATGGACTTAATTGGAACTTTCTTTGTAGTGAGAAGGGGAAAGCCATCCGAAAGGTTAAACCTCATTTGGTAGCCGAGTAAGCTTTTTGTTCCCGTACCCGTGCGGTCAGTTTTCTCTACTCCCACTTTCATAATGTGTTCTAGGAGGTCTAAGTATGATTCGTCTGCGTGTTTGTGCATGACTTCATTATACTTGCGCAAGTAAATTAACAAAACATTGACAAGTCAATACAGAAATGCTATTCTTCGGGAATCATTCTCAACTATTACTTAATGAGACTGACGATTGTGGAAATCATCTATGACTTTTGTGTCTCGTGATTGATGTCCATGACACAAAAGTATATGATAAACAAACGCAGTTTCGTGCGCCCCGCCAAGTCGGGGGTACGTCCTCCTTCTCGATTTTCGAGTAGACCTTCTCGCGTCGGTGGAAGAAATTTTAAAAGAAGTAACACTCGCCCCCAAAAGAGGGGACGATTTGGTGGTGAACGGATAGATTTTTCTCGTTTCATTAAAAAGGGTACTCATGTCGCAGAGAAGCCTTATATCTCAAAACACACTTTCGCAGATTTCCCTTTTAATCCGCAACTTCACAAAAACATAGCTCGATTAGGTTACATTCATCCAAGACCCATTCAAGACCAGGCCATGCTCACGGTGCTTTCCGGAAAAGATGTCTTTGGTATGGCCAATACCGGCACAGGTAAGACCGCCGCCTTCCTTCTTCCGTTAATTGAAAAAATTTCAAAAACCAAAGGGCAAAATAAAAGAGAGACGGTGCTAATAATGGCGCCCACTCGCGAATTAGCACTTCAAATAGAAGCGGATTTTAAAAATCTTGCTTTTGGCTTCGGGATGTTTTCTGTGGCATGTGTTGGCGGGCTTCCAATAATGAAACAAATCAAAGAAATAAAAATGGGAGTGTCTTTTGTCATTGGTACACCCGGGCGACTGCGTGACTTAATTGATAAAAAAGTTTTAGAATTGTCCACATGTCACAGCGTTGTTTTAGACGAGGCTGACAGAATGCTCGACATGGGTTTCCGAGACGATATGGTTTATATAATCGGCAAAACCTCCAAAGAAAGACAAACATTATTTTTCTCCGCGACTCTTTCTCCCGATATTAAAAAATTGACTGAACAATATCTTAAAGACCCAGTATTTATTTCTGTAATTTCCGGAGAAACGGCAAAGAACATTGAACAAGACGTTGTGCGTTATAAGGGCAAAGATGAACACTTGGCCAAACTACACGAAGTTTTAAAAAAAGACGGCTCTGATAAAGTTTTAATTTTTCGAGAAATGAAACACAGCGTCGATGCATTAACGAAAGAGCTTGCACGTGCTGGATTTAAGGTTGGATGCATTCATGGCGATAAAAGAAGTCGAGAGCGCATTCGAACTCTGGATTTATTTAAAAAAGATAAAATTAATATATTGATTGCGACAGATGTTGCCGCTCGCGGGTTAGACATTCCAGACGTAACTCACGTTATTAATTTTGATGTGCCTCAGACTTACGACACCTACGTGCATCGCATCGGCCGAACCGGCCGAAGTGGCAAAGCTGGAACAGCGCTTACTTTCGTTCCCGCTTAGGTTCTTTTTACTAGTCCGGCCTTAAGGAGGGTGGCGTAAATGCCGTTTTTTTTCATCTTTTTTATACACAGCACCATATTTAGACGGCCGTCTAAATATGGTATAGTAGATAAATGCAAAAACATTGGACAGAAGAAGCTTCTTTCGGTGATCTCATCATTAGCCATTTACTTTCTTGTAGTTCAATTAAAATTCAAAGAAAAATTCTCTTTGATCTCGTAAAGAAAAAACGAGGACTCAATAAGCAATTATTCAATAACAATTTGTATCGACTTAAAGATAAAGGAGTACTGAATTTTGATTCTGATAAAAATATTTTGATCAATAGAAATGGCCTAAATCAACACGTTACCTTTAGGTTGATTCAAGACAAACCAGTGGGAGATATAAAGGTTATGGTTCTGTTTGATATACCAGAAAAGAAAAGGAAGATTCGGAATTGGCTTCGCTCCCAATTAAAATTTTGGGAATTTGAAATGATACAACAAAGCGTCTGGCTTGGGAAAGGTCCATTACCAAAAGAGTTTAGAGAACGTCTTCACTTTTTCGGTATTAATAAATGTGTTAAAACTCTTAAAGTTCAAAGTACAAAAATATAAATACACCATTATTTGACGGCCGTTTTAAAATGATGTTTTAGTTTTAATCTATCTTGCCTTCACTAGTCCAGCCTTAAGGAGGGTGGCGTAAATGCCGTTTTTTTTCATGGTGCGCATGCCACGAGTTGAAACTTCTATATTTACCATTTTATTTAACTCAGGAACAAAAACTTTCTTCTTTTGAAGATTTTGGTATTTTCTTTTCTTGCCGGTTGGGTTGAATTTGGTGGCACGGGTTCTGTTGGAATATCCGCCTCCGACGATAGAACTCTTTTTTGTTATCGCACATATTTTCACCATATAGTTTTTTATGCTATCATTAAGTTTACAAGAAAGCAAATAGTATGCAAGCAACAGATGCAGTTTTTTTTATATCTATACTTTTAATGTCTGTGGTAATCCACGAGGTTTCTCATGGATACGTGGCGGAGTATTTTGGCGATAATACGGCACGTTTGGCTGGTAGACTTACTCTCAATCCAATAAAGCATTTGGACATTTTCGGTTCAATCATTTTACCGATATTTCTTTTTGTATCTACTATGGCCACCGGACATCCATTTGTTTTCGGTTGGGCAAAGCCGGTGCCCTATAATCCGAATAACCTAAGTAACATAAAATGGGGAACCATTGCTGTTGCCGGGGCAGGTGTTCTTGCAAATATTTTTATTGCAATCATATTCGGTGTTCTGATTCGCTTTTCCCACTCATTCTCTCTCGGAGAATCCTTTTATTTTATAACCTCTTCAATTGTGATGATAAACCTAGCCTTGGCCTTGTTTAACCTTGTACCCATTCCACCACTTGATGGTTCAAAGATACTTTTCTCACTTCTTCCAGCTTCTTTTTATCCCATTATTCTATTTCTGGAGCGGTATGCGTTTGTTTTTCTGATTATCTTTATTCTTTTTTTTGTAGACATATTATATCCAATACTCTCTTTTTCCTTCAATTTGGTTACGGGGCTTACTTTTTAACTTGCATTTCTGGTATTTAAATAGTATATTGTTGCCATAGTCCTTATGGGGCTATTTTGTTTAAATAGTTAAATTTCATGCCTACAATCAATCAATTAATTAAGAAAAGTAGAGTTAAAGTTCACCGAAAAGCTAAAACGGTGGCTCTGGCTCGAGGTTTTAATGTTTTAAAGAATAAACCAGTTTTTTCCCCTGCACCTTTTAAGCGTGGAGTTTGCACAAAAGTAACCACTACCACTCCCAAGAAACCAAACTCAGCTCTAAGAAAAATAGCCAGAGTAAGACTAACCAACGGTATGGAAGTTACGGCGTATATTCCAGGAGAGGGACACAACTTACAAGAACACTCTGTGGTGATGCTTCGCGGAGGACGTGTGAAGGACTTGATTGGAGTAAGATATCACATTGTGCGTGGAGTTTTGGATACGCAGGGTGTAGAAAAGCGAAGACAAAGTAGGTCGCTTTACGGAAATAAGAAACAAAGAACAGATGCGAAGAAAAATTAAAAATAGAAATATAGTTCAACCAGACTTCGTTTACAATTCTCAAAAGTTGGAGAAGTTTATTAACTACATTATGTGGTCTGGGAAAAAAGAAACTTCTCGGAAAATAATGTATAAAGCTTTTGATGTAATCAAAGAAAAGACAGGTAATCCCAATCCACTTGAGATTTTTGACCTAGCGATGAAAAACGCTGGCCCCATGACGGAGGTACGTTCCAAGCGCATAGGAGGTGCGAACTACCAGGTTCCACGTGAGGTTCGTCCAGAAAGACGCTTGGCTCTTGCTATGCGTTGGATTCGTGATGCCGCTCGTAATAAAAAGGGTTCCGCCATGCATTTAAAACTAGCTGATGAACTAATAGCTGCGTCTAAAAACGAAGGATCTGCTATAAAAAAGAAAGACGATACCCATAAAATGGCCGAAGCCAATAAAGCTTTTGCTCATTTTGCTTGGTAAGAAAATATATGGAACGAGACTATCCGTTAGAAAAAGTTAGAAATTTTGGAATTATCGCGCACATCGATGCGGGAAAGACGACCACTACCGAGCGGGTGCTTTTTTATACTGGAGTTTCGCATAAAATTGGAGAAGTGCACGACGGCGAGACGACAACAGACTGGATGGAGCAAGAAAGAGAGAGAGGTATCACCATAACTTCTGCCGCTGTCACTTGTTTTTGGACTCCGACTTACGCGCTGACTGATAAAACCAAGAAACATCGTTTTAATATTATTGATACCCCGGGACACATCGACTTTACTGTAGAGGTAAAGCGTTCTCTACGCGTACTCGATGGAGCGGTTGTGGTTTTCGACGGAGTAGCTGGTGTAGAACCCCAGTCTGAGACAAATTGGCGCTATGCCGATGAGGCTAAAGTTCCCCGTATTTGTTTCATCAATAAATTAGACAGAATAGGCGCCTCTTTCGAGCATTCTTATAAAACAATTTTAGATCGCCTAACCAAAAAAGCCATTAGAATGCAAATTCCCATCGGGCTTGAAGAAAACCATGAGGGCGTTATAGATTTACTTTCCATGAAAGCTTTTTATTTTGAAGGGGAAATGGGAAATCAAGTTATTGAAAAAGACCTGTCTGCGCAGGCAGGAATTCCGGAGAGCCTCATAGCTGAAGCGACGAAATACCACCACGAACTTATAGAAAAGATAGTAGAGCAAGACGATGAAGTAATGAATGATTTTTTGGAAGGAAAAATTCCGGACATGGTTACCCTGAAAAAACTTTTAAGAAAGGGAGTTATTCATAACGAAATTTTCCCGGTTTATGCCGGCTCTGCCTTAAAGAATAAGGGTGTGCAACTGGTGCTCGACGGAGTGGTAGATTATCTTCCGTCTCCGCTTGATATTCCTCCTATTGAAGGGACAGACCCAAATAACCACGACGAACCCATTTTAAGGCATGCCTCGGACTCCGAACCTTTTTCTGCCCTTGCTTTTAAAGTTGCCACCGACCCTTTCGTCGGACAACTTATTTTCTTTAGAGTTTATTCGGGAACCCTGACGGCCGGTTCCTATGTCTACAATCCCAGAACTCGAAACAAAGAACGTATCGGCAGAATCTTGCGGATGCATGCCAACGACCGCGAAGAAGTGAAAAAAGTTTTCGCCGGTGAAATAGCGGCGGCGGTGGGATTGAAAGATACAATTACTTCCGACACCCTCTGCGACGAAGACCAGTCAATTGAACTAAACAGAATAATCTTTCCCGAACCTGTTATCTCTCTTAGGATCGAGCCAAAAACAAAAGCTGACCAAGAAAAAATGGGTATGGCCCTAAATCGTCTTTCCCAAGAAGACCCAACTTTCAAAGTGTCTACCGATCAAGAAACAGGTGAAACAATCATCGCCGGTATGGGAGAATTACACTTAGAAATTATTGTGGATCGAATGAAACGTGAGTTCACCGTGGAGGCCAATGTGGGTAAGCCCCAAGTGGCTTATCGTGAGACCATCAACAGCAGTGCTGAAGCCGAAGGAAAATATATTAAACAATCTGGTGGACGAGGAAACTACGGACATGTGAAGATTAAAGTAAAGCCAATGACGATGCTTACTAAAGAAGAGATTGAAGACTTGCCGAAAAACACAAAGAGGTCCCCGGGTTTTGAATTTATCAATAGTATCAAAGGAGGCGTAATTCCCCAGGAATACATTGCGCCTTGCGAAAAAGGATTCAAGGAAGGGCTTGACCGTGGAATTTTAGCCGGGTTTAAAATGGTTAATGTTTCGGTGGAACTCTGGGACGGAAGTTATCACGAAGTGGACTCAAACGAAATGGCTTTCAAAATTGCCTCATCCATGGCGGTGCAGGAAGCATGCCGGCGCGCCAATCCGGTAATTCTTGAACCGATGATGAGCATTGAAGTAGTCACTCCGGATAAATTCATGGGAGACGTGACCGGCAACCTTTCTTCCAAGCGAGGATTGATTGAGGGAATGGAGGATAGAGGAATGAATAAAGTTATAAAAGCGATAGTTCCTCTTTCCGAAATGTTCGGATATATGACAGGTCTGCGTTCTATGACTGAAGGCCGGGCATCTTTCACCATGGAATTTCTAAGATACGATATCGTACCAAATAATGTCGCTGAGACAATCATCGCGGCAAGGAAGTAGGATTTAGCATAAGTTTTCCACATTTGCATATCCAAGGAAAAATGGTATCATCTTACTTAATGTGTCTCTCTAAATTATTTAGCAAAAGAACTTATAAGAATCGATCACTCCAAAACTTTAATATTTCTGCTCCCAACCCCGTAATGGGGTTCTTTTTATATATATGATTAGCATTGAAGGAAACATTGTAAATATGAATGGAGTAAAAAGAAGCCGAATTGAAATCGATGACATTTCCGGATTGATTACGAAAGTTTCCGAACCAACAGGTTCTGCTGATTTTATTTTCAAAGATGAATTAATTTTCCCTGGCTTCATTGATCTCCACGTACATGCCAGAGAAGATAGTAGTCATACACAGGACTACAAAGAAGATTTCAAAACAGCAGGAGAAGCGGCCATAAACGGAGGGGTAGTGGCTTTCGCTGAGATGCCGAACAACCCTGTCCCTCCGATAGATGATGTGAGTTATGAAAAGAAAAAAGAATTAACTCAAGAATCTCCCATAGAAGTTGTACTCTACGCTGGCATTGGTCCTGATACGAAACCTTTATCAAAAACAGTACCATACAAAGCATTCATGGGTCCTTCTGTCGGGGAACTTTTTTTCCATTCACAAAAGGAGCTGGAAGAAACGATAAAAAATTATGAAAGACAGAATATCAGTTTCCATTGCGAAGACTCTGTGATTTTAGAATCTTCAAAAGGGGCCCCTACACATGAAAACAAACGCCCCAAAGAGGCAGAAATTTCTGCGGTTGACTTCGCACTTTATCTAACTAAAAAATATAATTTAATAAGCAAAATTTGTCATTGTTCAACCATAGAGAGTATAGAGAAAATAATAAATGTAAAAAAACAAGGGGTAAAAGTGAGCGTGGAGGTTACACCCCATCACTTGTTTTTTGACGAAACGATGCTTGATGAAAAAAATCATACTTTACTTCAAGTTAATCCTCCCATCCGTCAAAGCAAAGAGAATCGTCTTGGACTTATTTCTGCACTAAAGAATGGAGATATTGATTACTTAGCCACGGACCATGCTCCACACACTGTAGAAGAAAAAAAGAAAGGAATGTCCGGCATGCCACATCTTGATACTTATGGTTCTTTTGTTGCCTGGCTCATGAAGGAGCATAGTTTTACACCAGGGGAAGTCACAAGAGTATGTTCACAAAATCCAGGAAATTTTATTAATCAATTTACTCAAAGCAAGTATGGAAAAATAAAAGAAGGCTATCTCGGATCTTTGTCTATTCTTGATTTAACTAGATCTGTAAAAATTACGGAAGACAAATTAAAAACAAAATGCAAGTGGTCGCCATTTGAGGGCATGATTTTCCCAGGAAGCCAGGTAATGACAATAATTAAAGGAAGAGTCTATGAAAAATAAAATTGGGAAATTAATATTGAAAGACGGAAATTTCTACGAAGGAAAAAGTTTCGGCGCAGGGAAATCTGTTTCAGGTGAAGTAGTTTTTGCTACCGGAATGGTTGGTTACCCCGAAGCCCTGACTGATCCGTCATTTAGGGGACAGATTTTAATTTTAACTTATCCACTAATAGGGAACTACGGCGTCCCCAAAAAAGAATCGTGGGAGTCTGAGAAAATACAAGTGTCTGGACTGATAGTTTGCAATTACATAGATACACCCTCTCATCATTCTTCACAAATGACACTAGGAGCATGGCTCAAAAGACAAAATGTGCCCGCACTTGAAATAAAAGATACCAGGGGCCTTGCCCAGAAACTGCGAACAGAAGGAGTAATGCCCGGGAAAATTTCTCTAGGGGAGGACAATAAACACGACACTTCTTTTGAAAATCCCAACTTACGAAACCTGGTATCAGAGGTTTCTACCAAGAAAATTTTGTTTTCGGGTTCCGGAAATAAAACCATAGTTTTAATAGATTGTGGTGTTAAGTTGAATATAGTTCGAAGGTTGACCGCGCGCGGATTTAGAGTGGCTGTTGTTCCTTGGGACACCGATGTTACTAAACTTCCTTTTGCTTTTTCTGCTGTAGTAATTTCCAATGGTCCAGGTGACCCAACAAAAATTCAAAAGACAATAAAAAATGTTAAAAAAATTATTACTCAAAAGATACCCATTTTGGGAATTTGTTTAGGAAACCAAATTTTGGCGCTAGCCTCGGGTGGAACAACCTACAAACTAAAATTCGGGCACCGTAGCCAGAATCAGCCATGCGTGGAAGTTGCTACGAAGCGGGGCTATCTAACAACTCAAAATCACGGCTTTTCAGTAAAAAAGATTCCATCTGGATTCAGGGAGTGGTTTTATAATGCCAATGATAATACCAACGAAGGGATTATTCATAAAAAGCTTCCATTCATGTCCGTACAGTTTCATCCAGAGAGCGCCCCGGGGCCACTTGACACTGGCTGGGTGTTTGATTTTTTCTTAAAAAGAGCAAAAATTTATGGCAAAAAGTAAATATAAAAAAATATTAGTCTTGGGTTCCGGCGCGCTCAAAATAGGCGAGGCAGGAGAGTTTGATTATAGTGGCAGTCAAGCCATCAAAGCTATTAAAGAAGAAAAAATAAAAGTTGTTTTAGTAAACCCCAACATCGCCACCTTCCAGACTTCTAAATCTTTAGCAGATGAAGTTTACTTTTTGCCGATTGATGATTATTTCGTGGAGAAGGTAATAGCCAAAGAACGGCCCGACGGAATTATACTTTCTTTTGGTGGTCAGACGGCACTTAACTGTGGACTTCAATTAGAGTCTAGGGGGGTTCTAAAAAAATACAATGTAAAGGTTCTGGGTTCTCCCACTACTTCTATTGAACTGACAGAAGACCGCCAGCTTTTTGCCAACCATTTAAAAAAGATTGGAATTCCTATTCCGCCTTCTGGTTCTGCAGAAAATTTAATGGAGGCAAGAAGAATTGCAAGGAACATCGGATATCCTCTAATGGTGCGAGCGGCCTTTGCTCTGGGGGGACAGAAGTCCGGAGTAGTCAGGAATGAAAAAGAGCTGGAAGAGATTGTGGGTGGAGCATTGGCAATCAGTCCGCAAGTTCTGATAGAAAAATATTTACATCACTTTAAAGAAATAGAATATGAAGTTGTAAGAGATAAATATGGCAATATCGTCACTGTGTGCAATATGGAAAACCTAGACCCTCTCGGCATTCACACTGGAGACTCCATTGTGATTGCGCCGAGTCAGACATTGTCCAATGAGGAATATCATGAATTAAGGAGAGTGAGTATAAAAATAGTGGAGAGTTTGAAAATTGTAGGTGAATGCAATGTTCAATATGCCCTTAATCCGAAGCCCTCAAATGGCAAGCTTGATTTCTTTGTTATTGAAGTAAATGCGCGTCTTTCCCGCTCAAGCGCGCTTGCTTCCAAGGCAACAGGCTATCCGCTTGCATATGTGGCAGCTAAACTTGCTTTGGGAAAAAGTCTGTTTGAAATAAAAAATAAAATCACTCAAGTTACTCAGAGCTTCTTCGAACCGGCCCTTGATTATGTAACCATTAAAATGCCCAAATGGGATTTGGAAAAATTTAAAGGCGCAGAAGAAAAAATTGGCAGTGCCATGAAGTCGGTGGGAGAAGTGATGGCTATAGGCAGAAGTTTCGAAGAAGCTCTACAGAAAGCAGTGCGAATGCAGTCAGGGCTCACTGAGAGTGTTACCGATAATGGATTCAAAAATAAGAAAGAATTGAAAAAATTTCTTTCCATTCCCACTCCCAAGAGATTGTTTGCGGTAACAGAAGCGATAAAGATGGGTACTTCGGTCGAAGTAATTCACAAAATCACAGGTATAGATTCATGGTTTTTGTATAGACTTCAAAATATTGTACGCCTAGAAAGAAAATTGTTGAAAAATAAAAAATTAAACAGAGAAAGTATTTTAGAACTTAAACAAGCAGGCTTTTCCGATAAAAAAATTGGGTTACTTTGCGGTAAGACAGAATTCCAAATTCGCGAACTGCGAAAAAGCTTAAATGTGCGTCCTTTCGTTTTGGCTATCGACACCCTTGCTGGAGAGGTGCCTGCCGAGACGAATTATTTATACCTTACCTATCACACTAACCACAACGATATTTCACCGCTAGGCAAAGATGCGATTGTCGTACTTGGTAGCGGTCCGTATCACATAGGCTCCAGTGTTGAATTCGATTGGTCTTCTGTCCATGCAAGTCTGGCGCTTAAACGACACAAAAAAAAGTCCATTATTATAAACTGTAATCCTGAAACTGTTTCTACTGACTACGACATGTCAGATAGACTTTACTTTGAAAACCTATCTTTTGAAACGGTTGCTGATATATTCGAATTTGAAAAAGCATATGGGTTGATGATTTCCGTAGGAGGACAACGTCCGAACAACCTAGCTAAGAAGCTCTCCAAAGAAGGATTCCATATCTTGGGTACTCAAGCTTCCGACATTGATCGAGCAGAAGACCGAAATTTGTTTTCGGCACTTTTAGACAAGCTGAATATTTCCCAGCCCAGATGGCAGAGCTTTACAAATATAAGAGAAGCCCTTAAATTTACAAAATTAACAGGTTTCCCAGTTTTGGTTAGACCTTCATATGTGCTTTCTGGTTCTGCTATGAGTGTGTGTTACAACAAAAATCAATTACAAAATTTTATTAAAAAAGCTGCAGTGCTTTCTCCAGAGTATCCTGTAACTATTTCGAAGTACATAGAAAATGCCAAAGAACTTGAGTTTGACGCAGTTGCTCAAGGAGGAGAGATTATGATTTATGGAATTTCTGAACATGTGGAAAATGCCGGAGTGCATTCTGGAGACGCTACAATAGTCTATCCAACCCAGAGAGTTTATGCTTCTACCGAATTTCAATTGTGTGAAATTTCTCAAAAAATATCCAAAGAGCTTAATATTACCGGCCCGTTCAATATTCAGTTTTTGGTTAAAGACAACCATCCTTCTGTCATTGAAGTTAATTTACGCGCCAGTAGAACTTTCCCACTTTTATCTAAAGCCATGGACGCCAATTTTCCAGAAATTGCGGTAGATGCCTTTTTGGGTAAAGCTAAAGTTCATCAATTCGTGTATCCCAAGAGTGTGGTGGTCAAATCTTCCCAATTTTCTTTTGCCAGACTACTAGGGGCTGATCCTGTGCTTCGGGTAGAAATGGCATCTACAGGAGAAGTGGCTTGTTTCGGGAAGGATTACGATGAAGCGCTTTTGAAATCTATTTTTAGTGCGAATAAATTTGATATTAATAAAAAAACTGTCCTTCTTTCTTTGGGGGGGAGTCTAAATAAAGCAAAGTTCTTAGAAGCAGCTCAGACATTGGTTCGTCTCGGTTATAAAATTTTTGCCACTGATTCTACCGCAGAGTTCCTTAAGAACCAGAATGTAGATTGTGGCGTTGTGCGAAAAGCATTTGAACAATCCCCCAATGCTCTATCTGTTATAGAGAACAAAGAAGTAGCCTTCGTGGTAAATTTAAGTAAAAGTGAAAATGGGAGTAAAATAAAACCAAAGAGCGTCACCGACGGTTTTCGCATAAGGCGGGCGACGGTGGACTATCAGATTCCATTATTTATTGATTTACACTTAGCGCGAGCTTTCATTAAAGCCCTGGCACGTTATGGAGTATCAGATTTAGAGATTAAGTCTTATAAAGAATATTTAAATTAGTAATTTTTTAACAAACGAATTTTATGCGCCACATATTAAACACAAATCAATTTTCCAAAGCTGAAGTTGAACAAATTTTGAAAAGTTCAGAGAAAATGGAGAAGGAATGCAAGGTCGGCAAAGTGAAAAAATCTCTGGCGGATAAAATAGTGGCTTGTGTATTTTTCGAACCCTCTACCAGAACGCGCTTGTCTTTCGAGGTAGCAGCGCTCCGACTCGGGGCGAAAGTGATTTCGGTAGAGAATGCCGAAAACAGTTCTTCTGCTTTTAAAGGGGAATCCATAGAAGACACGACGCGCATGCTTTGTTCTTATGCGGATATAATTGTTCTTCGTCATTACAAATCTGGCACAGCAGAGTCTGCTTCGAAAGTTGCAAGTAAGCCAATAATCAATGCGGGAGATGGAGTCAACCAGCATCCATCTCAAGCCATGCTTGATTTTTACACAATAAAAAAGGAACATGGCAGGCTTGATAATTTAACTGTTGCCTTCGTTGGCGACTTACTGAACAGTCGTCCGCTTCACTCCCTGATGCCACTTTTGATGATGTATCCTGGTAATAAATTTTATTTTATTTCACCCAAAGAGCTGGAATTACCGAGAGAATATATTAGTGAGCTAAAAAAGAACAAAATTTTTTTTGAAGAATTGCATAGCCTAGAAAAAGTATTGCCCAAAGTTGATGTTTTATATGTAACTCGCGTACAAAAAGAACGTTTTTCTAAAAAAGAAGATTACGAAAAAGTAAAAGATGCTTTTTTGCTGAAAGTTGAACATTTAAAAATTTTAAAAAAAGACGCGATCATAATGCATGCCCTACCCAGAGTAAATGAAATTGATACAGCAATAGACAAAGACAAACGAGCGGCTTATTTCAGGCAAGCTCAAAACGGACTTTATGTTCGCATGGCGTTATTACTTTATTGTTTTGAGACATAATTATGCTCCACGTTCCATTTTACGACCCAAATAAAACTTATGAAGAAAACTTTGAAGAAGGCCCTTATGGTGCTTTTGCTGATATGTCGGTTATTGAAAATGTGCAAAGTCGAACTTTGCACCAATACGATTTTCTGGGGTTTTTAGTTAATTCTCCTTTTGGTATTCCAGCTGGACCGTTGATTAATAGTAACTTTTGCAAGTCTGCATTTCAAAAAGGTTTCGATATTTGTGTTTACAAAACAGTTCGCTCTGGAGTTTTTCCTTGTCATCCATACCCGAACATTCTTTCTGTGAAAGTGGCGGGGAACCTAACCTATGATAAAGTACAGAGCAAGTTAGTTGCAGATGATAATTACTTTGAGCCAATCTCCATAACCAATTCCTTCGGAGTTCCTTCAAAAGAATCAAAAATTTGGCAAGAAGATGTAAAAAAAGCAATTACTTATGCAAATGCGGGGCAAGTTTTAGTTTTGAGTTTTATGGGGACTGTAAAAGAAAATCAAACTAAAGAAGAATTCATTGCAGACTATAGACTTGCAGCCAAACTATCTAAAGAAACTGGAGCAAAGGTGTTGGAGACTAATTTGTCTTGTCCAAACATTGGGAACGAAGGGTTAGTCTGCTACGACTTAGATATGACAGAAGCAATTTGTAAAGAAATCAAGGAAGAAATTGGAGACACTCCTCTTATTCTTAAAGTTGGATATTTTAAAAATAATGAAGATATAAAAAAACTAGCCGAAATTGCTAGAAAGTATGCTGATGGAATTTCTGCTATAAATACAATACCCGCAGAGATTGTTGATAAAAATGGAAAGCAGGCTTTACCAGGGGCAAGTAGGGCAAAGTCTGGGGTATGCGGGGCTTCTATTAAATGGGCGGGTCTTGAGATGGTTCAAAAATTAGATAAGGTGAGAAAAAAAGCTAAAGCAAAATTTAAAATTATAGGAGTCGGCGGGGTGATGAGCGCAGAAGATTTTTTTGAATACAAGAATGCCGGAGCGGACTTTGTAATGTCTGCAACTGGAGCAATGTGGAACTCGTATCTTGCCAAGGAAGTTAAAGAAAGGTTAAGGTAATAATATGAACGAAACTATTGAAATTCTCAAAAAAGTCGGTGCCATAATTTCTGGAAGTCATTTTGTTGGTACTTCTTTTCTCCATTTTGACACATATATAAACAAAGACGTCTTGTATCCGCACGTCAAAGAAACTTCTAGAATTTGCGAATTATTTGCCGAAAAATACAAAGATAAAAATATTGAAGCAGTTGTAGCTCCCGCGTTGGGTGGAATTATTCTTTCCCAGTGGGTTACTTATCATCTAAACAAAATGGGGAATAATGCCCTCGCGGTGTATTCGGAAAAAACAGAAAATGGAGAACAAGTTTTTAAAAGGGGGTATGATGAATTAATAAAAAGTAAAAGAATTCTTATTGTGGAAGACAATGTTTCTACAGGGGGCTCTATTTTGAAAATAGTAAAAGCCGTCAAAGAAGCAGGTGGGGAGATTGTTGGTGTATGCGCCATGGTGAACAAGAATTCCAAGATTAATTCTGATACACTGGGGGTTCCCTTTGAATCGCTTGGAGAATTTTTCATTCCTACTTATTCTCCAGAGAATTGTCCACTTTGCAAGGCTGGAATTCCAATAAATACAAAAGTTGGTCACGGAAAGAAATTTTTAGAATCTAAAAAATGAAATGAAAAAAATAATTCTTGCATTAGATGAAATACAAAATTTGGATGACATAATAGAACTTGTAAAAAAGGTTAGACATTTGGTTTATGCAGTAAAGATTCATAATTTGTATGATAAATTCGGTCCTGACATCGTTCGTGTTTTAAAAGAAGCGGGTGCTCCCAAAGTATGGGTAGATTTCAAGCTATACGATATTCCAAATACTGGCAAGCTTCGTGCCGAAAACATTACCGCTGACATAATATCTGTTCATGCTTCTGGCGGAGTTAAAATGATGAAGGAAGTAGTTGCTTCTGGTAAAGAAATTTTTGCAATTACGATACTTACTTCTTTTTATACTTCCGAAGTACAGCAAATTTACAATAGGGGGGTTGAAGATATGGTATTGGTGCTCGCCAGACTCGCAAAAGAAGCTGGCGTTTCGGGTATTGTTTGCTCACCTCAAGAAGTAAAAATACTCAGAAGCTTTTCAGAATTTAAAGATTTAAAAATTGTGGTTCCAGGAGTTCGTTCCTATGGGTTTGAGATGAATGACCAAAATAGGGTCAGTACTCCAGCGGAGGCCATAGCGAACGGGGCTGATTATTTGGTGATTGGTAGACAAATTACTAAAGCCAAGAATTCAGAGATTGAAATACAAAAACTATGCGAAGAAATTAGAAAATATAAGAATATTTGATACAATATAAATATGCCAGAACCAAAACCACCACAACCCGGGGAGCACAACCAAGAAGGTCCTTTACCTCTTTCTATTAAAAATCAAAAAATGAAAGACGTATTTTCAGCTGTGCATGATTGCGTAAATAATGGCCCCTATGATCAATTAGAAAATTTTATGACAGAAATAACTTCACGTGTTGAATACCTAAGGAAAAAATATCCCGATTGGCAAAATCGTACAGTAGTGCACATCATATCTAGTAGTACCATGGATCCCAGCTCTGAGGTCATAGAGGAAGACTTCCCTTTGGAAGACTCAGTTGAAGCTTTTATAGCTAGTTTACAAAAGAAGTATGGTGGTGATCTATCAGTTTGACAAAGCTTTTAAATTTGTTAGTATATAAATAACTGCACTTTCTGCAGTTTTTGTATTGGTTTTTTTCCGCCAGAGGCGGACAAGAATTATTAGTAATAACATCGCCCGCCAAGGGTTGATAAAGATTGGTAGTTAGGCCTTAGCGACTGGTTCTCGTACGTTGAGTTCTAATTATTAAAACAAGAATAATATGGCAGAAGAATTTAAAAGAGATAGACCGCATATAAACGTTGGTACCATTGGTCACGTTGACCACGGCAAGACAACTTTAACTGCGTCAATCCTCCATGTGCTGAACATGGCTGGAAAACAAGTCAGACTTCGTGACGTTACTCAGATTGACAACGCTCCCGAAGAAAAAGCTCGAGGAATTACTATTAATATTTCTCATAACGAGTATTCTACTGATGCTCGTCACTATGCGCACATTGATGCGCCTGGACACGCTGACTACATCAAGAACATGATTACCGGGGCTGCTCAAATGGACGGCGCTATTCTTGTGGTTGCAGCTACAGACGGTGCCATGCCCCAGACTCGTGAACACGTTTTACTTGCGAGACAAGTTGGTGTGCCGAAGATTATCGTATTTTTAAATAAATGCGATATGGTTGACGATAAAGACATGATTGATTTAGTGGAAGAAGAAATTCGTGAACTTCTAACAAAACAAGGTTTTGACGGCGCAGGGGCTCCAGTTATTCGCGGTTCAGCTCTTAAGGCCCTTGAAGCTAAGTCTCTTGATGATGAATGGGCGAAGAAAGTTCTTGAACTCGTAGATGCGCTTGATACATACATTCCGGTTCCTGTACGTGATACAGCTAAGCCCTTCCTTATGCCGGTTGAAGACATCTTTTCTATCGAAGGTCGTGGAACTGTAGTAACAGGAAAAATCGAACGAGGAGTAGTTAAAGTAGGAGAGGAAATAGAAATCGTTGGAATTAAACCAACCCAGAAATCAACTGTGACTGGCATAGAAATGTTCAATAAAAATCTGCAGGAAGGTATGGCTGGCGACAATGCTGGAATCCTTTTGCGCGGTCTTAAGAAAGAAGACATTACTCGCGGACAGGTTTTGTCAAAGCCTGGCACAACCACTCCGCATGATAGCTTTACTTGTGAGATATATGTTTTGAAAAAAGAAGAAGGTGGACGCCACACTCCATTCTTTAAAGGTTACAAGCCTCAATTCTATATTCGCACCACAGATGTTACGGGAGATGTTACTCTTGCCGAAGGCACAGAAATGGTTATGCCCGGAGACACAGTAAAAATTACAGTAAAACTCGTTACCCCCGTTGCTCTTGAGGAAGCACAGAGATTTGCTATCCGAGAAGGAGGCAAGACTGTCGGCGCTGGAGTTGTTACTAAAATTCTAGGATAAGTAAAAATTAAAATAGGAAAAAGGACATCTATTTTTCCTTAAGATTTTTATTTAACTGAAATGGTAATTAAGCACTTACTTTGTTCGTTTAAAATCTATCATGCCAACATCAACAAAAACCAAAAAGCCCCGAGCACCCAAAACAGCGAAGGCAAAGAAGGCACCCAAAACTGCCTCTTCAACCAAAGAGAAAAAACCAGTTCGCGTTTCATCCGCTCAGACGAAAAAAGTCGGAGAGGAAAGCAGGGTGGTGCTTCGTATACGTGTACGAGCGTATGAGAGCAAAATTCTTGATGCCTCGGTTAAGCAAATCATTGATACAGCTACACGCTACGATGCGACAATCGTTGGGCCTGTGCCATTACCGACAGAAATAAAAAAATACACTGTTAATCGCGCATCCTTTATCTACAAAAATACGCGAGAACAATTCGAAATCAGGGTGCACAAAAGATTGATTGATATTATAAATCCAAACGCAAAGACAGTTGAATCACTTACTAATTTGTCACTTCCTTCTGGGGTTGATATTGATGTGAAGATGCTCTAATTGTTTCTAGATTGTAAAGTATAAAGTTTTTAAAGCAAAACGATGAAATTTATTTTGGGGAAAAAGGAAAACATGACGGAGTATTTCTCCCCAGAGGGTGAAGTTTTTCCTGTGACCATTCTCTCAGTTGGTCCAGTAACAGTAACTAAAATTTTTGAAAAATCAAAAGATGGTTACAATGCTGTCCAGGTTGGTTTTGGCACAGAAAAAAAACAAAGAATTACAAAGGCTCGAGCTGGCCAAATGAAAGGAGGACTTTTTAAAGTTCTTAAAGAATTTAGATTAAAACCCGAAGATATTAATGACACAAAGGTGGGAGACAGCATTGATGTTTCAATTTTTTCTCCTGGAGACAAGCTTCTAATTTCTGGTGTTTCAAAAGGAAAGGGCTTCCAAGGTGTTGTAAAGCGACATGGTTTCAAGGGAGGTCCTCGTACTCACGGCCAGAAGCATTCGGAAAGAGAAGCGGGTTCCATCGGTGGAGGGTTACGAACTCATGTCCCCAAAGGTATGAGAATGGCTGGCAGAATGGGAAGCGATCGCATTACTCAAAAGAATTTAAAAGTTGTTTTTGTAGATAAAGAAAATAACACAATGCTTGTTAAAGGAGCAATACCGGGAGTTCGTGGAAGTTTAGTTGAGATAATTAGTAGATAATATGGAAGCAAAAATATACAATCAAAAAGGAGACCAAGCAGGAACGATAACCCTTCCTCCGAAAGTTTTTGCTGCCAAGTGGCGTAGTGATTTAGTGCACCAGGTTGTGCAAAGCATGCGTAGCAATAAGCGTGCAGGTACGGCTGATACCAAGGGCCGAGGCGAGGTTCGTGGTGGGGGAAAGAAGCCCTGGAAACAAAAAGGAACTGGAAGGGCTCGTCACGGGTCCTCACGTAGCCCTATTTGGGTTGGAGGAGGTGTTACTCATGGCCCCCTAGCTGAAAAAAACTATAAAAGAAAAATATCCAAAAAGATGCGTGCACAAGCTCTCTTTTCAGTTCTTTCAAGGAAATGGAAGGACGAAGAAATACTTTTCATTGATTCGCTTACTTTACCTCTAATAAAAACAAAGGAAGCCAAAGAAGTAATAAAAAATCTCGCAAAATCCACAGGATGGAAAGCTCTCTCAACTTCCAAGAAACCCAAATTTCTGACTGCTTTATATGGACGAAACGAAAACGCCGAGAAAAGTTTTAGAAATTTACCCCAGCTTGAAATTGTATTTCTTAAAAATCTGAATTCACTTGATGTCTTAAACCACCAATACCTTTTAATAGAAAATCCGAAAGAGAGTATAAAGTTTTTAGAATCCCGAGGATAATTTAAAACACATGTTTAATATTCATACAATTAAAAATGGAAGAGTAACTGAGAAAGCAAGTAAAGTGCAAGAACAAAATGTTTATACTTTTGATATTGCGCAATCTGCCAACAAAACAGAAGTGAAGAAAGCTATTTTCGCGCTCTATAAAGTCAAACCAGTAAAAGTAAATGTACTCAAGGTGCCAAAAAAGAATATTTTAGTTCGCGGGAAAAAAGGCACAAGGGGAGGTGGAAAGAAGGCCCTGGTTTATTTGAAAGCTGGCGATAAAATAGAATTTATATAAAATTCAAAGCAATATGAAAAAATACAAACCTACAAGTAAATCAAGAAGGCAAATGACTAACGTGACCTACAAGCACGTCTTAACTAAGACGAAGCCAACCAAGTCGCTTACTCATGGTTTCCGTCGGTCTGTCGGGCGCAATAGCGCAGGACGTATTACAACTCGCCATAAGGGTGGTGGACATAAGCGCCTTATGCGAGATGTTGATTTTTTGTACAATAAAAAAGAAATCATGGCTAAGATAAAAAGTATTGAATACGACCCCAACCGTTCGGCCTTTATCGGTCTGGCTGTTTATAAAGATGGGGAGAAGAGATACGTTGTACTTCCAAAATCTGTAAAGCCTGGGGATTCTTTTATTGTTTCTCCTAAAGCACCATTAACTGTTGGGAACAGACTACCTCTGAAAAATATTCCAGTCGGAACTTTTGTTTATAATATTGAAATAAAGCCGAAGGGAGGAGCTAAGATTGGCCGTTCTGCAGGAATCTTTGCCCAAGTAGTTGCTAACGCTGATGGCTACACTAATATCAAAATGCCCTCAAGCGAAATAAGAAAAATTAACGAAGAGTGCTATGCATCCGTGGGAGTAGTTTCAAACGAAGAACATCATTTAGAAAATTATGGTAAGGCGGGACGAAGTCGCTGGAAGGGAATACGTCCTACTGTGCGAGGTACGGCCATGAATCCGGTGGACCATCCATACGGAGGAGGAGAAGGCAGACAAGGGCGTGGAACCAAGCGTCCTAAAACTATGTGGGGTAAAGTTACGGGTGGAAGAAAAACCCGCACTCCCAAGAAATACTCGAACGTGTTTATTGTTTCTCGTCGACGCACTGGCAAAAACCGAAAACAAGCCTAGTTTGTGCTATAATAAACCAAATGAAGTTCAATCAAGAATCTTCTGGCCCCAAAGGGGGTGGAGAAATGAAAAAAGTAAGACCTGGTCAATGTAACACACACGGAGAGACGGTTTTTCTGGATGAAGATTGCATAAAATGTATTGACGAAAAAGATCCTTCTGTTGTTGATGTTGTGCCTGAACCCCCCACACCCGAGCCCTCTCACTCAAAGAGGATTGATACTGAAGGCTGGGTGGATTATGGGAGTAGGGCTGCTGGAGACAAGTAGTGGTCTTTGGTTTTATCACACCTGGGCCCAATGTGCCCGATCGGCCTCCCTGGCGGGGCCTTTCTGCTTTTGATTTGACTTTATAGCCCAATTTGCTAGTATATTTGAAGGCTCGATTGGGAGCTTTTTGTTTATCCAACAGAGCATAAAACATGACAAGGTCAATCAAAAAAGGCATATATGTGGATGAGCGTCTTTTAAAAAAGATTGCTGGCAAGAACCCGCTTCAGACGGAAGTAATAAAGACTTGGAAAAGAGCTTGTCAGATATCTCCAGAAATGCTTGGTTTTACTTTTGGTGTTTATAATGGAAAAACTCACGTAGAGGTTCTCATTACTGAAGACATGGTGGGTCACCGATTGGGAGAATTTTCTCCAACCCGCAAATTTATGAAACACGGAGGAAAAATGCAGAAAGAACTTGAGCAGAAGAAAAAAGAAGCCGAAATAACCCAAGCTAGGTCAGCCACAGTAGCTGCCGCTGATGCTAGTAAGAAATAGTTAATTATAATGAAAGCATTTTTAAAAAATTACAGACAATCTCCGAGGAAAGTTCGTCTTGTGGCAGGATTAATTAGGGGAAAAAAGGTAGACCTTGCTCTTGCCGAGCTTGATTTCTTAGCTAAGCGTGCGGGTGCACCGATTAAAAAACTTTTGCTTTCAGCTGTTGCCAATGCTAAACAAAATGGGAACGAAAGAACAAATTTATTTATAAAAGAATTACGAGTGGATAAGGGTGTTATTATGAAAAGAATGATGCCCAGAGCTATGGGCACAGGACACAGAATTAACAAGCGTACCAGTCATGTTACTCTAGTTTTAGCAGAAAAAGATTCAGCACCCAAAGAGATTAAAATTCCAACTAAAAACATTGGAGTTAAAAAACTAAAAGTTAAAAAGACTAAATAATTATATGTCCAAAATAGTCCACCCATATGTACATAGATTGATAATGTTAAGAGACTGGAAGAGTCGCTGGTTTGCTGACCATAAAAAATACGTAGATTATTTAAAGGGTGATGTTCTGATACGTGAATATTTGGAAAAGAAATTACGTGGGATGTATATTTCTACAATTGAAATTGAACGAAGTAGAAAAGCCACCAGATTTATTATTAAAACTTCTCGTCCTGGTATTTTAATCGGCCGAAATGGCGAAGGCGCAAGTAAACTCAAAGAAGATATCTTAAAAAAGATGGATAAGTTACATCTATCTAGGCCAGAGGACTTTAAACTTGAAATTATCGAAGTTCCTAATCCAGAAGCTGATGCCGCCATAGTTGCGTACATGATTGCTGAAGGATTGGAGAAAAGAATGCCATATCGTCGGGTTATAAAACAGATTATTGAAAAAGTTATGAATGCTCGCGGAGTAGAGGGGGCAAGAGTAGTGCTTTCTGGCAGACTAGGTGGCGCTGAAATTGCTCGCACGGAAGAACTGAAGCGTGGAAGTATCCCACTTCAGACCTTCCGTGCGGATATTGATTTCAAGCGTGAGCGTGCTAATTTGCCTTATGGCGTTGTGGGTATAAAAGTTTGGATTTACAGAGGTAAAATTTTTTCCCAAAAAGCAAAGAAGGAAAATGAAGAGATAAGTTAGGAATTTATAATAAATTATTATGTTAATCCCGAAAAAAGTAAAATTTAGAAAGTGGCAAACAATGCGCACTAATCCGAAGTCCATAACACCGGATACGCGGGGCATCAAGCTTGCCTTCGGCTCTTATGGTCTAAAATCAGAAACTCAGGCACGCATAAAATCAATTCAAATTGAATCTGCTAGAAAAGTTATATCTCGAACCTTAACCAAGGCTGGAAAATATTGGATTCGTATTTTTCCGGACCGCCCTTATACTTCTAAGGCTGCCGAAATGGGCATGGGAAAAGGGAAAGGAGATCCCCAGGGGTATTGCTTTGATGTCCTACCGGGACGCATTATCTTTGAAGTGGATGGAGTGGAGGAGCCAATCGCTCGTGAAGCATTAAGAAAAGCCGGAACCAAACTTCCCATTAAAACAAGAATTATTACAAGAGTTCAAAAATAATAACAATACGATGAAAAAAACGGCCAATTTGAAAGAAACAAATATAGATGAGCTCTCCAAGAAGCTGGATGGTTTAGAGGAGAGCCTAAGAGCCTTGCGATTTAAAGCAGAGGGGGCAAAATCAAAAAATGTAAAAGAGGCTATGACCACAAGAAAAGAAATTGCGCGAGTTTTAACAGCCATCAATCAACAAAAACAAAATGCCAGATAAGATTAAAAACAAAAAAGGACAAATATTGAACGGGATAGTAGTTTCAGACAAAATGGATAAAACCGTAGTTGTTTCTGTTGAGCGATTTATTAAGCATCCGAAATACGGGAAATTTTACAAAGTGAGTAAAAAATACAAGGCACACGATGAGGAGAATAAATACAAGATAGGAGACAAAGTGGAAATAATGGAAACACGTCCCATTTCAAAGCTTAAGAAATTTAAAGTAGTATAATTTATGATTCAACCAGAAACTTTAGTAAAAATAACAGATAATGCCGGAGGCACTGTAGGAAAAGTGTTTAAGGTTTTAGGCTCCTCTAAGAAACGATATGCATCTCTAGGAGAGCTAGTAATTATCTCTGTTAAAGTTGCTAGCCCTAGAAAAGGGGTTAAGAAGAAAGATGTGCACCAGGCGGTTGTCGTGCGCACCAGAAACGCATATAGGAGAAAAGACGGGTCTTATATTCGTTTTGATGACAACGCTGTAGTTATTTTAGAAAAAGGAAAGAAGGATCCTAAGGCTGGACGTGTATTCGGACCGATTCCGAGAGAATTGGCTGAAAAAGGATTTCAGAAAATAATTTCGTTGGCCCAAGAAGTCATTTAAGTTTAGAAGTAAAAATTATGAAATTAAAAAAAGGAGACAATATTATAGTCATAACAGGCAAGGACAAAGGTAAAAAGGGTAAAATTACCCGTGTTTTAGTGAAAGACAATAAAGTCGTAATAGAAGGAATTAATACGATGAAGAAACACCAACGCCCAAAGAAGTCTGACGAGAAGGGGCAAATGATAAATATTGCAATGCCCATGCATGCTTCTAATGTTAAAAAATTAGATTAAACAAAAAAACATGACTAAGCATTTAACCATAAAAGAAAAAGAAAAAGGAGGCTTTGAAAAAATGAAAAGTATTTTTCATTATAAAAACGCAATGGCTGCGCCAAAAATGGAAAAAGTTGTATTAAACGTTGGTACTGGCACGGCTATGAAAAAAGATAAGAACAAGAATGATTCCATTGCTCTTCGCTTGGCTAAAATCACTGGGCAGAAAGGAGTCTTTAGGGGTGCTAAACAGTCAATCGCATCTTTCAAAATTCGCCAAGGAGATCCCGTCGGCATTGTGGTAACTCTTCGAGGGGGAAGAATGTATGGATTTTTGGAAAAGCTTATCAACGTAGCTCTTCCACGCACTAAAGACTTTCGAGGTATATCCCGCAAAGCAGTAGATAATATTGGCAACCTTACCATGGGAATTAGAGAACACACTATATTTCCAGAAACAGCTGACGAAGACATCAAAGACGTTTTCGGCATGGCTATTACTCTCGTTTCAACAGCAAAAGACAAAAAAGAAGGTTTGGCCTTTTTTGAACTATTGGGTATACCTTTCAAGAAAGAAGAGGAAAAGAAAGAACCAAAGAAGAAAAAATAAGAAATATTAGTTTTTAAATCCCAAAGTCTCCGAAAAGGGACCTTGTGTTTTAAAGTTGGTGTATAATACTTCCATGGATGAAAACTTGAATCTTAGTGGAAATGCTGAAATACAAAAAGCTCTTAAAGAACTTGAAAACGAACAGGGTGGGACGGAGACACCCCAGCAGTCCACTGAAATGGTGGATGTTTTAAAGAGCCAAAGGATACAGGTTTCTCAGGATTCCGAAACTCCCAAAATGATAGGATTAGTGATGAAGTATTCGGGTGGCTTGATTAAAGACGAAAAACAAGCGGGGTATGTGCTTTTAGGGCTTGTTGTATTAATGCTTTCCCTTTCGGCTTATTTCTTTTTTGGAAGCGGACCAGAAAAAGTAAAGCCGATAGATATAAAGAACTTTGATCAATCATAATTTGTCAAATAAAGTTTTGCGGTTAATGTTGGTCTTTTCTTTTAAACTACACTATAATTATATTATGATTAAATTTATACATAAAAAACATGTGTACGAAAATAAAGAGACCGGCAAGATTATCATTTATTATAATGCTTCCGATATTTTTCTGGGGACAGTTCTTCTTATTCTGGTTGTGTTCTTTATAAATAATTATCTTTCCAATGCGTTATAAAAAAGGCTTTACTCTGATAGAACTTCTTGTGGTTGTGGCTATTATTAGTCTGCTCTCTTCGATTGTTTTTGCAAGCCTTAGTGGTGGACGCGATAAAGCAAAAGATGCGAACGTTAAAGCCAATTTAAATAACGCAAGAACCATAGCCGCATTTTATTACGACACTAATGGCAACTATGGTCCCGTGACTAGCGTATGTGCCGGCGTATTTTTCTTATCTCCCAGCATGTCTGCTATCAACGTCTCTATGTTTAACGCAACAGGAACAGGAGACTACTGTGTCAGCAATTCTACTAATTATGCTTATGGTCATGCTCTTAAAACAAATTCTGCTTTCGGATGGTGTGTAGACTCGAATGGTTCATCAAAACAAGTAACCACTGCCACGCTGGCAGCCTTAACGTCTGCTTCCCCCGTGTGTCCTTAGTTGTATTCAATTCGACAATTTGACTAATTAAATTTTTTTTGCTAGTATCTAAACAAGGGAAATAGGCCTTGATTAATCCATTTTTCTCCTTTAGGTCTTTCCGCCGGCTGGCGGATTAAAGGCTTAAAGAAAAAAAGTGAGATATTGCAGGGCGAACCCAAACATTTTTTTATATGGCAAAAACATCAGTTGTAGCAAGAAGTAAAAAGAAACCCAAATTTAGCAGTCGGCAGAAAAACCGATGTTTTCGTTGTGGAAGAGGGAATGGTTTTATGAGGGACTTTAATTTATGTCGTATTTGTTTCAGAGAACTAGCCAATGAAGGTATGCTCCCTGGAGTAAGAAAGTCTTCTTGGTAGTTCGAAAACTCACCATGGATTCAATTTCAAACATGATAATAGTGATGAAGAACGGAAGCCTGGCGGGCAAGGAGCTTGTTTCTTTTCCGTACTCAAAAATGAAGGAAGCTATTTGCAATTGTTTAAAGAAAGAAGGATATCTAAATAAAATTTCCAAAAAAGTAAAAAAGGATCAAGCTGTGCTTGAAGTTGAATTAATTTATATTGACAAAAAACCCAAAATTGTCGAGGTTGAAAGAATATCAAAGCAGTCTCGTCGTGTTTACTTTAAAATGAAAGACATTCATTCAGTCAGAAATGGCTCTGGGCTTCTTGTTCTCTCTACACCGAAAGGGATTTTATCAGGTAGAGACGCAAGGCGTGAGCAAGTCGGAGGTGAGCCGTTGTTTAAAATTTGGTAATGATATAAATTGTAATAAAATTTATGAGTAAAATTGGTAAACAAGAAATACAAATACCCCCCCTAGTTAAAGTCACAAAAAGTGGTGATACTTTGAAAGTTGTAGGTCCCAAGGGAGAAATCAATAAAACTTTTCGTGATGATATTGAAATTAAAATTGCGGGCGGGGTGGTAACATTCCATATAAAAAGAAATGATAAATTTTCTAAATCTCTTTGGGGTACTTATGCTTCTCATGTAAAAAACATGATTGCCGGCGTTGTGACCCCATATCAAAAAAAGCTAATATTAGAAGGAGTTGGGTTCAAATCTGAAGTTAAAGGAAAAGAACTTGTCTTTGCTTTAGGTTTTTCCCATCCAGTTGTTGTTGCAATACCAGAAGGAATAATAGCAACGGCTGAAAAAAATATTATTACAATTTCAGGAATTGATAAAGAGTTAGTTGGTAGCTTTACTGCCGCTATTCGTGCATTAAAAAAGCCAGAACCATATAAAGGAAAGGGAATGCGTTATGAAAATGAAGTTATAAGGCGAAAACAAGGTAAGAAAACAGCTTAAAGCAATGATACAAAAAAAAGACAAAAGAATAAGGCTGAAAGCAAAGATTAGGGCAAAAATCACTGGGACGAAAGAGCGTCCTAGATTATCGATATTTCGTTCAAATAAATTTATTTATGCACAGGTCGTTAATGATCTCAAGGGAGTAACCTTGGCACAAGTAAGTGATGTAAAGATAACAAAAGGTACCAAAACAGAAAGAGCAAAGGAAGTCGGCAAGATGGTTGCTGAAATTTGCCTCAAGGCGAAAATAGGAAAGGTTGTTTTTGATCGCAATGGTTTTAAGTATACTGGACGAATAAAATTAGTGGCTGATGCAGCTCGTGCTGGTGGGTTGAAATTTTAACTTTTATTTTATAAAAAAACATGGAAAAAACTAACGAAAAAAGAAATAGCAATCGCAAACCACGATCTTTCGGTCGTCCCAAGCCAGAATTTGACCAAAAGATTATTAATATTAGGCGCGTAACTCGAGTTGTTGCTGGTGGACGCAGATTTTCTTTTTCTGTTGCTATAGTTATAGGAGATAAGAAGGGTTCCGTTGGTTTGGGTCTGGGGAAAGCAGGAGATACTTCTCTGGCAATTAATAAATCACTCCGAAACGCTAAAAAAAATATGGTTAAATTAAAACTTACAAAAACCATGTCCATTCCTTTTGAGATGAAAGCCAAGTTCGGAAGTGCCTTGGTGTCGTTAATGCCCAACAAGGGCCGTGGGTTAGTGGCAGGGTCAGTTGTTCGTGATATTGTAAAACTAGCAGGCATGAGAGATATCACAGGAAAAATTTTATCTAAAAGCAAAAACAAATTAAATAATGCAAAAGCTGTTATGACGGCTCTTGCTCCCATTTCTTCGAAGTATTCCAAACCAGAACCCGAAGTCATTGAGACTATCGAAAAAAAGATTGACCTAAAATAATTTTATGCAAATACATAATTTAAAAAGACAACATAAAAACAAAAAAGACCGCATGGTTGGCCGTGGAGGTAAACACGCCAAGACTTCCGGCCGTGGAGGAAAGGGTCAGACCGCTCGGGCGGGCAATAAACGCCGTCCCGAACTTCGTGATATTATTAAGAAGTTACCAAAGAATCGTGGGTATGCCTTTAAATCTTTTAAAGTGAAGCCTGTTTTGGTGTCACTCGACGAAATAGCAAAAGCATATCCAACTGGCGGAACCATTAATCCCGAGGGTTTGCTGGAATTAAAAGTTATTAAGAAAAAGAAAGGCTGGATTCCAGAAGTAAAGATTCTAAACAGCAAAACTGATTTTAATATTAAGATTGAAGTTTCTAATTGCCTGGTTTCAGATTCGGTAAAAGAAAAAATAATAAAAATGGGTGGAAAAGTTACTGTCTCTGATGCAACAAGTCCTTCAAAGAAAGTGGGGGTTAAATAATATATGCAAAACTTTTGGCACAAAATAAAATTAACTTGGACAGACAAAACACTACGTAAAAAAATACTATTTGTGCTTTTTGCTTTTGTTGTTTTCAGATTACTTTCAGCTATTCCAATTCCTGGTATTGACACTCTAGAACTCAATCGCTTTTTAGCCAACAATCAATTCTTCGGTATTCTAAATATATTTTCTGGAGGGGGACTCTCTAATCTTTCCATTATCATGCTTGGCGTTGGACCCTATATTACTGCATCAATTATCATGCAACTCCTAACCATTATGGTCCCTGCCTTGAAGAGAATTTATCATGAGGAAGGCGAGGCGGGCAGAAAGAGATTTTCCCAATACTCTAGACTACTCACTGTTCCATTGGCTGCAATTCAGGGCTTCAGTCTTTTAGCTATTTTAGAAAGTCAAAGTATTTTAGTAAACTTAACGGTTTTTAATCGACTTACCAACATGATTATTGTTGTTGCTGGTGCGATGCTTATTATGTGGATCGGAGAACTGATGTCTGAATTCGGTATCGGCAACGGTGTATCTCTGCTAATTTTTGCGGGAATTGTTGCTGTATTGCCAACCGAGATTAGCCAGCTTGTCTTTACTTTTGATGCTTCTCAAATTCCCACCCTACTTATATTTATAGTCTTGGGTGCTCTGGTTGTGGCGGCTGTTGTTGTCATTACCGAAGCAGAACGCCCCATTCCGGTAACTTATGCTAAGCGTGTAAGGGGGATGAAAATGTATGGAGGTGGCTCAACCTATTTACCACTTCGTGTCAACCAAGCCGGAGTTATCCCCATTATTTTTGCTCTCTCTATTTTACTTTTTCCACAAATGATTGGTGCGTTCCTGTCTAGATTTGGTAACCCCATCATTGCCAAGATATCAAGCGTTCTAGTTTCATTTTCACAGACATCTGTGCTCTACGCTATTCTTTATTTTATTTTAGTTTTTCTCTTTACCTACTTCTACACAGCAGTAACGTTCGACCCCGATGCTCTTTCTACCAACTTACAGAAAAACGGTGCATTCATTCCAGGTATTCGTCCCGGTGTATCGACAGCCGCTTATATTTCTAAGGTTTTAACTCGCATCACTCTGCTCGGCGGAATATTCCTGGGTCTTATCGCTGTTCTCCCTCTTGTTGTGCGGTCTATGACGGGCATTACGTCCATAGCTCTGGGTGGTACGGCGCTCCTCATCGTGGTTTCTGTGGTGCTTGATCTAATCAAGAAAATAGACGCGCAAATCTCAATGCGGGAGTATTAATTTTTTTCTTTCCATTTCTTGTATTCCGACACGATAATATTTACAACTTGTTCCAAGTTGTTTTTTTTTGTATCTACAACCAAATCAAACTGGTCAAAGTCTTTGTTGTTTATTTTATATAAATCCCAATACCTTTTTTGTTCACTTGCAAGGCGCTGTTGCATTTTCTCGTATGCTTCTTCCACGGAAGAAACTTGCTCGCTCTCCATTCTCAATTTATCTTCTTTTAAGCTATTCAAAACCCTATCTTTAGCTATTTCCGGAGGCAAATCCAAGTACACTTTAAATGATTCTGGAATCCAATAAAAAGCAGTTCGAGAATCAATCACCACTTTTTCAGCACTTCTCATGTTTCGTAATTTTTCGTCCGTTCTGTAGTCAATTTCTGGATTTGTCTCTGCTCGTTTATTCACTTCATTGATCGATAAGCCCAATTCAAGCCCAACCTGTCTGAAGAAATCTCCAGATGAAAAGTGTTTGAAGCCTAAAATTCCCGCAATCCTTTTTGCTGTGCTTGATTTTCCACTACCCAGGCCTCCGCATATTGTAATAATTTCTTTCTTCATAAAGATACTTAATTAAAACATAATTTGATTTTTCAAGCAAAATTCGCTATTCTTTAATAATGAAAAGTCAAACCTTTGTTTTTTTTGGCATAGTGGGTTCTGGGAAGGGAACACAGGTAAAGCTCCTTGTTGATTTTTTAAAGAAAAAAGACGGGCATGAGTGTGTCACAACCTCTACGGGCAGTGAATACAGGAAACTCATTGAAAGTGGGAATTATACCGGGAATCTTATTAAAGATTCATTAACTCGCGGGGAACTTCAGCCTGACTTTTTAACTAACGCTATTTTTACAAATATTTTGACGTCTTCTCTGACACCCGAAAAGCATTTATTTGCTGATGGATATCCTCGCACCATAGTACAGTCGCAAGCATTTGAGGACATGATGAAGTTTTATAAAAGAGAAAATATAAAAATTATTTATATAGAAGTTGGAAAAGAGGAAGCACTGAAACGCAATCTTCTTAGAGGCAGACACGACGACACAAAAGAAGGACTGGCAAAGCGATTTGATGAATATGTCAACAACGTAATTCCGGCCATGAATTATTTTAAAGATAAATCGGGATACAAGATTGATACTATCAACGGCGAACAGAGCATAGGAGATGTGCATAAAGATATTATTAAAGCTTTGGGATTTTAGATTTTAAAATGAATTCAGAAACAATAGTAATTTCTCTTGGCGGATCCCTTATCATACCTGATAGTATAGATGTCAGTTTTTTGAAGGATTTTAAGACTTTGATTCTTTCACATGTTGCCAAAGGAAGAAAATTTGTAATCATCACAGGTGGGGGAAAAATTTGTCGCACATATCAGAATGTGGCTAAAGAAATTTCCAGTCCCTCGGATGAAGACCTTGACTGGATCGGCATAGCTTCTCTTAAATTAAATGCGGAACTCCTGAGGGTCATCTTTAATGAGCAGGCGCACGAAAAAGTCATAGATAATCTTTCTAAAAGCTTCTCTTTTGAGAAGCCAATAGTTATTGGTTCAGCTTATGAGCCCGGACAGAGTACTGACTGGGATGCAGTTCTGGGAGCAAAGACAGTCGGAGCGAAAAAAATAATCAATCTTTCAAATATAGATTACGCCTACGATAAAGATCCGAATAGATATTCTAATGCTAAGAAAATTGAGAGTATTACCTGGGCTGATTACAGAAAGTTGATACCCCAAGAATGGAACCCCGGACTCTCCACGCCATTTGACCCCATTGCTTCTAAAATGGCAGAAGCGGAAAATATGGAAGTGTATATATTAAACGGGAAAAATCTTTCTAATTTAGAAAAGTGTTTAAACGGAGAAGATTTTACGGGCACTAAGATAAAATGATAATAATTAAAACACCGCAAGAGATAGAAATACTACGAGAAGGTGGAAAGCGCCTAGCCACTATACTTCATAAAGTAAAAGAAAAAGTGACCCCAGGCGTTTCCACCAAAGAACTAGATGACACCTTCTGGACGATAATTCAAAATATGGGTGATACCCCAGCTTTTTTAAATTATCGTCCAGAAGGTGCAGACGTTCCGTTTCCCGCGTCGTTGTGTGTTTCCGTTAATGATGAAGTCGTGCACGGGATTCCCAACAGGAGTAGGGTCTTAAAAGAAGGAGATATTGTTTCTATTGATTTAGGTCTTAAACACGGAGGGCTTTTTACGGATATGGCACTTACTGTGCCAGTTGGCAGTATAAGTCCATCATCAGCTAAGTTGATGCAAGTAACAGAAGAAGCTTTACGGGTAGGCATTGATAATGCACAAGCAGGGAACACCACTGGAGACATTGGAAATGCTATTGAGGGCTTCGTGCGCGCTTCTGGTGTTAATAGTTACGGTATTGTGGAGGTTTTAGCTGGTCATGGTGTCGGACGGTTTATTCACGAAGACCCATTTATACCGAATTTTGGAAAAAAAGGAAAAGGTGTGAAGCTTGTGCCAGGCATGGTTATTGCTCTTGAACCCATGCTAAACAATGGCACGAAGAATGTTACTTTAGATTCTGATGGATATACTTTTCGTACCGCTGACGGCAAGAAAAGTGCTCATTTTGAACATACAATTCTCATAACAGAAGGAGAAGCAGAGATATTAACCCGCCTACCCTAAAGTCACTGACGGGCAAGTTCCAATACAGTTTTTTCTTTTTTGTTATATAATAAAAACAATGGAAGGTACATTCTTTAAAGAAATGCCGAAGTTTCAGACTCCAGAAGAGGAGCTGGATTATTTACGTGCCCATGTTGCTAAGCGTGAACAAGAACTTGTCAGCAGGGGACATGAAAATGCCAAAGACAATGCTGTTAAAGACATTCTCTCAGAATATAAAAACATACCGCTTCATAAAGTAGTGCATAAAAACAACATCCTAGAAGACAAAGACAGTCACAGTATTGTGTTAAAACTTAAACCCGAACCACACGATACTGTGATGGAAGAACTTTTAGGTGTTGTCGTAACTAAAGGAATTCGAAATGCTTTTTCAGTGGTGGAGAAAATGAATAATCCGCACATTGACGACGACTTTCATCGGCTTCTGGTTCAATATTTTAAAACAGGACAAATAATGAAAGATATAAAAGAAGGAACTCCGCTTTATAAATCTCTAAACATGACTCTCTTTGAAATAACACTTCCTCCGCCCCAAGAAGAATCCGATAAGTCAAAAGGTTTTAAAGAATTCATCGGTGCCATGGAGCAATTTTATGCTGGCATGAGTTCTATTTCAGAAGGTAAGCACAATACAGAGGAAAATTATTTTACTCTGGAAGTAGCACTTGGAAATCAAAACGATGAAGTCGTTGTTTACTCTGCAATACCCAACAAGCATCTTTCGCTTTTTGAAAAGCAAATCCTGGCATATTATCATAATGCTAAAATTATTGAAATTCCAGATGATTACAATGTTTTCAACGAACGTGGAGGGTCTGTGGGTGCCTACGCTGTGCTTTCTGAAAGGGCTGTCATGCCCATTAAGACATATGAGAACATAGAACATGACCCCATGAATACAATGCTAAATGTATTTTCTAAATTAAAAACTGAAGGCGAAGGAGCGGCGATACAGCTTGTCGTTGCACCTTCTGGGGATAAGTTTATGAATGAATTTCATAAGATACTTGATGATGTTAAAGATGGGATATCGGTTAAACATGCGGCGGACAATTTTTATAAATTTAATAAGGCTTTTTTGAAGGCGGGTAAAGAAATTATTTTTGGAGTTAAAGAGAAAACAGAAGAAAAAAAAGAAAAATATATGAAGGGTAGGCGCGCAGTGGACGAAGGTGCGGTGGAAAAAATAGGAAACAAAATCAAAAGCACCATCATGAAGGCAAATATTCGCATTATTGCCTCCGGAGAGACAAAGGAGCGTGCCAAGGCAATACTTAAAGAAATAGAATCATCTTTTAATCAATTTTCTGAAGCAGCCAGCAACTCTTTTGTTTTCGAGAAAGTGCAAGAGAGGGATTTAAGAAGTTTTTTTCATGATTTCTCATATCGTTCTTTTTCAACAGATAAAATTATGCCACTTAATTTAAAAGAACTCTCTTCTGTGTTTCACTTTCCAGTGGGCATAGGTAGTCAACCGCAATTAAAGGAAGCAAAAGCAGGAATAGCGCCGGCTCCGCTTGAAGTCGGGAAGGAGGGTATACTTTTGGGAGTGAACAGCTACCGAGGCAAAGATACTGAAATTCACATGGCTCGCGAAGATCGGATGAGACACTTCTATGCTATCGGTCAGACAGGAACGGGTAAAACAAACATTATGCTCAATATGATAACCCAGGATATTAGAAATGGCGATGGTTGTTGCTACATCGACCCGCATGGCACGGACATCCAGACAATTCTTTCTCGCATTCCAAAGGAACGTATTGACGATGTTATTTATTTTGACCCAGCTTATACTGCTCGACCGATGGGTCTTAACATGCTCGAGTATGATCCGAAATATCCGGAGCAAAAGACCTTCGTGGTGAACGAAATGATGGGGATTTTTAATAAACTTTTCGACATGAAGATTGGGGGCGGAGCGATGTTTGAGCAGTATTTCAGAAATAGCGCATTTTTAGTGATGGAGGATCCACAATCTGGTTCAACTCTGCTCGAGATTACCAGAGTTTTAGCTGATAAAGAATTTCGTGATTTAAAATTGGCTCGTTGCAAGAATCCAATTATCAAGCAATTCTGGGTTTCTGCGGAGCAGACCACCGGGGACCAGTCGCTGGCCAACTTTGTGCCCTATATTTCTTCAAAATTTGATAATTTTATTTCAAACGACATTATGCGTCCGGTGGTGTTACAGCAGAATTCGGTTTTCAACTTCAGAAAAATTATGGACGAAAAGAAAATCCTCTTAGTTAATCTTTCGAAGGGAAGGCTTGGTGATATTAACGCGAATTTGATAGGTTTAGTGCTTGTGGGTAAAATACAAATGGCTGCACTCTCTCGAGTAGACATGTTCGGCAAGCCAATGAATGATTTTTATCTCTACATAGATGAATTTCAAAATGTAACTACTGACTCTATTTCTTCTATTTTATCAGAAGCCAGAAAATATAGATTGTCTTTAAATATTGCTCACCAATACATCACTCAGCTGGAAGAGAATATTAAAAATGCCGTTTTCGGGAACGTTGGCTCTATGGCAGTATTTCGTGTCGGCACCGAAGACGCGAATTTTTTGGAACAAAGATTCAAACCAATATTTTCAGCTTCTGATATAACCAAGCTGGAAAATTACAACGCCTATGTAAACATGTTGGTAAACGGTCAGCCGGTAAAACCCTTCAATCTCAAAACCATAGCGCCCGAGGCGGGTAATCCTAATATTGTAGATAGTTTAAAAGAGCTCTCGTATGCAAAATACGGCAGAGACAGAGGGGAAGTAGAAGCAGAAATCATGGCAAGGTTTAATACAATGCGGTAACTTTTTTAAAAAAATAAATTTTACAATTTATTTTTTTTCTGCTAGAATTCTTGTTATGAAACATCCCAAAGAAGAAAAGACATATGTGATGATAAAGCCTGATGGAGTAAGGAAGGGCTTAACCGGAGAGATAATTCGCCGTTTTGAACAGCGAGATTTGAAGGTGGTGGCGCTTGAAATGTTTCAGCCTACCCGCGAACAAATAGATACTCATTATCCCAAGGATGAGAAATGGATTACAAGACTGGGAGAAAAAACTTCCGCCACTTACGAGAAATATGGCTATGACCTAAGCGAGCTTGGGACGACTGACCTCTTCGAAATAGGAAAAATGGTTCGTGGCTGGGTGATTGATTACATGGTTTCCGCGCCGTTGGTGAAAATGGTTTTACAGGGAACGCATGCTGTGGATGTGGTTCGTAAAATTGCAGGGGATACACTGCCCTACAAGGCGGATATGGGCACAATCCGGGGAGATTTCTCCATTGACTCTCCAGCGCTTGCGAACAGAGAAAAAAGAGCGGTAATGAACATAGCGCATTGTTCAGAAACTCCAGAAGAAGCAGAGCATGAAATCAAACACTGGTTCGGCACAGGCAAAATTCACGACTACAAGCGTTTCGGAGTGGATGAATAAAATTTTTTTTAACCCACTAAGGGCGAGTTGTAAGTTTTGTTATGAAACATGCGAAAGATTATAGATATTTATAACGAATACAAAATCATGCCCAACTTACAGGAGCACCAGTTAGAAGTAGCAGCTGTGGCCTTGCAAGTGTGTGATTCTCTCGATATTGAGTTAAAAAGAAATGATATAGCAACCGCCTGTCTTTTGCATGATATGGGAAACATTATAAAATTTCCGCTTGGAAGTATCCCCGAGTTAATCGGACCCAAAGGATTAAAATACTGGAAAAATATACAAAAAGAGTACACAAAAAAATACGGAGTCGATGAGAACCATGCTACATATTGTATTACCAATGAACTTAATATAACTAATAAAATTGATATTTTAATAAAACAATTTGGTTTCTCTGAAGCCAAAAATACTTTTAAAATTTCCGACTATGAATTTAAAATTGGCCCTTATTCTGATCATAGAACAAATCCTTTCGGGGTAATAAGACTTAAAGAGAGGTTTATCGATTTGAAAACCAGATATGCTAGTAAGCTACAGATAAACAACCGCGATGTTGAGTTTGAAAATTTATGTATTTATTGGAATGAAATCGAAAAACAAATCTTTGCTCACTGCAAAATAAAACCTGAAGACATTACTGAGGAAAAAGTTGAACCATTTTTCGAGGAATTAAGAAATTTTATTATAGAAACAAATATTTAATATGTATGATATATCATTATATCATACATAAGTTAATCTATTTTTATAGTTCACTTTGAATTTCCTTGGTGTTAAAGGATGAAGGTATGAAAATTGCAGTATTATCAGATTCTCACGACCATATTCCAAATTTAGAAAAAGCTCTAAAGCAAATTAAAGTTAAGAAGGTTGAAGTAATGTTTTTTTGTGGGGATATGTGTTCACCATTTACCGCAGGAATAATTGGGAAAGTAAATCTTCCCGTCTATGCATGCTTTGGAAATAATGATGAAGATCAGATAGCGTTTGTGCAACTAGGAGGTAAAAACTTTACTTGGGTACCATTATTTAAGGAGTTCGGAGAAGTAGAATTGAACTCTCGAAAAATTGCGTATTGTCATTACCCGAAACCGGGTGAGTTTTTAGCAAAAAGTGAGGGTTATGATGCCGTATTTTACGGGCATACACATAAGGTTAGAAATGAAAAATTCGGAAAAACACTATTGTTAAACTCCGGTTCTATTTGTGGAATAAATGCAAGATATGTTCTCAAATCCGAGGGAGAAAAACCGGGTGTCGCTTCATACGCGATCTACGATACCAAAACCAACTCCGCAGAAATTATTGAAATCAAGTAGACAACAGCAGGAAACTGTAGTTAAAAACTAGTTATAATGAAATCTGTTATTCTTATACAATGGATATCTTTTTCCTAACCTTACTAACCTTTCTAACTAGCATTGTCGGAACAATAACCGGTTTCGGGATTTCTACAATAATGGTTCCGGTGGTACTTCTTTTTCTGCCACTTCCGCAAACATTACTAT
>Ga0209542_10002842_pt1 | contig 38134 bp, 50 predicted proteins | sample RifCSPhighO2_01_FD_184028 | JGI IMG/M metagenome (GOLD analysis project Ga0209542, IMG submission 184028) | Soil microbial communities from Rifle, Colorado - Rifle CSP2_plank highO2_0.1 (SPAdes) (version 2) | ecosystem: Environmental > Terrestrial > Deep subsurface > Rock core/Sediment ... | reverse complement strand
GGAACGCTGTGGTCAAAAGGTGCCGACCCGGGAAAAATAAATATGCCATAGGGTCATTATAAAAGAAAAAGAGGAATTCGGCGAGGGTTATTCTCCTTCGCCGAATACCCCATAGCGTGCTCTAGGGATGAAGGCGAGGAGAATAACCCGTCCGAAGCTCGCCGAAGGCGAGCGAAGGAGGGTATTCGGCTTCGGAAGAATTCCGCAAGATACCGCGTAGCTCTGCTGCGCGGAGCTTCATAAACAAAAAGAAGAGGCCCCAACGTGTCGAGGTTCGGCCTTTGTAAAATAAAAAAACCGCCGGACACGCCCGTGCGGAGACTCTCTCAAGAGAGGACCTTCGGTTATAGATTGAGGTATTATTTTGAATGGCTAAAAAAGGTATCCGACGCTAATTACTAGGTCTGTTTTTTGGATGTCTATGAGCTAGTGCTTTTTTGTCAGCTATTTTTAATTCTGGATCAAGTAGAAACAAAAAGCTTAGGTTTATGACAGTTTCCGCGATGGCACGGTCTAGCTCATAGCCAAGAGGATGTGCAGAAAAAATTCTATAGGTATTGACAATATCCAACAAAGAATGATGGCGGGCTGGTACGATACTTTTTAAACTCATGAACTTGTTATTCTTATATTCATTTTCGTCAAAAAGTTTTATTAGCCCACCGAGTGAAGCTTTCTTAAAATGTTTATTATAAATATTTTTATTCTTCCTACTAATTAAATAGTGGAGCCTTGCTTCTACGGCAGATGCGGCCATAACAGTGCTCGCAGTAAAACAGCTTAATTGTAAACAGGTAATTGCCTCGCCCATCCTTTTGCACTCCAAGCAAGACATTCTTGAAAGTTTTGGAGCAATTTCTTTTTCTGCTAACTCAACGAAATGTATAAGGCGGCCTAAGTTCTCTTTAAAATTTTTAGGAGTTGAATTTAAGGTGGGATTGGCAAGGATATTTGTTGCTTCTAAAAGGTGATTAACGTCATCGGAGTCTCCAATTAAATATTTTATTGTATCAATAAAATGTTCTATGTAAGCAATCCAGCCTCGTTCATGCTGAAACAATTTATAGCAACTTTTGCCCACAGTACTGCCGTGGTTCTTAAATGCGCACCACCCCCTCATGCTCCTTATTGAGGTCTTGAAGAAAGTTAACAAAAGGCCCAGGTTTGACACCGCTAAGAAAGTGGAGTAAGTCAGATTTTTTTTTAACTAATCTCATAATTTTGTCTAAATAAAACGGAAAATAATTTAAAATCGAGCCCGGGCCATAAGCCTGGGCCCTTTTCATTTCTTCACACACAATTTTCGGGCCGCGGGGAATCAATTTTCTCCTCGAAAATTCCCGGGCTCGCGGTGCTTTCAGCACAGCGCTCGCCCTTCGATTCCCAGACGCGAGCAAAGCAGTTTGCTCGCTTATCCCTCCCTCACTTCGTTCAGTCGGGCTACTGGGAATCGAACCCAGCCTAACAGACCCCCAGCCTGTTGTACTACCAATATACTATAGCCCGTTACGATAATTTTAAATTTTCAATTTTAAATTTTAATTTGATTTAAAACTTTCCGCCGGAGGCGGATCCGCCCTAGGCGGAAAAACTTAGCCCTTAAAATTTATAGTCCTTCGCATTCTTAAATCTTAAATCCTAATTCTTAATTCTACGGAATCTTATTTACATTCTTCGCAAGCTCAACCAAAAACCTCACTCCAGACCCTGAAGCTCCTTTTGCTAAATACTGCCCCTCAATCGTAGTCATTGTCGGCGCTATGTCGAGGTGGACGAACGGGAAGTTACCGACAAACTGCTTCAGGAAAATAGCTCCCGCAGTCGCTCCTCCGTATTTCGATTTTCCGACATTCGCAACGTCTCCAAATGTTCCTTTCACTTCGTCTAGGTATTCGTCTCCCATCGGAAGAGGCCACACGGCATCCCCTGAAACCTTTCCAACTTCGCGCATCAAGAACTCAAGTTTTTCGCTTGTTGAAAAAAGAGCAATAACTTTTTGCCCAACCGCGACCACTGCCGCTCCCGTGAGCGTTGCCACGCTCAAAATCAATTTCGGGTTAAATCGCTGGGCGTATCCCAACGCGTCCGCAAGAATTACGCGCCCCTCGGCGTCCGTGTTCAAAACCTCGATTGTTTTTCCTGTAATTGTCTTCAAAATATCTCCCGGGTGATAGCTTGAGCCTGACGGCATGTTCTCAACTGCCGGAACAAGGCCGATGATGTGGACGGGAAGTTTCATTCGCGCGATTGCGGCCAGCGCGTGCATGACGGCGGCCCCTCCGGCCATGTCCATGTGCATTTCATACATGTGCTCTCCCGGCTTGATGTTGAGTCCTCCTGTGTCGAATGTAACTCCCTTGCCTGCAAACACCAAAGGTTTCGTTTTTTTGTTCGCTTTCGGACTCTTGTATTCCAGTATGATGAATTGCGGTTTTTCATCCGAGCCCTTTGAGACGCCAAGAACTCCGCCCATGCCGAGTTTTTTCATCGCATTTTCTTCAAGCACCGTAACTTTTATTTTTGCTCTTTTGCCTATTCTTCGTGCGGCGTTCGCCAAAACGCGCGGCGTCATGTCGCTTCCCGGCATGTTTGAGAGCTCTCTGCAGGCGTTCACTTCTTCTCCGATGGTGATTCCGCTTTTCAACGCTTCCGCGAGTTTCGCGCTCTTTGCGTCCGGAGAAATGATTTCGAAATCTTTAATTACCGGCCAGCCCTCCTTTGGAGCTTCTTTGAATTTTGAGAATGTGGAATCAGCCATGAGGGCGTTCTCGCCGAGTGTTTTGAGGAGATATTCCGGGGAGAGTGCGCGCGCCGCAAAATCACCGAGGAAAACAGAAAAAGAGGGGATTCTCCGGTCTTTCATATATACAACAGCCTTTCGCACGAAAAGAGCCCACTTTTTCTCGTCCCAGGAATCCTTTTTGCCGAGGTTGGCGAACACAACGAGATGGTCAGGGTTCGAGGGAAAGTGCACCTCGCGGAACTTTTCTTGCGAGGTCGTGAAGTCGTGCTTCATGACGTCCGCTAGGTACGATGCGTCTTTTGCGGGGAGCGTTTTAAAAAACGAGTGCGGGCTTGCGGCAGTCCTTTCTTTGTCATTGAAAAAACAGACCACGACGGCCTTGTTTTTTTGGAGCGTTGGTTTTGCTGAAAGAAAAATTTTCACGTATGCAAACAGAATAACTATTTTGCTTTGTGAACCTCGTTACTCCCACCTTTTCGACGGGAGGTTTTCCAAATAAATGCTCTAAAAAGAGCTTACATCCAAGCCTACCGGCCGGAGTTTTTTGGAGTAACGGGGTGAAGTTTTTTTATGCAGGAAGCACACATCTTTTGGCGGAGTCCCGATGGGAGGCGCGCCCACTGCAAGTTCGGATATTTTCTTCCTCTCCAGGTTAAGTTATAATGGCCTCGGAGGAGCTTTCGTTTTCCTCCCATAACCGAGCCCTTTTTACATAATGCGCAGACTTTCATACGTGAAGCATTCGTTATAAATATCTCGTCAACTCTAGCATATTTTCATGCCCGACACAACCCTCCTTGTCTTACAATTCGCTATCCTCATTTTTTCGGCCATAGTCCATGAAGTTTGCCATGGCTCGATGGCCTTATACCTTGGCGACTCGACGGCCAAGTATTCGGGCAGGCTCACGCTCAACCCCCTGAAGCACTTTGACCTTTTTGGGTTCGTAATTCTTCCGATCGCGACCTATCTTGCGTGGGGGTTTCCCGTCGGCGCCGCAAAGCCGGTTCCGTATAATCCGTATAACCTCAAAAACAAGCGCTGGGGGTCGGCACTCGTAGCTGTCGCGGGACCTTTCTCCAATTTTGTTCTTGCCGGAGTTTTTGCGGTGCTGTTTCACGCGGTTGGCGTGCTTCAAACCCAGCAAGGAGTTGTTCTCGCGCAAATTTTCGGTATTATTGTTTTCATCAACCTGTTGTTGGCGGTGTTCAACCTTGTCCCCATTCCTCCACTGGATGGTTCAAGGGTTTTTTACGCGTTTATGCCGGGACGTATACAGGTCCGCTTGACGTTCCTTATGAGGCGCATCCACTTTTTCTTTGACGCTTACTGGCCTCTTATTCTTATTGCTTTTTTCTTTTTCGGGCCGTACATTTTAACTCCCATTTTTAATGTTATTTACATGATAGTCTTGCCGCTTTTTTCTCTTTTGACCGGAACGGCGCTGAATTTCTAGTACTGTATACCCCAGTCCCAATTTTGCAGTACTGCCACGGCGAAGCGCCCCGCAACTTCCGCGAACGAAGTGAGCGCTGAAGTTGGCGAGGATCCAGCCCCATCTTCGCTTGGTAGTCATTCAGGACTTTATGCGCGGAAGTGCGGGATCGCGCCGTCCTAACCTCGCTTCGCTCGGGATGGAGCGGTGACTTCGCCCCTGCGCAGTCGGTACCGGTCGCCGGATAAATAGATCCTGATGGCTTCATGTTAATGGAAACCTCAAAATAAAAACTCTCATCTAGCGACGAGAGTAACCAAAACGAACTTTTCCTTGGAATTTCTGATACAAGAGGTCGTTTACTTTTTGGCGAAGCTTCGGCGACCTTTGCGCCAAGAGTACAAACGCATAGCGGCGGCCCATGTTAGCGCTTAACACTCCGTCAATTTTTTTAACTCTTTTTTCGAGAGCAAGGAGCTTATGCGGAGTTGGCCGCCGCGGGTTTTTGGCTCCATCCGGCTCAATGCGCCCCAACAATTCATAGGTCCGGTAATCTTTTGATGCCGTGTCAAATGTGTCAATCCAGCGCCAATTACGGACTCGGCCTTCCTTCGCGGCCTTAAGTGCCAGATGATGATTTCTTGAAACCACATCAGCGTGATGGTAGTAATTGCTTCCGCCTTTTGTTCCGGAATACATCCGAATTCTATAAATTGGCATATTTCCTCCGGTATACAAAGAACATACTGAAATTAGTTAATCAGAATGATGCGCGTATGTCAACGGAAATAGTATATACTGCCTGGTCGAGATGCGCCCAAATTTTTGAGCAATACAAAACCCAGCTATCACGTAGCGGGGTTTAAAAATTTTTTCGAATTCAAGACTCTCGTGAGCCGTTTTGACTTCGTCGCGAAGGGGTTGTCGAGGCGCACCTTTGGCGCGTAGTGGACGGATTCCCAGCGCACAAGCGTGCAATCGCCGCTACTTTTTTTGCCGAATTTTTTTCGGACGGCGATGATGTATTTGCTTCTTAGAGCCGCCCGCGTTTCCGGGGGCGGTGTCTGCAAGGCGGCTTCAACGCTCTTTTTTGCAAAAAGAGGTTCTATGCCTCCGGCCGCCTCAATGCGGTAGTAAATGCCTTTTGGGGAAAGTTCGGAATAGGAAACATCAAGCACCCGGGCTTTTTCATGCCGGATGTCATATCCATGGCGCGCCATTGAGCGCTCAATGAAGTTTTTCTTGATAACCCAGTCAAGCTCTTTTCGGAGGTTTAGAGGGTCTTCCTCAAGGCGCCGGACGACGCTTGCCCAATATTCGGCGAATGCCTTTTCGTAATCGGAAAGTTCAAGTTTTTGCACTAATTCAATGCAAAGTTTTTGAAGATCGAGTGCAGTGAGATGCCCGTGGTCATGCGTTTCCGCTTTTGCTTTGAGCGTCGTGTCTGTTGCGAACGCGTGGAGCGCCTCCATAGGGTTTTCCAATACCGGCAAACGCGCCTCGTTGCCAAGTTCCTCGAGAACGCGGAGCATGAGATGCGTTGAGTCGAACCGGATCCATGTTGAGCGTGGGGACATATTCGAGTCTCCATAGACAAGATGAAGCCGCATGTACAATTTTTTTCTGTCATCTATTCCGATGTCTTTTGACATGATGATGGGTCGTTCATATATGGCACTCCTGCCCTCGGCCCGAAAGGTTGCAAGCGCTCTCGGAGAAATAACGTAGTGCCAGCCGCTCTCGGGCGTATACCACATTCCGCCCGATCCATGGAGAATAGTGCGGGAAACAAGAAAAGGAAGAATGCACTCCGTGAAGCCGTCGATTTCATTCACGCGAAAGAACCGCTTGTAGGCAATATAGTTTTCATGCGAACCGTAAAAGTGCATGCTTTCTCTGGGTTTTTCAGCCGGGCGGATGAAGTCGGAGTTATTTTTTGAAATGACAACGTCTTCGTGCGCGTGCGTTGCGCAATGCATGCGCTTAAATGCGCCAGACCTCATGAACGATTCGCGGACTTTTTGCATGAGAAGGTCTCCGGCGGCGTCATACAGGGCGACATCTTTGCCGTTTATGCATTCGGCGGAAGAATATTCAGCGCGGTCAAGGTCTTTGCTTGACGCAACGGTATCGTGGTAGATTTTTCCGCCGTTTGCGCCGATCCACAGCCCTTTTGTGGGGTCGTTTTCGTCTTTGAAAAGATAGAGTTCGTCGAACGTTTTGGTTTGGGTCAGCCATGGGTGAGCGAGAAATTTTGCGTTTACCGGTTTTTGGCAAAACTTGCCGTTGCTTCGCCTAAGAAGGAGCCCGTATTCGGTCTCAATACCCATCGTGCGCTTTTGCATGAATACATCCATTTTTTCAAAGAAAAGGGGATAGCGTTACTTTACGGTTCTCGAGCGGGTTGGTCAACCGGTCTGTCTCCAATTTTTTTAATTTGTATGGCGTAAAATAAAAAAACCGTCTCGCTGAAAGCGGGACGGGTTTTTCTGTCTTATTTTATTTCTCACAAGTCGCCATAAAATTCCGAATCCGGCTGCTGGAGGCTGCTAGGCCAGATACCTTTTGCTATCTCCTCAAGCATTTTTTCAAGAGACTCACTCGTTGTTTCAAACGGATCATTTAGCCTGACGCCATTTACGCCGTGAACGAGGTTCCAGTTTACATAAAAGTACGGGAAATTCTTTTCAAACACTTCTGTAAGGTATCGCGCGCGCACCGAGGCGCGAGTACGGGGCGGAGTCAGCCCTGTTCTCTCAATTTCCGCGTCAGACACAAATTCATAAACATAGCCGTTCTTTCGAAGGCGGTTGTAGATCCCTGCCGGGCTGATGTCGGAGTAAAGGAAATCGAACATGCGGGCTTTCGGGTTTCCGAAATCATTCGTTGTGTGCCTCATGTGGACGAGTTTTGTTACCCAGTCGAGATGCCGGTGGAGTTCTTCGGGATTCCTTTCGAGCGCTACGAGTACCCACTCCCAGTCGCGGAGGATTTGCTTATCTTCTTCGGAGAGGGAGTGGACGGCGCGATGGACATAATGAAGGTATTCATACTGAATATCAAGCGCGCGATAGTTCTTTTTCCTTAGTTCATCGCGGACCGTTTTTTGTAGAGAAGTATCCTGTGAAAATGCTGTCAGCGCTCTGTGTGAGTTGTCTGGGAGTTCGACCGGGGGATTGGCAATACAGCTTTCTTCGGCGGCGCGGAGTACCAGATGGGCCGTTCCAAGTTTCAGGTATGTGGCGAATGGCGACATATTCGGGTCGCCGTGCACGATGTGGAGCCGAATCAGCGTATTCTGGTTATACTCATCAGGTTTTTCGGTTACGAAACACCTGTCGCTGGCTGCCTTGAACGCGCGTTGGGAAATAACATATCGCCACCGGCCGTCGGAATCTTTTCGTATGCCGCCAGCACCGTTGATAATGACGCGTGAAGCAAAGAACGGGCCGAGAAAATTCCGAAGAGTGGTCTTATCCGCTTCTTTCAGAAAAATGGAGTTATTGTAGAGGTAGTTTTCGTGCACTCCGACATACGAGGTGGTAAGGGGCCCTTGGTCGCTAACAGTTGTGTTTTTGGAGATAATGATGGAAGGGGGTTTTTCCCCATTTCGCTCTGCATATTCCTTTGCAATAGCGGTTCGGAGTTCATGCAAGAACAGTTCCCCCGCCTTATCGTGGATTGCGGCAACGCGCGGGGAGTCGCATTCGGGGGTTGCATATTCGGGAATGAATTTTCCGTTAATATCAAGGTAAAAACGTCCGCCGTTTGCGCCAATCCAGCCGTCAATAGTATCCTGGTAGGTTTCTGAACTAAGCTTATATTTTTTTATAACCGGATTTTCTTTCAGCCTAATGAACCAACTCGGGAATACGGAACTTCCGGAAACTGATATAAACCCATCTCTGCTTTTTTCACAGGTCGAATACTCATTTTCAAGGCCGAAAATTCGCCTTTCCATTGAACACTCCTTTTCAATGAGCCTGTAAAATCAACTATATTCTTCTAGCACAAGGAATCAAGGGCCTGATGGTGGAGGCTTTGTAAGAGGCGCGAGGCTGACCCAGTTAGAGGTTTAAGATTCTTTCCTTTTATTCAAGCTATTGTGAGCCGGAGGCGGCTTCGTCCTGTTAGAAGTTCATCCGAGCCTAATATCAATCAAGCATTATAAAGCGAAGGCGCTTTCAGCTAAAATTAACCCACCCGCACTAGGTCGATTTAAAACTTCTAACGGGACTTCGCTTCATAGTATTTCTCATGCAAAAGGCTTGGGCGAATCTCTAAATAGGGTTGACCTTTCCCAGTCATTATGATAGATTTGCACTTGCCCCGTTAGAAGCGTAAAGTTTTGATCCGATTTTAAATACTATCTAGCCATTAGGCGGCTTCGCCTTTTCTTTTTTACACAGGGATTACCGAGAGAGTTTCTAATATGGGCTTGCATTCGATAGCGTATATATGTACTATATTCAAGTATCTAGCAAGTGAATAGTTCAATGCCTACGATAAACCAACTCGTAAAACGAGGGCGGAAAATAAGGAAAGGAAAGTCAAAAGCGCCGGCACTCCTGCGCGGTTTTAATGTTTTGAAGAACAGGCCGAGGCCGTATGCTTCTCCTTTTAAGCGGGGAGTATGCGTCAAAGTAACGACTGTTACGCCCAAAAAGCCGAACTCGGCCCTTCGAAAAGTTGCTCGTGTACGCCTTACGAACGGAATGGAAGTTACGGCTTATATCCCTGGAGAAGGACACAATTTGCAAGAGCATTCGGTGGTCATGATACGAGGAGGAAGAGTAAAGGACTTGCCTGGGGTGCGGTATCACATTGTTCGCGGAATTCTTGATACATCCGGGGTTGACCGCAAGCAACAGCGGTCAAAATATGGAGCAAAACGACCCAAGAAATAATAAAAATGTCGTTTAGAATTTTTTAGAATATGCGAAGAAAACGAAATATAAAACGTGAAATAATCCCCGATCCGAAATATGGAAATCAGATGATTGCCAAGTTCATCAACTACGTCATGCGCAAGGGCAAGAAGACCGTTGCGCAGAAAGTCGTTTATAAGACGTTTGATGTCCTTGAGAAAAAATACAAGGTTGACCCTGTGGCTACTTTTGATTTGGCAATAAAAAATGCCTCTCCGCTTCTTGAAATTAAAGCACGCCGCATTGGTGGTGCCACATATCAGGTTCCGCGCGAGGTTCGTGGAGAGCGGAAAATGCAACTCGCCTATACTTGGATATTGAATTCGGCGCGAAGCAAGAAGGGGAAGCCGATGGCAGAAAAGCTTGCCGAAGAGCTCTTCGCCGCTTCAAAAGGCGAAGGAAACGCCATCAAAAAGAAGATGGATACACACCGCGTGGCCGAAGCCAACAAAGCTTTCGCTCACTTCGCATGGTAATTCGCTTGATTTCTTATATTTTTTCACGCCTTTATTTTATAGATACTTGTTCGATCCCACTGCCAACCCGATGAAAAAATATAAGAAATCTTCGCTCATGATTAACTCACGGTAAGGTAAGCGTTTTCAGGAAAAACTGACTCGCTTTGTATAATGAAACCTTGACTTATGGAAAGCGGACAAGAGAAATTTAAGCAGCAAAAAAAGCCTTACGTTTTGCCTGAAGAAATTCGAAAGGAAATTGAAGGTATTGATGAGGGAAGTTTTTGGACGGAGGATAATCTTGAAAGACAATTTGAAGACGATATTGCGTTCGGGGTAAAAATGTGGACAGGCCTTCTTGCAATTTTAGAAAGAAGAAAGTTAAGCCCTGATACTCGAGAATATAGAGAGTTTAACAATCGTGCTGAAATTTTAAATTTAAAGAGCTACACATTCAAAGACCAAGCTCGCACCCTTCTTGAGCTAAAAGACTGGATGGCAAAGACATGGAAGGTCTCCGCAGAAGAGATGAATATCAAAAGGATCCTGCACGACGCCTACCAGGAAGAGGCAGAAGCTACAAGAATGTTGGGACAGGATCCTAGCGTACATATCCCTTTTAGCGCTAGCCTTGGCTTAAACAAGGAGCATCCATCGGTGAAAGAAGCCTTACAAAAACAGGCAAAGGAAGAAGTTGTGGCCGGAGGTAAGTTGCTGGAGAAGCTGTTGGAATCTACGCCGTCGCTAAAGAAAAAAATGGAGGAGTTTGAAAGAGGACAGCGGCAGCCGCCACAAGAAAGAATTGAGTAATTTTTTATTTATCGTATGAGAGACTATCCTCTTGAAAGAACAAGAGACATCGGGATAATCGCACATATTGATGCAGGGAAAACGACCGTAACGGAGCGTGTTCTTTTTTATACGGGAGTTTCCCACAAAATAGGCGAGGTTCACACGGGGGACACCGTCATGGACTGGATGGAGCAGGAGAGAGAACGCGGAATTACCATTACATCGGCTGCAACAAACTGCTTCTGGAAGCCGACTTACTTGCCCGCCGAAAAACAGACACACGAGAATGAATACCGCATAAACATTATTGATACTCCAGGTCACGTGGATTTTACCGTCGAAGTAGAACGTTCGCTCCGGGTTCTTGATGGCGGAGTCGTTGTTTTTGACGGGGTTGCCGGGGTGGAACCACAATCGGAAACAGTATGGAGACAAGCGGACAAATACAAAGTCCCCAGAATTTGTTTTATAAACAAACTCGATCGAATGGGGGCATCGTGGGACAAAGCGCTTCGTTCCATTTGGGATCGCCTTACTCCGAATGCCGTTCCGGTTATGGTTCCAATCGGTAGTGAGGAGAATTTTGAAGGCGTTGTTGACCTTATACGCATGAAGAAGATCACGTTTGAAGGGGAGAGAGGAGAAAAAATAATTCTTTCCAATATTCCCGTAGAGTTGAAAGCCGAAGCAGAAAAATGGCATAACAATCTTTGGGAAAAAGTCGCAGAAACGGATGATTCTCTTACGGAACGCTTTCTTGAGGGAAAGGAAATTGCGGCGGATGAAATTAAAAAAGCTCTTCGCACGGCAACACTTTCATATCGCCTGGTTCCGGTATTTTGCGGAACGGCCTTAAAAAATAAAGGCGTGCAATTGGTGCTCGACGGCGTTGTTGATTTTCTTCCTTCCCCGCTGGATCTTCCGCCGGTAAAAGGAATTGACCCGAAATCGGGCGCCGAAATCACCCGCGAAGCAAGAGACGACGCGCCGTTTGCGGCCCTTGCTTTCAAACTGCAAACCGACCCGTTCGTCGGCCAATTGACGTATTTTCGCGTTTATTCCGGAACGCTTACGGCCGGAAGTTATGTTTTGAATGCTACAAAAGGAGACCAGGAGCGGGTCGGGCGTATTTTGCGAATGCACGCGGACCAGCGGGAAGAGCTGAAAGAAATACAAGCCGGGAATATCGGGGCGCTTGTTGGGTTGAAAATGACCCGGACGGGGGATACTCTTTGCGACCCGGAAAAGCCGATTATTCTTGAAAAAATCGTATTTCCGGAACCAGTCGTTTCGTTGAGGATTGAACCGAAGACAAAAGCCGACCAGGAAAAGATGGGTATGGCCATGAAGCGCCTTTCTGATGAGGACCCGACCTTCAGAATTAAGGGAGACACGGAAACGGGAGAAACAATCATTTCAGGCATGGGCGAACTCCATCTTGAAATTATCGTTGACCGCATGAAGAGGGAGTTTTCGGTTGAAGCGAACGTTGGGCGTCCGCAGGTTGCCTATAAGGAAACCATCAAAAAGACCGCCGAAGCGGAAGGAAAATATATTCGCCAGTCGGGAGGACGCGGGCAATATGGACACGTGTGGCTTCGGATTGAGCCGCTCGAACGCGGGAAAGGTTTTGAATTTGAAAATGAAATCAAGGGGGGAATCGTTCCTCAAGAATATATTCCTGCAGTTGAAAAGGGCGTTAAAGAAGCGATGGACAGAGGTGTACTCGCGGGGTATCCGTTGGTGGATGTTCGCGTTGCCGTTTATGATGGCTCGTACCACGATGTTGACTCGTCTGAAGCGGCGTTTAAGATCGCGGGTTCCATGGCGCTCCAGGAAGTTGCGAAGCGTGCCCAGCTTGTTTTGCTTGAACCAATCATGAAGGTTGAGGTCGTAACTCCGGAAAACTTTCTCGGCGAGGTTACGGGAGACCTTAATTCAAAAAGAGGCCGCATTGAAGAAATGTCCGATAGGGGACTTGGTATAAAAACTATCCGCGCGAAAGTTCCGCTTTCAGAAATGTTCGGGTACGCAACGGCAATCCGCTCGCTTACGCAGGGACGCGCAAGCTATTCTATGGAGTTTGATTACTACGAGGAAGTTCCAAGCAATATTGCAGTTCAGATTGCCGAGGGTAAGAAGTAGCTACATGTCCCGCTATCTATTCAAGACTAATATATGGAGGATAGCGGGATCCCGACTTCTTTAAATTATTTTTTAATAGAACGTCGGGAGAGTTTGATTACTACGAGGAAGTTCCAAACAATATTGCGGCGCAGATTGCCGAAGGGAAGAAATAAAAAAGCGGCGTAATTTCGCCGCGATTATCTGCTACTCTGGCAGGGAGTAATATTTCTGTCGACGAAGATATACAACTCCTGGCTCTCCCGGATTCTTACCCACACAGTAACGCATTGTCCGACTTCCGGACTCATGTCGCCGAAATATGTATTCGTGAACTCTCCAAATATGCCTTTTGCGGTTAGAACCCTGACGATGGTTGTTGAACCGGACTTCCATTTTGCAACCACCTTAGCGTCAACAGTATATTCCTGATCCGCGCCGCAACCAAAAAGGACTAGAGTAAAGACAGGAATGGCGAGGAGTAGTGCCAGCTTCATGGTGCGTCTCCGCACAGTTTTTGTTCAGTTAATATTGTATTAAGAATTATAAATTTGTCAAGTCTTGCGCCATTTTTTTCAAAAGGTTACAAATAGTGTGTTATGTTCGATAATTTCAAAAATTTAATACGAAAGGGCGAAAAGTTCATCATGGTGGAGGGGGGGAAGCCTGCCTATGTCGTTATGACATACGAAGATTATGAGGGGATGCTTGCCCGCCGAAGTCTTGACGAAGGAGGGTTTTCCCGGAAGCCTGAGGGGGTTGCCGAAGCTCACACGGCAGAAGCACCGCATTTGTCGCCCCGCCAAGAATATACCGCCAGGACCATTGCGGATATCCCCAATCTGCCCCAGGATATCAGCAAAATACGGCTTGAAGACTTGCCTTTATAGTCTTTTGTGGAAAGTACCAGAGGGTTTTTGACCCCGCTAGAAACCTAAAAAGGAGCTTTGATTCTCGATACTAAAGCCGTAAGGCGGCTTCGCCTTTTGTGTCACGGGCTTAGTAAAACCTCGCTAGGCTTCTAGTGGGGTTGACATTATTTTTATATTCGTCTACCATTATCTATGTTGTCCAAAATTAAGGAATAAAGCCTTTTTTGGCAATTTTAATTAAATTTTAATAAATAAACTACATTACTCCTGCAATGGCTTAATCGGCGGGAGCACATCAAAATGGCGGAAAAATTTGATAGATCAAAGCCGCACGTAAACGTCGGAACCATCGGTCACGTTGACCATGGCAAGACAACCCTGACAGCGGCCATCACGAAAGTCTTATCGCTTAAAGGGTTCAAATCCCGAGTTGAGTCGGTTGAACAAATCGACAACGCGCCGGAAGAAAAAGCGCGCGGTATTACTATTGCTCTCCACCATTCGGAATACGAAACCGAAAAGCGGCACTATGCCCACATTGATGCTCCGGGACACGCCGATTATATCAAGAACATGATCACGGGAGCCGCCCAGATGGACGGCGCAATTTTGGTTGTTTCCGCCGTTGACGGCCCGATGCCGCAAACGCGCGAGCACATCCTTCTGGCCTACCAGGTTGGAGTGCCGTCAATCATTGTATTTTTGAATAAAGTTGACATGGTTGAGGACAAGGAGCTTGTTGATTTGGTTGAAGTGGAAGTCCGTGAACTTTTGAAGAAATACAATTTCCCCGGAGACAAAACGCCGATTATCAGGGGTTCTGCTTTAAAAGCGCTTGAAGTGGCATCTCCGGACGATGAATGGGCAAAACCGATTTTGGAACTTGTAAATCAGCTTGATACATATATTCCTGACCCGGTTCGCGACACGGAAAAACCGTTCCTCATGCCGGTTGAAGACGTCTTCTCTATTGAAGGACGTGGAACCGTCGTTACGGGAAGAATTGAGCGAGGCAAGGTGAAGGTCAATGATGAGATCGAGGCCATCGGACTCCGCCCGACGCAAAAAACCATTGTTACCGGTATTGAAATGTTCAATAAATCTTTGGACGAGGGAATTGCAGGCGATAATGCCGGCATCCTTCTTCGTGGTTTGAAGAAAGAAGATATTGAGCGGGGACAGGTCATTGCAAAGCCGGGCTCGGTTACTCCTCACACAGAATTCGAGTCAGAGGTCTATATTCTTACGAAAGAAGAAGGAGGACGGCACACGCCGTTTTTCGGAGGCTATAAACCGCAGTTCTATCTCCGCACAACTGATGTTACCGGGGAGGTAACGCTTCCAACAGGAGTTGAAATGGTCATGCCGGGAGATACCATCAAGTTCATTGTAAAGTTGATATCGCCTGTAGCATTGGAAGAAAAACAGCGCTTTGCCATTCGCGAGGGAGGCAAGACGGTTGGAGCGGGAGTTGTAACGAAAATTACGAAATAAACGGGAATGGGGCTTGCGGATGCGAGCTCAAGACCCAAAAGCACCTTGGCAACGGCAAAAGCAGTGGCAAAGACAACCGAAGAAGTAACACAGCGCCTTAGAATTAAGGTCCGGGCTTACGATAATAAGATTATAGATTCGTCCGTAAAGCAGATAGTTGAAACCGCCAGACGCCAAGGGGCGGATGTCGTGGGACCGGTACCGCTTCCGGGAGAGATACACAAGTACACCGTAAATCGTTCTTCGTTTGTGCACAAAAACGCCAGGGAACAATACGAAATGCGCGTCCACAAACGGCTTATTGATATTATCAATCCGAATCCGAAAACGATTGACGCGTTAATGAACCTGAATTTGCCTGCGGGTGTGGATATTGAGATTAAGATGTAAAGGGCTTTGCCTATTTTTACGAGCCATCGGCGAAGTAAAAATAGCTGCAAAACCTTTATCCCGCTCTAATTTTACTGAAGAATTTGTAGAAAAGATTTACGGCGAAAAAGTAAATTGAGCAGAAGGAAAATTCTCAAGTAAAATTAGGGCGGGATTACTAAAGATGAAGAAAAATTTGGCCGCTTCGCTCATGCATAACGATTAAAAACAAAGTATGGGAGTTGAAGGAGAACAAAAAACAGAATCCAAAGAAAATCTTGAAAAACGGGCGCATGATCTGGTTACTGGAATGTGGAGGTTTGAATTCGCATTATTGAAAAAAAAATCAAAAATTGATGACCTTTTAGATCCGAAGCATTTTGAAGATTTGGCCGCGGAAAGAGACGATATGACCGTAGCGGGGGTCAGTAAGGGAGAAATGGAGAAATATTCCAGTCTTAGGCAAAAAGCAATAAAGCGGTATAAAGAAATGTCAATGGAGTTGGATAAGATATGGCAAAAGATTGACGCAGACTTAAAGTTAAAGATTAGCAATGAAGCCGGTCTAGATGCCTTGTATGAATTATGGAATGCTAGGGTGATGGATAATTTAGATGTTAAATGACCGAGCATATGCAAGAACGCGAAGCGGGGCAATCTAAAGGGACTGAATCTCAAGAAAAAACACCCGGCATGACGCGATACCGTCTGCTCTATCAGGAGTTAAAGGCGGAAGAAATGGGATGTTCAGTACCTAACCTTGCGCATCTCCTTGCCGAGGAAGAAGATTTTTTGAAACAAATAGGAGTTGAAACAGATATGATCCACGTAATTGTTGCCGAAAGAAGAGGGCAGACACTGCGTCGCTGGGGATCGGAAGTAGAAGCGCTTGGTTCGTTGCTCGAGAAAGACCTCCGGGAACGGATTGACGCGGATATTATAAAAGGACTTACGGCGGAACGTGCGCGATAGGCGCGCCGGAGGCATGAACAAATTCTAGCCATTGATCATTCTTCACGAATTCGAGCCTAACTCGATGAAGTCAAGCCGAGCTTGATGAAAAAGTTCGCGGGGAACATTGAGTGGCCAAAGAGGTTTACTCGCCCCAGTTGTCATGGGGGTTTGGTGCAGTAATGCATTGAACGTTACTTAGTTGCGGCTAAGCGCGAAAGCGCCGCCGTCCCGGCCATATTCTATGGTCTTGGGACAAGTATTAACTTAAAAAAAGTAGTCTAGAAAACTGAAGTATCCCAGGGGTTTTTGTGCACCGGGAAACCGGTTTTTTTTATTTGCTTTTTGGACTATAGATGCGTACGATAACTCGCAGGCATCTATAATCCAGAAAAAGGATTAAGAATTAATGGTTATGAAATTCATTCTAGGAGAAAAAATCGGCATGACGCAGATATTTGATGATGAAGGAAACGTTATTCCAGTAACGGTTGTTTCGGCGACCCCGAATGTCGTAACACAAGTTCGGACGAAGGAAAAAGACGGATATGAAGCGGTGCAAGTCGGGTTTGGCGTTCGGAAAGAAAAGAATATCGCAAAACCTCAAAAAGGGCACTTTAAGGATTTGGGAAATTTCATGCACGTGCGGGAATTCCGCGAGGAAGGAATGAAGGCCGCGCGGGGGGATAAAATTGATGTGAGCGTTTTTAAAGAAGGGGATGTTGTGAAGGTTTCCGGAATCTCAAAATCGAAAGGATTTCAGGGGGTTGTGAAGCGGCACGGATTCCACGGAGCGCCCGGAAGCCACGGAACGAAACACGCGCACCGAGAGCCGGGTTCAATCGGAGGAGGCGGAGGACGGGCCGGAGGAAGAGTTGTGCTCGGAATGAAAATGGCGGGGCGCACGGGAGGCGATAGGAAAACTCTGATTAGGGTGAAGGTTGCAAAAGTTGATGTGGAGCAGAATCTGATAGCGCTTCGGGGGGCTCTGCCGGGAAGAAGAGGAACATTGCTTGAAATTTACGGATAAAAAAAGACGGCCGATAAGGGCCGCGGCTAACGAAGCTCGTTAACCTGATAGAAAACTTCCTGAACAAGGCCGGGTGAAATAATTATCTGGTTCTCGCTCTTCAGGCTTGGGTAGCAAATATATTGACTGCTTTTATCACCTTTTATCCCGCCGTCGCAACGAATGAGGTTGCCGTCGAGGAGCTTGATATGGCCTTTGGGAAGCTGCTCGGATTCGTGGCATGCCGTAAGTAATAGCGCTGAAAAAAGGGCGATCCAGATAGCACGGAGCATGAATGTCTCCAATATTCTTAAAAAGAAACCGATAGTATTGTAACAAGTAATTTTATGAAAGTCAAGGTCTACAATCAAGAAGGCAAGGAATCGGGAACGGCAGAATTGCCTGAAGCGGTTTTTGGATTGCCGTGGAATGCGGACCTTGTCCATCAGGTTGCGGTTTCGCAGGGAGCAAATATGCGTCCGACCGTAGCGCATGCCCGGGATAGGGCGAACGTTCGCGGAGGAGGGCGCAAGCCCTGGCGCCAGAAAGGAACGGGGCGGGCTCGCCATGGCTCAACTCGCTCGCCGATCTGGAAGGGAGGAGGTGTAACACACGGACCGCTGAAAGAAAAAGACTATTCGAAGAAAATAAACAAAAAAATGGCGCGAAGGGCCTTATACACGGTACTTTCGGCAAAAGCGCGCGATAATGAGATACTGGTTCTTGACGGTCTGAAACTTGAGGCTCCAAAAACAAAAATTGCCGTAAAAATTTTTTCCGACCTTGCTACGGTAAAAAACGACCTTCGGAGCCGGAGCGTTTTGCTTCTTTACGCAAAGAAAGACGAAAATACCAAACGTGCCGTGAGGAATCTTCCGAATATTTCGCTTGACGAAGCGCGAAATCTTACCGCATATGAGGCGCTGGCAAATAAATATCTTTTGTTTGTGAAAGATGCGCTAAGTGTTTTTACAAAATAATCGTGTTTTGAAATTAAAAAACGGAAACTGGAAATTATAAATCAATATGGCGTTTTTCAAAAAAAATCCGAAAAAGGACGAAAAGAAACCTAAGAAAGTTTCGGCTGTTAAGGCTGAAGCAGATACAACTCCAGTCGTTCGCGAACCGAAAGCAAAATCCGCCGATTTTGGGCGTTTGGTGTTAGGTGTTTTGATTTCTCCTCACGTTACCGAAAAAGCAACGCTTTCAAACAGCATGAATACGTATGTCTTTAAAGTTGCAAAGACGGCAAATAAGCTTGAGGTAAAAAAAGCCATTGAAGGGAAATACGGCGTCAATGTGAGAAGGGTGAATATGTTGAACACGAAACCCCGCCAAGTGCGTCTCGGACGCACCACGGGAGTCGTTCCCGGATATAAGAAGGCGATGGTAACGCTTATCCACGGAGAAAAAATAGAAGGTGCGGTATAAAATATACCATGAAGAAGTACAAACCGACATCAGCAGGAAGGAGAGCGGGCGAAATCATTGATTTCTCCCAGCTCACAAAAAAAGAGCCCGAACGCTCGCTTGTTCTTGGTTTTCATCGGGCGCAGGGAAGGAACAATTATGGACGAATCACAACGCGCCACAAAGGAGGCCGCGTCAAAGCGCTCTACCGCATGGTGGATTTCATGTATGACAAGAAAAACGTTTCAGCCGTTGTTGAGGCGCTCGAATATGACCCGAACCGTTCCGGATTTATTGCGCTTTTGCGCTATGTTGACGGAGAACGGCGCTATGTGCTTGCTCCGCAAGAGATGAAAACCGGCTCAACCGTAATTGTTTCCGAAAAAGCTCCTATTGAGATCGGTTGTCGCACAATGCTGAAAAACATCCCGGTCGGAACATTTGTTTATAATATTGAACTCAAACCCGGACTTGGCGCCCAACTGGTGCGCTCGGCCGGGATCGGAGCGCAAATTCTTGCGCATGAAGGGGACCATACGAATATAAAGCTTCCCTCGGGAGAAGTGCGGAGGGTTCCGTCGATAAGCTGGGCGTGCATCGGAATGGTCTCAAACCCCGAACACTCATTCATGACCATCGGCAAAGCCGGACGGAACAGGCACCTCGGAATACGCCCGACGGTTCGAGGAAGTGTGATGAACCCGCGAGACCATCCGCACGGAGGAGGAGAAGGGAGGACACAGCTTGGGTTGAGGCGTCCGAAAACCCCGTGGGGAAAAACTGCTAAAGGCGTCAAAACGCGGAATAAAAAGAAAAAATCCTGGAAATTCATCTTATCAAGACGAACGAAATAGTTAACAAGTTTTGGCAAAAGGTATCAGCTAACATTCACACAAACAGCCTGTGAGTCCATACGCGGGCGAAACCGGCGAACCGGACAACTCGCTAACTAAAGAACATGCCACGAAGTCTTAAAAAAGGGCCATTCATCCATCCGTCAATCCTAAAAAAACTGGGGCGTGTTAAGGTTGGAGACGCGACGGTCATCAAAACATGGTCGCGCAATTCCACTATTATTCCGGAAATGGTCGGATTTACCTTCGGAGTGCATAACGGAAGGGCATTTACCCCGGTAAACATAAAAGAAGAAATGGTCGGCCATAAACTCGGAGAGTTTTCTCCGACGAGGAAATTCGTCAGACACGGAGGACGAATGCAAAAAGAGCTTGAAATGAAAGCGGCTGAAGCGGCAAAACCCGCGGCGGCTCCGGAGAAAAAATAAACGATACCAACCATGCAAACCGTTGAAGCAAAATTGAGATATCTCCGCATGTCGCCTCGCAAGGTGCGCGTGGTTTGCGATCTTATTAAAGGGATGCATGTGTTTCGCGCGGAAGCCCAGTTGCGCCATGTCGGAAAGCGTGCGGCGCGGCCAGTGTTAAAACTCCTGAAGTCGGCCATTGCGAACGCCGAAAATAACTTTAAGCTTGAACGGAAGAACTTATATGTGCAAAATATTACGGTTGACGGAGGCCCCGTGCTGAAACGGGGAAGAGCGCGGGCGTTCGGACGCTCGGCTCCTATCATGAAGCGAACAAGCCATATTAATCTTGTTCTGGGAGTGCGCGAGGTAGGTTCGATGCCGGAAGTCAGAGTTCCGGAAGTCGCGAAAACGAAAGAAAAGGGAGAATTGACCAAGAGAGAAACCTCGGATAAGATGAAGCGCCAGCAATCGCTGCGGGAGCCGTCGAAACAGGTAAAGAAACAAAAAGGATTCGTACAAAGAATGTTTCAACGGAAAGCCATTTAACGAACTACCATGACACATCGAGTTCATCCATACATATTCAGAATCGGGCAAACCACGAATTGGAAATCGCGGTGGTTTAGTTTGAAGAATTATAAAGAGTACTTGCGCGAAGATACAATGCTTCGCGAGTGGCTTTCCACAAAGTTGCGTCCGATGCATGTTTCCGAGATTGAGATTGAGCGTTCTCCAAATACGATGAATATCATCATCCGGACGGCCCGCCCCGGCATCCTTATCGGACGGGGAGGTGAGGGCGCCACCAAACTGAAAAAAGAAGTAGAACGGCAAATGATAAAGATCTGGAAACGGATACCGGTTGAGAGAAAAAAGCCGGTTCCGAAACGCGAACTGAAGATTACGGTCGAAGAAATAAAATCCCCATTTCTCAACGCGGCTGTTGTTGCGCAGTCTATGGCGGATGAGTTGGAAAAGCGCATGCCATTCAGACGTGTTTTGAAACAAACGCTCGACAAAATTTCCTCGCAAAAGGAAGTCCTCGGAGTGCGCCTTGCAATATCGGGAAGGCTTGATGGTTCCGAGATGGCGCGCTATGAATGGCTGAAAAGCGGACGAATACCGCTCCAGACGATACGCGCAGACGTTGATTTTTCGCAAAAGGTTGCATACACCACCTACGGCACCATTGGCATTAAGGTCTGGATATACAAAGGAGACGTTTTTGCAAAGGAAGTGCAAACCGAGAAGCGTTAGATGATTCGTTTATGGCATCTCGAGTGCCGCCGCAAATAAAGAATACGAACTATGCTGCAGCCAAAAAAAATAAAACATAGAAAGTGGTCCCGACGCTCAGCATAAATATTTTAAAATAATGAAGTCGGGATCCCGCTATCCTTTAAATAATACCTGATAGATAGCGGGACAAAAGCTAAAATTATGCTACAACCAAAAAAAGTAAAACACAGAAAATGGCAAAAGAGGCCAAAGAGCGGGAATGATACTCGGGGAACTGAACTTGCATTCGGCTCCTTCGGGCTTAAAGCCGAAGAACCGAAATGGATAACAGCCCGCCAGATTGAGGCCGCGCGAAAAGCAATGATGCACTACATCCAGCGCGGAGGAAAGGTTTGGATCCGTATTTTTCCCGATAAACCGGTGACTAAAAAAGCCGCTGAAATGACCCTAGGAGGAGGGAAGGGAAATGTTGACCACTATGTTTTTCCGATCAAGCCTGGGCGTATCATTTTTGAAATGGATGGCGTGGCGAAAGACATCGCTAAGGAAGCAATGCGCCTTGCCGGGCATAAGCTTCCGATAAAAACGAAATTTGTATCTAAACTGTAAACCATGAAACCGTCGGAACTGAGACAACAGGGAATCACTGACCTCAAAGCGTTGCTTGGGGAAAAGCGAAAGCGCTTGGAAGAGCTGAAGTTCTTGTCGTCCCGGGGAAAAGCGAAGAATGTCAAGGAAGCGTCGGCGGTAAAAAAAGATATTGCCCGTATCAAGACGATAGTAAAAGAAGCCGAGAGTAACAAATAAAGAAACATGAGAAAGCTTAAAGGGACAGTTGTTTCGAATAAAATGCAAAAGACGGTGGTCGTAAAGATCGACCGGTTAAAGATGCATCCCAAATACCAAAAACGTTTTCAGGCGTCAAAAAAATATAAGGCGCATGCCGAGGGAGAATTTGTCGTGGGGGATATTGTCATTATTCAGGAAACACGGCCGCTTTCGAAAGAAAAGCGGTGGAAGGTCGTTGAAAAGGTTGGAAGCATCAATGTTGCTGATGTTGGTGAGGAGCTAGAGCTTCCGGCGGAGGGAGAAGAAAAGCCCAGCGAAGCAAATTCGTAAATTTAACCATGTATGATACAGACGCGTTCAATGTTAAAAGTCGCGGATAACACCGGAGCAAAGCTCGTCCAGGTTATTAAGGTTTTGGGTGGTTCCCGCCGGCGCTATGCGGGCCTTGGAGACGTTGTCGTCGCATCCGTAAAAATTGCCGAGCCGAGAAAAATGGCGAAGAAAAAAGATGTTATACGCGCGGTCATCGTACGCCAGCGCGCTCCGGTGCGCCGTGCCGACGGCTCCTACATTCGTTTTGATGATAATGCAGTGGTACTTGTTGAAAAAACAAAAGAGGGATGGATACCCCGAGGAGGCCGTATTTTCGGGCCGGTTGCGCGGGAACTCCGCGACAGGGGATATATTAAAATTGTATCGCTCGCCCCTGAGGTAGTTTAAAATACTCACTATGAAAATAAGAAAAGGCGACAATGTAAAGGTTATTTCCGGCAAGGACAAAGGAAAGACCGGAAAAGTAGCGAAAGTTTTTCTCAATGAAGACAGGATTTTGGTTGAGGGCGTCAACATGAGGAAAAAACACAAGAAGACTCGCCAGCAGGGCAAAAAGGGAGAAACCGTTCACCTCGCGGCGCCCGTGCACATCTCAAACGTTATGATTGTCTGTCCAAAGTGCGGCGCGTCCACGCGCATGGGATACGCATTCACCGAGGCCGGAGAAAAAATGCGCGTCTGCAAACAATGTGGAAGCGAGATATAATACTATGAATAAAGGGGAGTTTCGTAAATTTGCACTGATCCGCAGTTAGCGAAGAAAAGATATGGCAACAATGCAGGAACAATATAAAAAGAAAGTTATCCCATCTCTGATGGCAAGTTTTGGCTGGAAAAATCCGATGGCTGTTCCGAAAATAACGAAGGTCGTAATAAATACCGGCGTGGGGCGAGTAAAAGACGACAAACAAATGCAGGAACTCGTAAAAATGCTGACTCTTATCGCCGGCCAAAAACCAGCGCCCCGAAAGGCTAAAAAAGCAATCGCTTCTTTCAAGACGCGCATAGGACAGCTTATCGGCTACCAGGTAACGCTGCGGGGAAAAAGGATGTACGACTTTCTTGAGCGGCTCATTAAGATAGCGCTTCCGCGCGAGCGCGATTTCCGCGGGCTTGATTCGAATTCATTCGACCACCATGGGAACTTGACAATCGGCGTGAAGGAGCATATTGTTTTTCCGGAGATCATCGGGGAAGATTACCACTTTTTGTTCGGATTCGAGGTAACGGTCGTAACTACTGCGCGAAAACCGGAAGTTGCGCGGGAGATGTTAGCACTCCTGGGATTTCCATTTAAGAAATAACTTTTGAGCAATGGCAAAGCAATCGGTCATAGCACGAAGCATCAAAAAGCCGAAATTTAAGTCGCGGGTTGTTCGGCGTTGCTTCAGGTGTGGGCGCAAGCATGGCTACATGAGAGACTTTGACCTGTGCAGGATATGTTTTCGGGAGCTGGCAAACAGGGGAGAAATTCCCGGAGTTAAAAAATCTTCCTGGTAATTTTAAAAAGTTTTCATCTTTAACGAAATCATATGGACCCAATCGCGGACATGATAACCAAAATACGAAATGCCTATAAAGCCGAACACGAATCGGTTACTCTTCCGTTTTCCAACATAAAAAACGCTATCGCAGAAGTTTTGGAGAGGAATAAATACATCAGCGCGACTGAAAAGAAAGGAAAGAAGGCAAGAAAATTTTTGGAGCTTTCTCTTCGCTATAACGGCAAGGCTCCGGCGGTGCACGGCATCCGGCGGATATCAAAGCTTGGAAAACGGGTATATGTCGGGAAGTCAGAAATATATTCCGTAAAGAACGGCTTTGGGAGCGCCGTTATTTCCACTTCGAAAGGCCTGATGACGGACAGGGAAGCAAAAAAAGCCGGAGTTGGAGGAGAAGTTATTTTAGAAGTCTGGTAAACCTATGAGTCGCATCGGCAAAAAAATAGTTCAAATTCCGAACGGAACCACCGTTACAAAAAACGGCGGTGCTGTTGTTGTCAAAGGGCCGAAAGGAGAGCTTTCGATAAAGCTTGTTCCCGAGATTGACGTTACGGTGGCAGGAACCGAGGCGAGCGTTATTGTTGTAAAAAACTCAAAAAAAACCTCTGCACTGTGGGGCCTTACACGCGCTCTTCTCCAAAATATGGTTGAGGGGGTTACAAAAGGATATGAAAAAAAACTCGAGATAGAGGGGGTAGGCTACAAGGTTGTTGCGGAGGGCCCGAACCTTTCTTTTTCGCTCGGTCTTTCCCATCCAATAAAATTTGAAGCGCCAAAAGGCATTACATTTAAAATAGAGAAGAACGCCCTTACAATATCCGGTTTTGATAAAGAATTGGTCGGAGAAACTGCGGCCCGTATCCGGCGCCTGAAGCCGCCCGAGCCTTATAAGGGCAAAGGCATCAGATACTCAGGCGAGGTTATTAAGCGAAAGGCCGGCAAGAAGGCGACTACGACCGCTGGTTAGTAATTTTACGGATAATGAATCGTACGAATATACGAATAAATGTACGAGCTGAGAATTCATGAATCAATTTAAAACAAAACGGGACAAACGCATTCGCAGACACAGGCGCATCCGCTCCGGTGTGTTAGGCACGGCCGCGCGGCCTCGTCTCTCGGTATTCCGTTCAAATAAGCATCTGCACCTTCAGCTCGTCGATGATGAAGCGGGAAAGACTCTTATCGTCGCCGAAACCAGCGAAGTGAAAAAAGTAAAGGGAAAACAAGGAGGTGCCGCCGAAGAGGTGGGCGCACTTCTCGGAAAGCGCGCGCTTGAGAAAGGCATCAAGGAAGTCGTGTTTGACCGCAGCGGATACCGGTATCATGGAAATGTTAAGAAGCTGGCTGATGCAGCGCGCAAAGCCGGTTTAAAATTCTAAGGCTTGTCCCGCAATTTTTGTTCGTCTTGGGCGGACAAAAATTGCGGCTGGCAAACCTTACCCAGCCGTAGTTTTACTCTTCGGTTGTCGGTAGCAAAAACAAGATTAATGTATTAAAGAAAGTTCATTAAGCAAACCAGTTTTTAATAAAACTACAGCTGGGTGCTTAATTTTCTAATATCTCGGCCGCACCGCTGGACGCGGGCGCCTCGCTGAGAAAATTAGCATGGCACAGGAAAGACATCAGCGTTTCAAAAAAGAAAAATCGGAGTTTGAACAGAAAGTTCTGGATATTCGGCGAACAGCCCGCGTTGTTAAGGGTGGGCGCCGCTTCAGTTTCCGCGCAACGGTTGTTATCGGGAACCAGGCGGGGCGTGTTGGGATCGGGGTCGCAAAGGGGCCGGACGTATCGCAGGCGGTTGAAAAGGCAGTTCGCAAAGGAAGAAAGTTCATGATTGATGTTGTCGTAACAAAAAGCGGCAGTATCCCTTTTGAAGTTGAAGCGAAATACGCAGCTTCCCATGTAAAACTTATGCCAGCACCCTTGGGTGCCGGGATTATCGCGGGAGGTTCGGTCCGGGCGGTCGCCGATATGGCAGGAATTCAGAACATGTCTTCAAAAATTCTTTCTCGTTCTCCGAACAAACTTAATAACGCGCGCGCGGTCATTGAGGCGCTGAAAAAATTAAAAGATTAAACCATGCAGCTTCATAATATACAATCAAAGACAAAATTCAGGAGGGGACAGCGATCTGGGAGAGGTGGGAAGCGCGGAACAACCGCGGGTAGAGGGACAAAAGGGCAGAAGGCAAGGGCCGGGCATAAGATACGGCCGGCGCTTCGCGATATCATAAAGAAAATTCCGAAAAGCCGTGGATTTAAGTTCCGTTCATTTGCTCCAAAAGTGGAAGTTTTGAACCTTTCCGACTTAAACGAGGTTTATAAGGAAGGAGAAACGGTCTCTCCGGCGACATTGGTTGAGCGGGGACTTCTTGATAGAATGAAAGGGCGGCTTCCGAAGGTGAAGATACTCGGTCAGGGAGAGCTCAAAAAAAAGCTCATATTTAAAGACGTCGAGCTTTCGCGTCCGGCACGGGCAAAAGCAGGCTCATAAACAAACGCTAATATGTTTGAGCGACTCCAACAAATTTTAAAAATATCGGATCTTCGGAAAAAGATCCTTTTTGTGTTGCTCATGCTTGTCATCTTTCGGGTTGCGGCAAATATTCCCGTTCCGGGAGTTGACAAGGAAGCGCTCCGTTCGTTTTTAGGGAACAGCCAGTTCTTCGGGCTTCTGAACATATTTTCCGGAGGAGCGTTGACGAACCTTTCCATCGCGATGCTCGGAGTAGGGCCGTACATTACCGGCTCCATCATCATGCAGCTTTTAACTATGATATTTCCGCGCTTGAAAGAAATGTATCAGGAAGAAGGAGAGGCGGGCAGAGCGCGCTTCAACCAATATTCGCGCCTTCTTACCGTTCCGCTTGGGCTCTTACAAGCGTACGGTCTTCTTATCATTCTGTCGCGTCAAAACATCCTTCCTCATCTTGGCATTTTCGGGTTTCTTACGAACATGGTCGTCATTACCGCGGGCACCATGTTTCTTGTCTGGATAGGAGAACTCATTTCTGAAAAAGGCATCGGGAACGGAATTTCGCTCATGATCTTTGCCGGCATTGTTTCGGGCTTACCGACGAACTTCGGACAATTTGTGTTTGATGTCAGGAATAGTCCCGAAAAACTTCCGAGCTACCTGGTATTTGCGGCAATCGCCCTTATTGTTGTCGCGGGAGTCGTCTATATTACAGAAGCCCAGCGGAACATTCCCGTATCATACGCAAAACGCGTTCGGGGAAATCGCGTGTACGGAGGCGTTTCCACTCATCTTCCGCTTCGGGTGAATCAGGCGGGAGTTATTCCGATAATTTTTGCCGTGTCTATCGTTCTTTTCCCCGGACTTATCGGAAGTTTTCTTGCCGGTGTTCCGAACTCAACAGCCCAGTTCATCTCGGATTTTCTCATCAAGATGTTCAACAACCAGTGGATATACGGAAGCGTTTATTTCGTTCTTGTGTTCGTATTCACGTATTTCTATACGGCGGTTACGTTTGATCCGCAATCCATAGCCGATAACATTCAAAAGCAAGGGGGGTTTGTTCTCGGCATTCGCCCCGGGCGGCAAACTGCGGAATATTTATACCGCATCATCAACCGCATAACGCTCGTGGGAGCGGTATTTTTAGGACTTACTGCCGTTCTTCCTATTGCGGCCCAGGGAGTATTTGCCATCCAGACATTTACCATCGGCGGTACTGCGCTTTTGATCGCCGTATCCGTCGTTCTTGAGACGCTGAAGCAGGTCCAGTCGCAGATCGTTACATACGAATACGAATAACGCCTGTTTCAGAACAAAAAAAGACAAATGGCATATCCCAAAATAGTCATCTTTATGGGGCTTCCTGGCTCTGGCAAGGGGACTCAGGCCGATCTCGTTTCCGAACGGTTCGGTTTTTTTCATTTTGATACGGGGAGAGTGCTTGAGAAAGAATGGTACGATCCGGCAAAGCAAAATGACCCCGTCGTTGTACGCGAAAGGAAAAATTTTGAATCGGGCGTATTAAACTCTCCTGATGTTGTGAATACAGTCGTTGAGCGATACATCAAGCAGTATTCAGCGGAGGGAAAGAATCTTGTTTTCAGCGGCTCGCCTCGAAGTATTGTGCAGGCGGAATTCCTTTTTAAGGTTTTTGAAAGCCTTTTTGGCTATGAAAACGTGCTTGTTTTTGCCGTTGACGTGTCGGAGGATACGTCTCTTTTTAGGAACAGCAATCGCAGGGTGTGCAAAAAATGCAGGACTCCGGTTCTTTGGAATAGTGAAACGAAAGACTGGCGTGTTTGTCCCAAGTGCGGAGGAGAACTTGTAAAACGCTCTCTTGACGTTCCCGAGATAATCAAGGAGCGGTTTAGGGAATATTACAGACAGACCGAACCTGTTTTTGAGCTTATTAAAAAAGTCGGCATAGAAACTGTTCATGTCAACGGAGAACTTCCTCCGGAGGCGATTGCCGAAGAGGTAAGAAACCATCTCGAGTCTTGGTCTAAAAAACATACGACATGACCGTAGCATCAGAAAAAGAAATAGAAACACTGCGGGGGTGCGGGCGCCGGTTGGCGGAAGTTTTGGCTAGTGTGAAGCAAGCCGCGCGTTCCGGAGTTTCGACAAAAGAACTTGATAAGCTCGCCGAGGGCTTAATTTTGTCTTCGGGCGGAGAACCTATTTTCAAGGGATACAAAACGAAACTTGACCCACGGCCGTACCCCGGCTCGCTTTGCGTTTCCGTGAATGACGAAGTCGTACACGGCATTCCCACAGAAAAACGTATTTTGAAAGAGGGAGATATCGTCGGGCTTGATATCGGCATGCGGTGGCCCGCCTTCGCTAAAGCTTCGGCGGGCAAGCCCCAAGGATTAGTTACCGATATGGCCGAAACCATCGGCATCGGAAAAGTTTCTCCGAAGGCGGAAAAAATAATGCGTGCCACGAAAGAGTCGCTTGAGTTGGGAATCCGGATGCTTGCGCCGGGAGTGAGGCTCGGGGACTTGGGGTACACAATACAGGAGCATCTTGAGCGTAACGGATATGGCGTTATACGCGACCTTTCGGGACATGGAGTGGGGAGAGAACTTCATGAAGACCCGTTCGTTCCGAATTTCGGGAAGCCCGGAACTGGTCCGAAGATTCGCGAAGGAATGGTCATCGCGATAGAGCCGATGGCGACTGAAGGGGACTGGCATCTTATTTTGGACAAAGACGGTTGGACACTCAAAACTTCGGATGGAAAACTCGCGGCGCACTTTGAGCATACGGTACTTATTACGAAAGATGGGGCGGAAGTACTCACACAATTGTAAAAAACGGCGATTCGCCGTTTTTTAATTGAGAAGGCCTCTGCTACAATGATTCCATGAGATATCTCGGCATAGACTATGGCAAAAAGAGGATAGGACTTGCACTTTCCGACGAAGAAGGCCGTCTTGCGTTTCCTCACAAAACCATTACGAACTCCGATACTTCAAGCGTCGCAAAAGAAGTCGGAAAAATTGCAAAAAAGGAAGGAGTTTCAAAGATAATAATCGGGCTTCCCATTACATTCGGCGGAAAGGAGTCCGAGCAAACCAAGAAAGTCAAAGAATTTGGTATGAGCCTCAAAAAACTGTTACAATTACCGGTAGAGTATGGGAACGAAGTCTTAAGTACGAAAATGGCGGAGCGCTCGGGGTCGTCAAAAAAAAACATTGATACCGCTTCAGCCGCAATAATCCTCCAATCCTATTTGGATAAAGAAAAAAGTAAATAGAGTTTTATGGCACAATTGCATAAAAAAATCCGCTCTCACCACGTTATTTCTGCTTTCGCAGTCGGCGGCATTCTTTTGGCGGCGTCTCACTATCCATCGAGACCGCCGCTTTTTTTTAATGCCGACACCTTCGTCCTCTTCGGGTCTGAAGGAGTAACGCTCGAAGAAGGAATGCAGGTGTCTTCAGGAGATATCGGCTCAAGTCCCATCAAGTGCATTAACCACGGCACCAACACAGAGGATTTTGCTCCTGATGCACAAACAAAAACGCTTTGCTACAAGATGGAAGCAATGGGCGTGAACGGGGCGGTAATTAAGACATATGGCCCGATTTGTATTCCTCCGTGGCAAGACGAAAAAACAAAAAACCCCACCATTTCAAACGCTCAAAGTGATCTTGTTGGAAGCAATTTGCTTGAGTCAATTGATCTTAATTGGGACACGGACGATAGGGCGGTAGAATACCGCATATTCAGAGCTTACGCCGTAGACGGCCCATTTGTTGATATTGGCCAACTGCTGGCAAAAGCTAACCGCAACGCAAATGCAGAAGATTTTACTTCCGAAGCCCAAATAAAAACTCTTTGCTATAAAATCGAAGCTCGAAATGCACAAGGGAAGACGATACGAATATATGAGCCGATATGTATTCCTCCGTGGCAAAAATAATTTATCAACAAAAACGTGATAGAAGGCGTCAGTAAAGAAATCCGTATTCATCACATCATAGCCATGCTACTTGTGCTGGTCTTTTGTTTGTAGGGATGCAGGTTCCGCAAGTTTCAAGAAGTACTAATGCACAAATCATTGTCCAGGTGGGTGGGGCGGCTTTTGGACCGGAAACTTTTATACGGACGACTGGTTCTCCTAATATTTTTACTCGTTCTTTTACGGTATCAAATCCAGTCGTTAATTTCTTTTTGCGGATTGAAAATGGAGATGGCTCTCATAGCAAAGTAGATAGCGCTGTGATAACGCTCAACGGCGTGGTTGTCTTATCTCCTTCTGACGACAACAACATCAATCGCCGTCTAGCTCTTTTTGATGAAGTGAGTTTTCATGCTATAATATTATCATCGCTTAAATTTAAACTTATATGAACAAATTAAAGATATTTTTTGTCTGCATTCTACTGCTTATGGCGAGTGGATTATTTCTATTCTATTTTTTTTCTTCTCGCGTACGGATACAGTATGCTAACCCTGACACAGAAAAAATACGTCAGATTAAAATGCTGGGCTTAGCGTTAGAACTTTATCATAAAAAAAATCAAAAGTACCCAGATACTGGGCCAACATGCCAAGACGCCTCAGTTCTTCAGAAATACTTAACCAAAGAATACTTAGGCGGTAGTAGGGTTTTTGATAGTACCGGTACGGCGGATAGCTTACCAAAATATTCCTATGCAAGTTCTAATGATGGCGGGCACTATGTTTTAAAAACTGTTCTCAGGGACAGAAATAATCTAATTCTCAAGAACGACCTAGACGGGAATGTGCTTGGTTGTAATTGCGACGATTCAGCTCTGTGTCTGAGCAATTAATCAGAAATAAAATATGTTCAGCCGACTAATCCTTGCTACTGTTGCTTCGACCCTCTTATTTGTGGGGGCTGGCTTAAATTTTTTTGAAAAACCAGAGAAGATTGACTGGAAAAAAGATGAAATTAATTCCACGGTTTTTGGAGGAGGTTCTAGGACAATTGTTGCAAGGTTTACAAGTAATAAAAATCTTTCCAACGCAAATGTTTTTATTACCCCTAGTATTGACCATTTTGTAAGGGTTTCTTCTTCGGTCCCGCTCACCATTCTCAAGGGGGAGAACTCGTTGGGCTTGACTATAGTAGTTCCGGGTGATAGTGCAAAGAAAATTCTCAGAGGAACTCTTCACATAAGAAGCGGAAAGCAGACAATTTCTGAGCCGCTAAAGATAGAAATAAAAGTAATGAGCCCCCAAGATTTACAGCAAAAGTTAGCAGATCTTCTTATTCAGCAGTTTGGAACTGTTAAGCCCTTAATTCCAGCGAACCAAAGATTTTTATTGGCAAGTAGCAGTATAGAGGTAGATAATCTATTTCGTGAAAACTCAAATCTCCCTTATGTATTTCAGCTTAACTCTGTTGATTTTTTGCGGAATCTTGCTGTAGATTCAGATGTTCAAAATTCCATTCCTGATTTAATAACTTTAGCAAAAAGGAAAGGAATTAGGACTGATGATATTGCGGCGACGCTTCCTCAAAATACATGGCATCGAGATGAACTAGTTAATCCCGTTTTAAAAGCGGATAGTGCCGTTACACTTATTCCTGGACTAACCCCATATGATAGCGATGGTAATGGGATTGCGGATATGTTAATTGATGTGTCCGATGGGAACACGCATATTATTCTACGGCCGACTGATGCCGAAGACGTTTCAAGGAAAAATTTTCTTGTACCAACAGGCATTTCTGAACCGGCCTCAACTGTTTTACATGAACTTTCCCACGTTCTTGATTTTCGTACTTTTTGTGGAGGCAATTTAAGTTGGTTTGAATCTGACTCGGAGGAAAGCTTTGTTCAGAAGTTAGAGAGCTTCTACATTGATATTTTTGCAACAATTTCTCGAGATACTCAAACGCTGAATACTGACGCCGACATCCTAATAAATCAATTTCCAAATACTCAAAGCTGTCTTGGCCTCATTGATCTTACTCGTCCTGTTGCAGTTCATTTAAATAATCCGATCGTTGTTTCCAGCACGGCTGTAAATTTGTCTTGGTCTCAAAACTCTGATCGGGACTTTGAATCATATAGAATTTATCGACTAACGACGCCGGGCGTTAGTACAAATTCTTTGCAAGTTGCTACCAGTACGGATAAATTGATTACGACTTTTACTGATTCCACTATTGCTCCGAACACTACGTACTTTTATAAAGTTTTTGTTTTCGACAAGGCCGGTCTATCTCGTGGTAGCAACGAAGTTTCTACATTCCCCACCACTCCTCCCGGCCAACCCGGTCCCAACGTCGGCGACTTCGTTCTTCTCCCGATGCTTGTAAACGGCATCCGTGGCGGCTCTCTTACAAACCTCGACATGATGGGTAACTCCAAAGCCGTCGCCATAGGAGGAATAGGAGAAGTATCAGCAGTAGCCGTTCCACAGGGAACAATAGAACATATTGCTTCCCTTACCGCCCAACCCTACGCAGACACAGTTTCAAGCGACGGTCATACCATATATATCCTTTCTAACCCAGGAACCGGAGCCGGCCCCGGCCAAATAGACAAGGTTGACCTCATTACCAAAGCAACTTCAAGTGTCGTCACATCCAACACCTTCCATAACAATTTCGGAGGAGACATTACGATTACTCCCGACCAGTTATTCCTTATCGCAACATTCGGCAGTGGAGGCACGGTCAGTGTTAACATTCAAAGCCACAACGTTCAAGCAATCTCGGCCTACGGAGGAACGGGGATAGCCATAGAACCGGGCGGACAAACAGCCCTTGTTTCCGCATCCTTTGGCTCCGGTCTTGATCAAGGAGACGGGCTCATACGAATAAACCTCTCGAACGGGCAAGGGACACTTGTTCGCACTCTTCCAAGCACTCCAACGGATGTCGCCATTTCTCCTGACGGAACTATTGCCTACGTTTCAACCTTCGGCGGTATATTCCAAATAGTGCTTCAGCCATCAACTATCCAAAGCGTCTCATCCCAAAACTGCCTTCACATTGATATCAAAGCCGACGGTACTGGCCTCGTTTGCATCGGAGACAACCCCTCTGACTTCTACCTCATCTCTTTGCCGGGAGGAACAGTTTCAACCTTAAACAGAACAATATTTGCCCCATCCGACTTCGTCAAAGAAACGGACACCACCCTTCTCATCGCCGACACAAGCTGTACCTCATTCTCCGGTATCTCCCGTTATGATATGGCCTCAACCATCACGGAGCGCATCTCCGACCCCATTTGCCAGATAGCAGGTATGGAGAGTGAGCCGAATACGTCTAACCTCATCATCGGGTCCAACAGCGGAGCAAACGGATTTCTTGCAAGGTTCAATACGGCAACGAACCATCTCGACACAGTAGCGTCCGACCCCAGCCACCTCGGAGACGTTAACCTTAACTCCGACGGGCATACCGTTCTTGCAACTGACGGGTTCCAGCAGAATGTACCGGGTTCTCTCGTAACACTCGACCTCGCTTCAACAACGCCTGTATTTCAAACGCTATTCACCGGGTTCATCAGTCCCGCCCACATAGCGGTGGACGAAGCGAATAATGTCGTCTACGTCATGCAACAAGGAGCAACAGACGGAGAGCTTACAAAAATTAATCTCAATAACAACGCGACAGAAACCATTCTTGACCACCTTCGATTCGCAGGAGACGTGCCCGTCGCCATTGCGTTTGAAGACTCAACCCATGTTCTTATCGGAGCGGAAGGGAAGCTCATACGGGTCAATATCTCAACACATGCCACCTCTATTATCGCCCAGGACTTCTGTGCCTTGTCGAATAACGGCTTAAAAGATATTCTTATAGAAGAAGGGGGCCAGACCGCTCTTGTGTCAAACTCTGTGTGCGGGATGGTGAGGGTGAGGATTAAATAATAATATTAAAAAATTAATTATTGAAAACTTTATGTATATAAGCTGGATAATCCCCGTTCGCAATGGAGAAAATATTCTTGCAAAAAGCGTTTCCGAGGTTGAGAGCTACCTCAAATCAAAAAATTTTTCCGGCGGATATGAAATTCTCATCATGGCCGATACCCGTTCGAATGATAAGACGATAGAGGTCTCAAACGGGCTTGCGAAAACAAACCCCGCGGTCCGTGTTTTTGCCGGAGAAACCGGAGGGAAGGGAGGAGCCGTAAAACGTGGGATGCTTGAGGCTAAAGGCGATATCCGTCTTTTTTCCGATGCCGATAACGCGACAAGCCCCGAGCACTTCGACAAAATGATGCCGTTCTTTGCGGGGGGGTGCGATGTGGTTATAAGCTCCCGGAATTCGAAAGACGCCGAAGGGGCGTATCAGGAAGTTCCGGAATCGCTTGTGAGGCGTTTCGCGGGAAAGGCAGGAAATATGATAATTCAACTTTTTGCCGTTTGGGGAATTTGGGATACGCAAAACGGTTTCAAGGCATGTACCGCTCGCGCGGCCAAAGAAATATTCTCGCGTTCTCTCATGCTGGGCTTTTCTTTCGATATCGAAATGCTTGCTATTGCCAGGCATCTTAACTATACGATAGGCATTATTCCGGTGGTCTGGAAACACGTTGAAGAAAGCACCGTAACGCTCAAGGCCTATATTCAAGTATTCGTTGATGTCTTCAAAATACGCTGGAACTTGATAATAAATGCATACAAATAAAATGAAGAATATTTCAGAGCTTAGACAGGATATCGTCTCGGGCGACTGGGTCGTTATCGCGACCGGCCGCGGCAGGCGTCCGGATGACTTTGCGAAGCAAACGAAGCCTTCCAAACCAACCGGGATAGATACGTGTCCGTTTGAGGGGCTTGCCGACAATGCGCTGTATGTCTCGTTGAAAAACAGCGAGATACACTCCATTTCGAAAAAAAGCTACAGTCTTCTCCGGCGCGATTGGTTTTTGCAGATAATTCCGAATAAGTATCCAGCCTTCGGGAAAGGACTCTGTTCCGTTGTGCGCAAAAACGGCCCATATTTTGAAGAAGACGGTGTCGGCTTCCACGATGTTGTCGTGACGCGCGACCATAACCGCTCAATTGCTCTTATGAAGACCGAAGAGGTTGCCATGCTTATCCGGGCGTATCGCGATCGCTATCTTCAGCTCAAAGACTCGGATTGCGTTGAGTATGTTTCAATATTCCACAACCACGGCCCGGAAGCGGGAGCGTCAATCGCCCATCCGCACTCCCAGGTTGTTGCGATACCGGTCGTCCCCCCAACCATCAGGAGAAGCGTGGACGGCTCGGAAAAGTTTTATAAGAAAAACAAAAAGTGCGTTCACTGCGTAATGGTTGATTTCGAACGAAAAGAGCGTGAGCGCATTGTTTATGAGAACGAACTTTTTATCGCATTCGCGCCGTATGCTTCCCGCACCGCGTTTGAAATACGCATTTTTCCGAAAAAACATTCGGCTCTTTTTGAAACCATCCACAATAGCGCGGTAAAGGATTTTGCCGATGCCCTCCGCGTATCTCTTCTCAAGCTTTATAAAGGGCTCGGAAATCCCTCATATAATTTTTTCATCCATACGTCTCCCGCCTTTGACTCGCGGACGTTTGACCACTATCATTGGCATGTTGAAATTTTTCCCAAAACCGGGATCTGGGCCGGCTTTGAGCTCGGCACCGGCATTGATATTTCGACCGTTGCCCCCGAAAAAGCGGCGGCATTTCTTAGGAAGATAAAATAGTTTTTTTAACATGATACCAGGATTTGATCTCATCTCGTTTCTTAAGGCAACCGGCTACCTAGGGCTCTTCGGCGTCGTGTTTGCAGAGTCCGGGCTTTTTATCGGTTTTTTTTTGCCGGGTGACTCGCTCCTTTTTACGGCAGGCTTTCTTGCCTCGCAGGGGTATTTCAATATCGCTCTTCTCATGCTGGTCTGTCTTCTCGGCGCTATCCTCGGAGACAGTTTCGGATACGCCTTCGGGAAAAAAACCGGAGAAACGCTATTTGCGAAGGAGGACTCATTTTTTTTCCATAAGCGGCAGCTTGAAAGGGCGCGGATATTCTACGAGCTTCACGGAAAGAAAACCATCATTCTCGCGCGTTTCATGCCCATTATCCGGACGTTTGCCCCCATTCTTGCGGGTGTCGGGCAGATGCGGTACCCGACATTTCTGTCGTATAATGTTATCGGAGGGATAGCGTGGGGCGTCGGAATCCCCGCAATCGGATATTTTCTCGGAAGCGTTATTCCCAACATAGATAAATATCTTCTTCCTATAGTTCTTGGCATTATCGTCGTTTCAGTCCTCCCGCCGGCCATTCACGTATTAAAAGATAAAGAGTATCGCGATGAAACTATCAAAATTGTGAAAAAATACATCGGGCTTGCTTGACCAGCCCCCCAACAGCCTATGCATAAAAGTATCATCATTGCGAACTGGAAATTAAACCCGGGCACGGCATCGGAGGCACGGCTTCTTTTTAGCGCTGTCAAAAAAGGGGTGGCTGGGATACGGAATGCCGAAGTCGTGGTATGCCCGCCGTTCGTGTATCTGCCGGCACTTAGTGAAATTCGCAGAGCCGCGTCTCTCGGTGCGCAGGATTGTTTTTGGGAAGACAAGGGAGCCTATACCGGCGAAGTTTCCTCATCAATGCTAAAAGAGTTCGGCGTAACGCACGTTATCGTCGGACACTCCGAGAGGAGAAACTGGCTTGGGGAGACCGATGAGATGATTGCAAGAAAAATTAAAGCGGTTCTCAAAGAGAAGTTGATGCCTGTTTTGTGCGTCGGGGAGCGCGAACGAGACTCGTCCGGAGACATCCCTGTGGTTGTTGAGGAGCAGATATGCGCCGCACTTTCAGGTCTGAAGAAAGGAGAATTTAAAAATGGCATTATCGCGTATGAGCCGGTGTGGGCTATCGGCACGGGAAGGCCTGATACGCCGGACGACGCGGCGCGCGCGGCAATTTTTATCAGAAAGATCGTAAAAAAAGTTTTAGGAAAGACTGCGGGCGAAGGGGTCCGTATTATATACGGAGGATCGGTAAATGCAAAGAACGCGGCATCGTTCATTTCAAAAGACATCCGCGGCATGGAAGGAATGCTCGTAGGGGGAGCAAGCCTTAAGGCGGATGAATTTGTCCAGATCGTAAAGTCAATTTCGGAGATTTAGGCAATTTTAGTTATGAAATAAAAAAAGACGCCCGAAAGGCGTTTTTTTGGTTACGAAGACTTTTTTTCTTCTGTCTTGCAGGCCGTGCACGGACGAGTACGGTCCGGATTGAATGCCCGCCAAAATGGAATTGCCACAAGCCCTATCCAAAGGAGAAGGACCCGCGGAAAATCATAGCCGGAAAAGCTCTTTTGTTCGGTGTATGCGTTAAGCGGAACAAGGGCCACGACGAAAAGAATGATAAGTGTTCCAGCAAGGAAGCTTTTTATAAAACGGCGAGAGGCGAGAAATTCCTTTGCGGTTCCATCCATCTTTTTGAAGAATGCGTACCAGAGAAGGCAGGTGTAGACAACGATAAGAATAAGTCCCGCAAGAATTTCTGAATGGAGAAAATTTTTCAGATCGACGTGCGTATACGGGATAGGAAGATTTGCAACGAGGGCAAGCACGATACCTCCGATAAAACTTGCTCTCCACTGCTTTCCCCTTCGGCTCATTTTCCGGCCTTTCCTCAAAAAGTTTTTCAAAGAGTGCTTTGTATTAGTAGCACATCAAGCACTCTCTGTAAAGCACTTTAGGGGCAGTGGCAGCGTGCTCGTAATGAGGAGGGTCTCTGATAGTAATTCTATAACCTTTAAGGGTGGAACTACCTGTTTTTTTGTGCGCTATGGCAGGGCAACTCCTTCAACCATGTGCTTCTTCCAGCGATGTTCTTTTTAGGTATACGGATGCCGACAGGCATTCTTTCGTCGAAGCATCTTCTATTGTATATAAAAATGAATTACAATGAGATTATGCCTTTTTTAGCCGTCTTTATGTGTCGGATGCAAGTTTGAGCCTCTAAAAG
>Ga0209542_10002840_pt1 | contig 38147 bp, 37 predicted proteins | sample RifCSPhighO2_01_FD_184028 | JGI IMG/M metagenome (GOLD analysis project Ga0209542, IMG submission 184028) | Soil microbial communities from Rifle, Colorado - Rifle CSP2_plank highO2_0.1 (SPAdes) (version 2) | ecosystem: Environmental > Terrestrial > Deep subsurface > Rock core/Sediment ... | reverse complement strand
AACGGCTATACCCTTCTTGCGCGTAGCGAGCCCATTACGGTAAGCCAATCAACAGACACCCAAGCGCCCACCGTCCCATCAAACCTTACGGCAACTATCAACTCGTCTTCCGAGATCACCCTCTCTTGGGGAGCATCCACCGACAACACTGGTGTCACCAAATACAAGATATTTAGAGATGGCATGAAGATTGCAGGTGAGCCCCCTCTCACCACCTATAAGGATACCGGCCTTACTCCTAACACCACCTACAGCTATGCCGTATCAGCGAGGGACGCGGCGGGAAATGAGTCGGCGAGATCGGCTGTGGTGACGGGGAAGACGCTTGCGACCACTGGCTTCACGAACACAGTGAATTTTACCAGCGGAATGTTCACCGGTCGGCATTATCGATTGCATATTGAGCCGGACGGGTGTGTTGGCGATTATCGTCTTATCGTTGCCCTTCACGGCGGCGGCATGGATGAGAATGGTGGGGCGAATGATGCCGAAAAGGTGTTCGGCCTCAACATGGCAAGTGCCCACCAGTGCATGATCGTTGCATATCCATTCTCTCTTGATCCCGGGCTTGGCCGGCAGTGGAACTTTATGCCCGAGCAGTTCTCGGCGGGGTATACCGCCGACGATATGGGTTTTGTGAATGCGGTTGTTGATGATGTGGCGCGACGATACCCCGTAGACAGGGATAACGTCGTATTGACGGGATTGAGTGGCGGGGGCGCTCTCGGGCTTCGGATGCTGTGTGAGGGTGTTTCCGGATATTTCCGGCACATTTTTGTCGTAGAGGGAGCTTTTTCAACTGGCATGAAAAACCGCTGTACCTCTCCGGCATCCGGCACATCCAACCTAACTATTATTCACGGAACTGCGGATACTGCTGTTCCCATTGCTGGAGCAACGCATTGGCCCTCCTCAGCGGTGTTCAACGCTACCCTCCTTCCGCAATGGGGGAGCAGTAGTATACTTGAATATTTCGCCACGTTCATGGGCACTTCGTACAATGGCGACTACTGGGTAAGCGGCGTGTATCCGGGTCGCGATCCCGACTACTCGCTTGTCGGCACATCGGTCATAAGATACTGGACCCCCGGCGCGGTGAGCGCTGGCGACGGGTACGGAAATTTTTCTGCCTATGCTGGCCCCGGCGTAGTGTCTCTTGCGTTGCATGGCCCGTGCTCCGGCGGAGGATATAAAACGGGAGCATGTCAGTATCCGCTTGAGGGCGGAGGGCATCGCTGGGACAGTTCTCCGATGGTTGGCCGCGACGGATATTCCGGCGTAGGCAAGACCGCCTTTGCGCTTGACCTTGCAAATCTTATAAAGAAAGTAGCGCTCGCCGGCGTGAACGGGTCTGTAGATACCCAAGTGCCAACTGTTCCCGCGGGTCTTTCAGCGACCGTAAAATCCTCATCTGAAATTAATCTTTCATGGAATGCATCAACGGATAACGTTGGTGTCACAAGTTACAACGTATATCGCGGAGGGGTGAAGGTCGGAGCCGCGCTTGCTACATCTGGTGCGTCGACCTATCAGGATGTCGGCCTTGCACCGAACACTACCTATAGCTATGCCGTCTCTGCGCGGGATGCGGCCGGCAACGAGTCAGGCAAGTCCGCGTCGGCATCCGCCAAGACGTCTTCTCTGCAAGATCAAAATCTTGTGACAAAGGGCCTCGGGGGGTGGCCGACGCTTACCATGAGCGCAAAATTCGTAAAACCCGGTGCTACTGTCGGCATCACAATTTCCGGCAAGGGGTTTGGCCCCGAAGATTATGTCGCGCTTATGCTTGCAAACTCATCCACGGACGCGCGGATCACTCCGGCTATCTTATCTCAATATCTGAACGGAATGGCGACTCCGCCTGCGAGTATTGATATGTATCTCAATAGCGTCACGCTTCTTTTCACCATGCCGAGAAGCGAAGGGACATACGAACTTCGGTACTATACGGCTTCCGCGGGCGGAGGGGTCAATTATTTTGTTGGGCGGAGCGTGTCAATTGTGCTTTCGCAAACGGCGCCAGATCATACGCCGCCTCGGGCAGATCCGGCACCAAACAATTGAGCAATGAAGCGGGTGCCTGCTCTGGCGTGAGATAAGGGAACCCCGCCCATAAAAGGCGTGGTTTATTTTGCTCCGAAGGATGTGCTTCGTGATATCACAAAGCACTATTTCACGCTCTATACAGAAAACCCGCCTTTTAAGGGCGGGGTTTATAGTATATGGGGCAGTGACGCACTGATCGCATGTTGCACATCGGCAACGGACGCAGAGCAACCTTCAAGCGCCATTGTGGTAAGTTCCCGTTCGCGGATGCCACACGGGTGGAGCAGGGCAAGAAGCCGGGGATCTGCGGATACGTTAAAATTTATGCCGAAACGGGTAACGCCGTTTGAATTATTCAAGCCGATGGAGGCGATCTTTTTTCCGTTCGCCCATGCGCCACGATATTTTGCCGCATCCTGGGGCTCTGTTGCCGCGACGCGTGCTGTCGTGTGAATGTTGAACGTGTGGAACACCGTATGCGCAAGGCGCTCAAGAGGTGCTACGATGCTTCCCGGAGTTTTCATGATGACATAACATCCAAGAATGCCCGGCGCATGAAGCGTGAGCGAGCCGCCCCGCTGTGTTTTTACTATGTGTATCTGTTGGCGGACGAGCTCATCTTGTGAGACACGGAGAAACGCGAGCTGTATTTCATCGGGTCGCGCACCAAGCGATAGCGCGGGCGGGTGTGTGGCGAACAATATCGTGTCTATCGCAAGACCCCGAACGCGCTCGCTCCATATCTCATCTTGAATTGTTAAAAAGCGTTTAAACGGCAGAAGGCCAATGTCTATAAAACGCCAGGCGCGATGCGGGTCGCCCCGTATTCGTCCTGCGGCACCGCTTTGGCTCATGAGTGCGCACCGTAAAGGCCGTGTCACTATAAGTTGCATTATGAGCGGATTTCTGTCAATGTGTGTGGTGGCGGTAACGCCTTTTTGTAATGAGTATGCTCTGATCTTCGGCTAAAGGCAGAAGAGTTGCTTTACTCATTTTTTGCGTATGAACACCATTGATCTCCAAATTCAGTCAACCTGTTCGGATGGCGCGCACACGCCTAAAGAGTTGGTGCATATGGCCCGCGATCGCGGGGTCGCGGTTATTTCACTTACCGATCACGATACGGTGGAAGGAGTGCCTATTGCACGTGAAGAGGGCGCGCGGTTCGGCGTGAAGGTACTGCCCGGCATTGAGATGACGTGCCAGCTTATGGAGCACGAGATCCATATGCTTGGGTTCGGCATTGATCATACAAACGCCAAACTTCTCTCGGCCCTCAAAGAAGCGCGTGACGCGCGGAAAAAGAAATCGGAGAAGATCGTCAATCGCCTTCAGGACGCGGGATTTATCGTAACGATGGACGATGTGCGGCGGTGCTCAAAGGGTGAGACGATCGCGCGTCCGAATATCGCGGAGGCCGTTCTTTCGCGTCCGGAGAATAAGGGAAAACTTGGAAGTATTGCGCACATCCACGAATTCATTGAGGCATATTTGGTCTCGGGAAAGCCGACATATGTTGAGCGCGAAAAAATGCCTGCCGAAGCCGCCGTTAATCTTATTCATGGTGCGGGGGGCATTGCCGTGTGGTCTCATCCGGCGGTTTCTATTCACAACGATTTTAACAAAATAGAAGATGTGTTGAAGGTATTCATTTCATACGGCGTGGACGGCATTGAGGCGTTTCATCCGAATTATTCCGAGGATGAGACCGAGTTTTTGAATATGCTTGCGGAAAAATATGGGCTTCTGCGCTCTGCCGGCTCCGACTACCATCGGGAAGATGACGCATATCATAATCCACAGGGCCGCGGCGGCATTGCGGGGTATGATGCATTCGGCTATGATCTTGGCGATATTGTGCCGAGGATTGAGACGGCTATTTTAAAACGGCGATTACAAGCCGAACGAACAACATGAGCAGGAAGAAATTTTCGCGATCGGTCAGAAAATTTGTCAGAAAGGAAAAGGCCCGCCTCCGCAGACAGTTTGGGCGCGACTCCTCGGACGCAAAGACGGGAATTCAAGACATGGTACAGGCGCTCATGCAGAAACATGGCGTTACACTCAAGCGCGTCACACCAAAGGAGTAGTAGGCGCTGCGCAATGTGGCAAAATAAAAAACATCCATTAATTGGATGTCTGTTTCATGAAGACCATCACAAACGTTACCACCAGGGAGATGAGGATCGCTCCGGTGACATGAAGTCCGTGAACGCCGGCGATCAGCATCATGATGCCGGAGAGTATTCCCAGGAATATGGCAACTGCGGTCGCCACATCAACGCGATGCCGCGCGACGCTTCCCCCCGGGGTATCCAGACCGAAAGCCCCGAGGCAGAGAAAAAGATTCAATACGAACGAACTGATGCCGGCTGTGATGCCGAATGCAACACTCGTAAGCGCACCCTCTATGAGTCCGGTTGCAAGCGGGATGCATACGAGAAGAAGAAAAAACATGTGCTGATTGTCAGTATGTAGAACTATCTATATCATGTATCGCGGGCAGTATGTGTTGTCAAGTCCTTGGCGTGGTTGTACAGGAAGACGTGGTGTCATGAGTTTAACATTTCTATTGCAGAGCAGAGTCATTGAAAAAATCCCTCACGATGAGGGACTTTCTGCATTATTCTCCAACGTAGCGGAACCGGGGTCCGTAGTAGCCGAGCTCTGGCCGGTCTACCTCCTCCAGGAACATTGTCGTTGGGCGAGCCACAACTCTAAAGGGTCCACATAGAGGGATATACAGCACGAGCGCCTCTCCCGTTTCGGGGACGATCGCCTCTCCCACCACGAGGTATTTTTTCTGGTTTTCGGGCGTGGATTTGAAGTGCTCATACACGCCTCTTTTGACAACGCCGTGCCTCGGTCTTCCCAGGATGCGCTTGTGCTCATTGTTAAAGAAGTCAGATAGTGGTTCGGCCTGTACGACCGGGCTATCCTCGTCGGTTGCGGCGTATAGCACTAGCGTTTTTCCGGTCTCGGAATGGACGGCTTCTCCGAGAACAAAGTAATCGGCGCCATAGAGTCGGTGCGTTCCGGTGCGTACCGTCATGGGTGATGTTTGAGATAGGTACTGGAACAGAATAACATGTCGTCACGATATTGTCAAGTTACTGTGGAGTAGTGCCTGGTGCATCATCTACCCGTTTGCTAAATCGCGTGCCCCCTATACAATCAATGCATGAGAGAAGCAACATTATTTCCAAAAGATACCACCCACATGCCGCTTGCCGAACGCATGCGGCCGCGTGACTTTGATGAGTTTTATGGGCAGGACGAGGTTGTCGGCAAAGGAAAGCCGCTCCGAAACGCTGTAGAAAAAGATGTGCTTCAGTCCATTATTTTGTGGGGACCGCCGGGAACCGGCAAAACAACGCTTGCCCGCATTATCGCCGAAAAAACCGGGGGCGTATTCATCCATTTTTCCGCGGCAACCATGGGAGTTCCCGAATTAAAACAGATAGTGAAAGAGGCGGAAGAGCGGCGGCGGTTCAACAAAAAGCGCACCATTTTATTTGTTGACGAGATCCATCGTTTCAATAAAACACAGCAGTCGGCATTTCTTCCTTCGCTGGAAGACGGCACGGTCGTTCTTGTCGGGGCGACCACCGAGAACCCGTCATTTGAGATCATCGCTCCTCTTTTGTCGCGCTCGCTCGTGCTTGTGTTACAGTCCCTTGACGACAAGGCGCTTGGAAATATTTTGGATGGGGCTTTGAAAAATGGTGAGCGGGGATTTGGGAGAGAAAAGATAGCAATAGATGAAAAAGCGCGCGAGGTTATGATTGGATTTGCCGATGGTGACGCGCGCGTTCTATTGAATACACTTGAATTCGCCGTTCATAATACGGCAAAAACAAAGGGCACCATCCGACTGGATGCCAAAAACATACAGGACATCTTACAAAAAAAAGCGATCCGCTACGACAAAAATGGTGAAGAACACTACAACGTCATATCGGCGTTCATAAAATCCATGCGCGACTCCGACCCCGACGGTGCGTTATACTGGCTTTCGCGGATGATTGAGGCGGGAGAGAATGCGCGATTTATCGCGCGGCGCATGGTGATATTTGCGTCCGAAGATATCGGCGTTGCCCAACCAACAGCGCTTGTCGTGGCAAACGCCGTGGCGCACGCAGTGGAATATGTCGGCATGCCGGAGGCCGCCATTAACCTTACGCATGGCGTGGTGCATCTTGCAACCGCCAAGAAATCAAACGCGTCGTACAAAGGACTTCTTGCGGCGATGGAGGATGTTAAAGAACACGGCGCACTACCCGTCCCGTTGCATTTGCGAAATGCCGTCACAAAATTAACGAAGGACCTCGGATATCATAAAGGATATAAGTATGCGCACGATTATAAAAATTCAAAGGTTTCACAGGAACATCTTCCCGAAAAACTGAAGGGAAGGAAATATTACGAACCGCCCGAGTGAGATACTGACACAAATAGTTGCTGAAACAGCAATGAGTGTATCTTAATGAACGATAACCGATCGGTTAAAATTCGTTAAGATAGAACACACAAAAAAATTAGAGGTTTTGAAAAGCAATAACCATGAATAGTAACGGCCGCCCTTTCGGGCGGCCGGTGTGTTGGCGGTGTTTATCCTCTGCAGTAGTTGCCACCCTCCTTTGTGCTGCTTGAACCTACTGGGCATCCAAATTTTTCAGGCAAGGGACAACGTTGGTGTAATCACTTTGTGAAATGCGGATTATGACGTGATGCATCGTTCGTTTCTGCCATACTGCTTGCGCGGTCGGGCTTGTCTTAGTGTTGTCTATGACGAAAGACACCTTTTTTGGTTCAACGAAATACGGGAGATATGAGCGGTAGTTTCTTCCTCCGCTTTCCACATCCGGCATAGCGACAATGTAACCAATCGTTGTATATCTTCCTCTTTGCCAGCCGCTCTTCTGAAAGTAGTCCGAGCACTTGGGGTAACTTTCACTATAACGCACAATGACGCGCTCTTCCTCATCAACCCACCCCAGACCACAACCCGCAAGAGAAAGTGCTATAGCAATAAGCAATGCCGGAACACACGTTTTCATTATCAGTCATTCTCCTTTTGGTTGAGTCCGTTGTATACAAGTATTGCGCCTACATAGCTGGTTACGATTAGAAGGAGCACGGCGGCCACTTCCCACCAGCTCGGACCCTTCAAGCGTGGGAGGCCCCTCATAAAGCTAAAGATCGCTACTGTCACCGGACCTCCCAGGAAAAGCAAAAGGCCAACAACCAATCTAGTCATCCATTCCTCCTGTTTGAGCATGTGTATGTCAAAGGCCTCAGTGAGTTAATTGTAGCATGTCTTTTACAAAATGTCAAATTTATGGACTAAAAAACATCATTTTTCTCAAATATACATTATTCATTTATAAATATGTTGTCAGAAATATTGACATAATAGAGAAATTGCCATAAAATGGCGGTATGGAAACATATGCGGCATTAAAAGGCGTAGGTCTTGAGGAAAAAGAGATCCGGCTGTATACAACGCTTCTTGAGGCGGGCGAGGCGACGGTGCTGGGGCTTTCAAAAAGATCGGGGGTGAAACGGCCGACCGCCTATGTCATATTGCAGGCGTTGGAAGAAAAGGGATTTGTCACAAAAGATGTGCGCGGGAAAAAAACATTTTTTGTGCCGCAACATCCGCAAAAACTTATCTCGGAGGCGGAGTTTCGCCTGAAGGAACTTCGCGAGGCCGTTCCTCAACTGGAATCATTATTGCACAAAGTCGGTGGCGCGCCCCGCGTGACGATCTATGAAGGCAAAGAGGCGCTTGACCGCGCGTATGACGAAGTATTTGTCATCAAGGGTGAATTGCTCTATATGGGAAACCTGGAGCTTTTTATTGAGGCGTTTCCCAAAACCATACGGAAGTTTCACTATGTTGCCTATTCACCGGAGTTTACCGTTCGCGGCATGCTGGAAGAAAGCCCGAGTGCTCGTGCATATGTTCGCGAGCACGACACAAAGTATCAGCATACGAAGTTCATACCGAAACAATTCGCGCCCTTCAGCATGGATGTCGGTATCTTTGGCAACCGGGTCGTCCTTTCCTCCATGAAAAACAACTATTTTACGGTCAGTATTGAGAGCGATGAAATTGCCGTCGCGTTCCGGGTGATATTTGAAATGATGTGGTTGCAGGCGGCCGAATGACCGCATGCCGTGCCGATAAAAAGCATAGTTCCAACAGTATCTATAAAAAATCCCGCGTGATGCGGGATCTATGTATGTTCCTCGGCACTTTTTTCAAGCGCACAGAGCGCGCGCCAGCGCTTTTCAACGGTCGCCTTGAACGCCGCGAGGCGTTCTTCCGATGCGAGCAGTTGGGCGAATCTCCCCTGCGGCTTGAGGTATTCTTCAACTGGTTTTTCGTGCTTCGGTTTTGTAAGACGAACGGCGTCGCCCGCAATCTCTATGAGCGGGAAGACACGAGTTGAGAACGCAAGTTCCGCAAGGTCTACGCTCGCATCTGTGGGACTTTTCCATCCGGGCGGGCAGACGGACAAGAGATGAAGGACGCGAAACCCCTTCATGTCAGCGGCCACCTGCGCTTTTGAATAAAAATCGGTAAGAGTTGGAACGCTCAAAATGGCGGTCGCATAATACGGAATACTATGGGCGAGCATGATGCCCATGATGTCCTTTTGCGGGATGGATTTTCCGAGGGGCGATGTCACGGTGCGCGCCCCCTCCGGCGTTGCCCCCGACTCCTGTGCTCCGGTGTTTCCATAGCTCTGGTTATCATTGATAACGTAGAGAATATCGGCGTTTCTGCTTGCCGCTCCCGATAGAAGTCCAAGTCCGATATCAAACGACGAACCATCGCCCGCCCAGACCATCGTGATATCTTCCTCATCGCGCCCCTGCCGTTTTGACATGAGGGAGATTCCCTCACCCACGGCGGAACTTGCGATGAAGGGTGTATTAACCAAGTTCACCCCAAGGAACGACTCTCCGTTCCACCCGCTTCCGATGGACCAGCACGAGGCCGGAAGAACAACGGCGCGAACCCTGCGGGTTCTTCCCGAGGGAAGGGGCCGTGAAATAATACTAAGAGTGTGCGCCATGGCAATGGCAGACCCGCATCCGGGACAGAGTCCGTGCCGCGGATCAAGTGTTTGAAAGGGCGCTATCTCTTTTGGTTTCATTACTGTTCTCCGAGCCAGAACGTTTGCGAGCGTTCGTTTTCCGATAACGCGTGCGTGCGCACAAATTCCAGAGCCGAACGGAAGACCGTTTCCGAAAGATCTTGTCCGCCGAAACCCCCGACGAAACTATAGACGTCCTGCGGGAATTCTTTTTCGCGCAACCGAAGCTCGTGCGAAAGAGCACCCATGCCGTCGGGCAGGATGCTTCGGTCTATGACAAGCACCTTTGAAGCCCCTGATACGAGGGCCTTCAGTTCGCGCATAGGAAATGGGCGGAAAAAGCGAAGGCCAATGACCCGTACCGGTTCATTTGCGAATGCTTCTTCAACGGTTCCCACGATGGAACCCATGGTGATGACGGCAACGTCGGCATTGTTCGGGCCGCTGACACGCGCGAATCCGTTGCCGTAGTTGGACGCGCCGAAAATTCTGTGCCAGTCCGCGGCGATGGCCGGAATAATCGTTTCGGCGCGTCGGAGAGAATCAACGAGCGCCTTTTTTCTCTTGGTGTGTTCTTTCGCATCGCACGGGCACTGAAGGTTCATCACGTGCGGATCTGATCTGTCGGGAAGCACGAAGTTCTTATTTGGCGTTCGCGGCGGCAGGAATTTTTGCACGTCTTCAAACGCGGGGATGACAACATTCTCCGCTGTGTGCGAAAGAAGGAAGCCGTCAAACGACACAAGCGTCGGAAGCGACACCTCTTCGTCTTCGGCCAGGCGGTATGCCCAGAGGATCATATCCAGAACTTCCTGCACGTTTGAACAATAAATTTGCGGCATGAACATGTCACGAAAAAGAAGCGAATCGGTCTGATCGGGATGTATTGACCACGGAGCGCCGAGCGACCGATTGACATTGGCAATAACTAATGGAAGGCGCGCGGTGGTCGCCCAGTGAAGAAGCTCGCACATGAGCGCAAGCCCCTGCGAGGACGTGGCCGTGCCGTATCGTCCGCCGGCGGTTGAGACCCCTATGCCGAGGGCGATGGAGGCAAGTTCAGAGTCGGTATTGCGGTAGATAGTTGAAATGCTTCCGCGCGATGCAAGGGCCGCGATCTGTTCGGTGACCTCTGTTGATGGCGTGATCGGATATCCGCCAAAGACATCAATGTCTGCGAGCGCGAACCCGTACGCGGCGGCGGTGTTTCCGGTAAGAACCGCAGGCCCCGTTGGGATGGCCGGTTTCATGATGTCTCTCCTGTGGTGTTGGTGAACAGCGTTAAGGCGTCTCTTGGGCACACCGCAACGCAGATGCCGCAGTAGTTGCACCGGTCACCTGCTATCGTGTACACGTCATCGGCGGAAACATCTATCGCGCGTTTTGGACAGAAAAGATGGCAGAGTCGGCATTTGGTACAGCGGTCGTTTGGCCCCGTGATGCCGAAACGCGGATCGGTGGAACCATCGGGCCGTGGGCCGGACGCATTCATAACGGCGTCTTTTCCCTCGTGTACCGCCATGGTATTTTCCGCGATCTTTTTGGAAAGCGATCCTTCAAGCACCGCCGTGATGTCGTGGTCGTGCGCGTAAACGTTTGCCACGATCTCAAGAACGCGAAGGAAGGCGCCTGCCATAGCGGTGTTTATAACAAGGAACGGATCGTCATTCTGTCCGATAGTATTTTTTATAGAGATTGCCCGTGCGTTGAGCGAGAAAATAGTGAATTGCGGATAGTGCTCAACGAGGTGTCGGGCATCTGGACTGTTTACGAGCAAAATACTGCCGGGCCGCAAATTGTGCACCGCGTGCTCCATGGCGATCCGCTCGTCAAAAAGAACCACCATGTCGGGCTCTTCAATAAACGAGTGCGTTGTGATCGGCTTTGTGCCGAAACGGAGATAGCCGATAACGGCGGCTCCGCGCCGCTCTCCTCCGAAAAACGGGAATGCCTGTACGGAAAACCCCATCCGCATAAGGAGAGGAGCAACCATCTCCTGTAGCATGCTTTTTAGGCCCTGGCCGCCGAGGCCGTGAAAACGAACCGAATATCTGTGCATTTTCCTATTGTTTTTCAAAGGCCGTACCGCATCCGTACAATAAAAAAAGCATCATGTCAATTGAGACGTTGAGCTGGCAAGTTCAATAAGTTTGCCAATGGCCCTCTCAAGTTCGGCTACAAGCGGGTGCCGCTAGTGTTTTTTTATTTCGTGTACAAAGTGAACATAGTGTTCTACGGTAGTGTGTTTGTCTTGTGAAAAATGTTTCCAAATGTCGCGTCCTTTGGCAAGATCGTGATTCATGGATGAGACATTATGAAGTTTGTCTGCGATGGAGACGGCTTTTGCGGAAGAATCAGCTACAAGCACATTTTGTAGGTACACCTCTTTTCTTTTATGCCACGGCAGTGTTTTGTTCTCCGACACTGCCGCAACGATCTCTGCCACATGTGTGCCAAAAAGTTTTTGTATGTCAGCAAGGGTTCTTGGGGTGTCTTCCACGACGTCGTGCAGTATTCCCGCGACGACCGTTTCTTCATCAAATCCGGCACGCAAAAGTATGCACCCCACATGCGTGGGGATGGGCGATTTTTCCCCTCAGTGGAATGAGGATTGCAAAAAAGTGGTATCAGTGTCCGTGGTTTCACGCCCGACGACCTATCACTTGAATGGTACCGCGCACGTGTAGGGCGTCTTGACCATTCATTCAAATACCTCAATAAAAATGACTATTCTGGCAAGTGTCCCATTGAGATCGGTGACGATTTTATACAGACATCCTCGCTTCGCTTTATGCAGGGAGTGTTCCTGGAATACCCAGACGTTGCACATGCTATGCGGCAAATTTTTGAAATGCTATGGGCGTGCCGTCCGGAAAAAATAGAGGGAGCGAAGATGGGAAAAAATGGTGAATAACTCTTTGGGGATGTCGTTTATATCATGATATACTATTAATTGTATGTTTTCCTCGTTGAAACGATATATACGCATCAAGCACTGCACGGTCGTCTATCTGGGCGGCCTTTTTATTTTTTCCTCGTGGTTCCTTGAGGATTACGAACGCCTCTGGCGCGGATTGCTCATTGTGGGGTTTTACGTATTGTTTGATCTTCTGTGGACGTACATTCGTGACCGCATATGGTACGTTCCGATTTCATCGGTGATATCGGGGCTTGTCATTGCGGTGATCAGCATGCCCGCGCCGTCACTTCTTCTTATCGCGGCCCTTCCCCTTATTGCTGTTTTTTCAAAACAAGTTCTGCATCTCGGGAAAAATCGCCTGGTGTTCAATCCTGCGGCGTTCGCCATTGCGGTGGCCGGCCTTTTTGCTCCTTCGGTCTCCTGGTGGGGAGTCACCTGGGGGCATATTCCACTCAGTATTGCTATTATTGCGGGTCTTATCATCATTTGGCGGCAGAATAGGTGGCATGTTGCCGCTTCCTTTTTGGTGGCATATGCCTTTTTCCTTAAGATCCTATTTCTCATGAGCGGCGTTGGCATTTTTGATCTTTTCAGCAAACTCCGTCCGCAGATCATTGATGGAACGCTGATGTTTTTTATGACGGTGATGCTTATTGAGCCGCTTACCTCGGCGTTTCCAACAAAACGACAGCAGATCATATATGGCGTACTGGTTGGATTTTTCGCTGTTGCTGTTACATATGCCGGGCAATTGTTCGGATGGTCAGACACCGACCCGCTTATCTGGGGACTTCTCATAGGCAACATCACTGCGGCACTTCTCTTTTTGCCGACGGTGCGGAGGATGTAACAATAGAGTGAAAATTTTTTTAAAATGTGCTATCGTGCATGTCTGAAGAAGGGGCGAAGGGTGTGATGCGTCACGTTACCAATTACTAGGCGACCTTTTTATTGTCTAGACGAGCGAGTGAAATACAAAAGCCCTCTTTTGCATTTCCGAGCGCGTGAAGACATCAAAGGGTTAATACCCTTTATTTTTACTATGGCACACGTGTTTGGCGGGTATGCGCAATTCATCAGCTATGTCCTGTTCGTGCTCGGGCTGTTTTTGCTTATTAAAGGTGCTGATTGGTTCATTGATGGGGCATCGGCAATAGCGAAACGTCTCGGTGTTTCCTCATTTTTCATTGGTCTTACGGTAGTGGCATTCGGCACATCAGCCCCGGAGCTCGTGGTGAGCATCACATCCGCCCTTCATGGGAAAAACGATATTGCGCTTGGTAATATTCTCGGAAGCAATATCTCCAACATCCTTCTTATTCTTGGGATTGCGACCGTCATTCATCCACTGGTGATACGGCGCGCAAGCGCCTGGAAAGAAATTCCGTTCAGCTTGTTCGCGATTGTTCTTCTCGGGCTTATGGCGAGCGACGCGTTGTGGGGAGGAAATGGCATGGTGTCTTTGGTGGGCCGCGTAGACGGACTCATTCTGCTCTTCTGTTTTGTGGCATTTCTGATTTACAGCGTAAGCATTCGCAGTGTCATGCCGGAGGAGGGAGCGGCGGTGGCGCCATCACTTTCGCTTGCGAGAGGACTTCTCATTGGTGTGGTTGGCATGTTTGGGCTGCTGGTGGGTGGTACGTGGGTTGTTGACGGCGCGGTTCTGATCGCCAACAATCTTGGAATGAGTGAGGCGGTCATCGGTCTTACTATCATCGCGATAGGCACGTCTTTGCCAGAACTTATGACATCGGTTGTGGCGGCTTACCGGAGAAATGCCGATATAGCGGTTGGCAATATCATCGGATCTAACATTTTTAATGTTTTCTTCGTTCTTGGTCTGACGAGCGTTCTTGCGCCAATTCGGGTTCCTCGGCAACTGATAAGCGACATCGTTGTTGCTATTATTGCCACCATCCTTCTTTTGATCGGCGTATTTACCGGCCAAAAGTATTTGCTGGATCGCAAGTATGGATATATGTTCATCACGCTGTATGCGTCTTATCTGCTTTTTCTCATTCTTCGGGAGTTACAATAAAACAGCTGACAGCATGTGATAAAGGAAAAGCCCGGTGCATACGCGCCGGGCTTTCATTTGGTAAAAAAAGAGGCGGGCGCTCGGAGTGCTTGCTCCGTGCGTCCGCCTGTTAGTGTTATGATTCTTGCGAAAAGTCCGCGATGAGGTCGGGTGTCGCCGTGTCAAAACCGACCACGTCAAGCGTTCCGGCGTCATTGGGATCCGCGATGGAGAATTCGTTTGCCACCATGCCAACGACAACAAGTTTCGCAGAAATGCCCATCTTCCGACGGTACTCCTGCAATGCCTGTACCGGGTGGATGTTCCCCGCCCACGTCTCGCTGTCGGTGTAGATTGAAAAAACATCTACCTCAACGCGATTCTTGGCGGCCCAGATCATCGGCAGAGCGCAATCGGTGCCTCCGTAGGGAACCCGCTCCATCGTTTCCACGACATCATCCAGGCGTTGCCGCGGGGAGATGTTGAGTGGAACGAAGTGGTGCGAGAACGCCATGAAAGCGTGCGACGTCTCTGTCCGCGCCGTCACCATAGCCATGGCGGCGCTTGCGATGCGGGGCGTGATCCCCGGCATACCCGCGATCTCGCTCATCTCCATGGAATCGGAGACATCAAGCGCCAAAAGCGTGCGCTTTCCCGATCCCTTGATGGCGCCGAATGCACGATAGAACGCCTGATCAAGCGCGTCTACAGCCTCGGTCACCGGGCTCCAGGTAAGCGTGCCTCGGGCACCGTGTCCCATCCGATAGGTGGCAAGAGCGCCGAGTATTGCGATCGGGTGCAGGCGCGCCTTACGAATCCGTGTCTCGTCAACCAGCCGCTCACATACCACGCGAGTCGCATCCCCCAACGGGCGTATGAGACCGTTTGCGGTCATGCGTGCGAGGTTTCGGACAAGGGCCGCTTGCGGCATGTTAGGAAGTAGGGCCTCCCACACGTCGGGCGAACCCAGAAACTTCGACGGGATCATCTCCCATGTAATGTCGGGATGCGCTTCAACGAGGCCGATCACATCTTTCGCATCCTTCGCTTCCTGCATGCGAACGAATGCCAGAACCAACTCGGGCAGATCACCCAGCATCTCATCCTTCGTTACCCATCGGAAGAGCGCTTGGTGTGCGGCTGTTGAAGGAACCGGGTGTGAAAGCCGTAGAACGTCGTCATGCGTCCAGCCGTTTCGCTGGCGGTACTTGACGAGCTGGTAGGCGAGTGAATCCGCATCCTTGCCCGTGTACCATCGAGAAACCGCAGAACGGAGGCCACGGCCCCAGCCGCGAAATGCCCGTATGTTTTCAAGGAAGGTGAAAAGATGCGTGCCGGTACGCGCGATCCGCGGAAGCTCCATGCAGGCCGCATACCGTGTGGCGTCGTCACCCATCCCTGCCGCCATCGCAAGAACGAAGAGCGCCGAATCATTCTTAGGTGCGCGCCCCTGCTCGCTGATCTCCAGTGCGCGGTCTACTACCCGCACGCCGTCGGCCTTGAGACAGTTGAGTACGCCCTTGGCGCTCTCTACCGTGAGTTTACGCTCTGAAGCATAATACGACCCACCCTCTGATCCGAGGATCAGAAACCGGTCCAAGCGCTTCCAGTCGTCAACCGCGAAGACGAATCCGCCCGCAGAATTTTGAATCTGATCCTTACCGAAGATCGGCTCGGTCTGTTGCGTTGCGTCGGTACGTACATGCTTGGTGTAGTTCACGGGATGCCTCCTTTAGGCATGTGCACCCCGCCTGTTGCGGGATGCGGGTTTCGGCCCCAAGGTACGTTCGGTGGTTGTTAGTTGCAGGATGCATTGCGGACAAGTTGATGCCCAAGGGAAATGGTGTTTCTCGCAGTGGTAACCCTTGGACGTCGGCCCGCGAAGGCATGTTTTGGTGCTTGTTGGTGCTTACGGGCAAGTTGGTGCAAGAGGGGTTCTTTCCAGTAGGTAACCCTCAAGCGTCGGCCCGTGAGCTTTTTTGACTGGTGTTCCTGTCGCGTTTCGTACTGCAGGCAAGGTGTTGTCGCACGGGAAACGTTGTATGAGGTAACCGTGCGACTTCGGCCCGCAGAATTATGTAGTTGTAAGGAGCGCGAGCGAATAGTTCGCTCTTCTGAGTTCTCTGGTGTTAAGGAGAACTCAGAAGAGCGGGCGAGTGGGGCGTTTCCCGCTCACCGTGATCCTTAGCATGCGCCGCATCCCGGGCATGGCTCATTCTCTGCAACCTCCCACTCTGACGAAAAATCACAGCAGAAGCTTGTCTGTGTCGATGAGCGCGGCACACGCATGAGGGACACGTCTATGAATGGAACGTCATCCTCTTCGCACTCGCGGAAGAAATCTTCGTTCATGGTACCTCCCTTTGGTATGTGTGGTAAGGTGGCAGATTGGGGCTCCCCTTAGGGTCAGGGGCGATCTCTTGACGGTTGGGGCGTTGCCGTATACCGGCGCGCTGTGGCTCGTCTTGACTCGGCAAGCACCCTCCGCTATAGCCGAGCCCTATTGGTAGGTAATGGATCGGTGATCTGCCAGCACCGCCCTACCTGTCCTGTGTATCGTACTATGATTTTTATAAATAGTCAATAATGGTGAATAATTATAAACGCTAAATAGCGAAAAAATAGAACAATATAGCAGATTTATGACACAGTGACATTTTATCATCAAAAATATTGACTAATTTTTTAACAGCGCGATGGTGCGGGCGTCTAGTTTTAGGGATAAAAAAGCCGCTATCGTTTTCACGATGCGGCTGTGTGCCCGGCGGGGTCTTATCCGCCGTTTGCGAACTTAGCGAACTCGGGATCCCGCTTGGCCCGCGCGAAAGCGCTTGGCTTGATAGAGGCGAATCGGCGGAGCACGCCGAGGCATCCGTTTGCCTCAGCCCATGCAAGTGCGGTCTGGGAGCCATTAGAGTTGAGGATGCGGCGAAGTTTGTTGATCTTCATCCGGCCGGACGCGGCATAGGCCTCGCACTTCTGCTTGTTGCGGCCTTTTTTGCTGCAGCCCTTAGCGCCCTGCACCTGCTTTTGTGCCATGCGTACTCCTTTTGATGAGAGTGGGAATGAACATATGCAGCTGTCGGAGCATATACTAGATTATATTATTAGGCAAATATAATGATCATTAAATATTCAATAAATACAAATAAACATTGATATTTATTGAATTTAATCAAAATATCATCAAAAATATTGACTAAAATTATTGACGATGGTATGCTTTTCTTGTGTGATATATCTTGTCCATCCCGATCATTGCGTAGCGATTTTGCATTCCTGCCGAGTATGAAATTTTTTAATGCCACAAAGCGGGGAATTATATGAAAATTGAACAGATACTGCAGGGTCTGGGACTCAACGAAAAACAGGCGAGGATTTATCTCGCTCTTTTACAGTTGGGACGAGCATCTGCCTATGCCATTGCCGATCACGCAGGCATTAAGCGGCCAACGACATATGTCGTTCTTGGCGAGCTTATAGAAAAGGGGCTTGCTGCTCGTGTGCCGAGAATGCGAAAACAGCTTTTTATTGCGCAATCGCCGGAAGAATATTTTGGCACCATAGAGGATCGTCTTGAGATCGCAAAAAGGGCCTTGCCGGAACTTCAAGCGTTAGCAAATAAGAATGAACACAAGCCGAAAGTTATGTATTTTGAGGGTGTACGAGGTATAAAAGATGTCTCATTATATCGGCTTAAAAAAGGTGAGAAGAATATTGTTGGGTTTTATGGAGGTCAGGTGAATCTTGAGCAGGACCTCATTGATTTTTTTGACGATATGAGCGAAAAGTTTTGGAAGGGCGACTTCAAAACACGCGGCATTGCTCCCTACCATAAAACATTAGAGGAATATCGCGAGCGCGACCCGATGCATGGGCGCACCATGAAAGTCATTCCCGCTACCGACTATTCCTCTCGGACGTGGATTCACGTCGGGGAAAGTTATGTCACATTCTCTGCTCCGCAGGATAAACAGGCGGTCATTATTGAGAACAAAGACATCGCAAAAGCAATGAGGCAAATTTTTGAACTTGTGTGGAAGGCACTACCGGAGGCAGGAGGAAAAAAGACATGATCATTATAAACGCCATGTCGTTTATAATTTATATGAACAGCTAGTATACAAAAAACGGCTTTTAGGCCGTTTTTACCTCGTACAGTGCGTTCATTCGCGCTTTTAGAAGTTCTGAGTCCCTGGACAGGATTTCTTTTTTTTCATCATCCGGGAGTTCATCAAACCCATCAACCTGTTTCACATGAAACTTTTCGCCGAATAGCACGGTTACTTTTCTTCTCCCGAAAAAGAAATCCCACCAGGTCAGGCGTTCAAGCCCTCTAAATGAAATCGGGAGTATCGGTGCGCCTGTTTTTTGAGCAAGATACACTGCGCCGGGCTTTACAATGCTCACTCCCTCGCGTACCTTAATTCCCGCCTCCGGATAAATAAGTGCTGTGCCGCCTTTTTTAAGTACGCGCAACTGACCCCTTAGAGAGACATCAAGTCCCATACCTCTTTTTGCCGGGTAGCAACCAAAGGCCTTTAGGGTCCATCTAAGGAAAAAGTTCTTAAAGAGCCAATCGGCAGCAATGGCCCTTACCGGGAAAACGCTGGAAAGTAATGGCATGGCGCCAGCAATAAAGAAATGATCACCGAAGCTATGATGCTTTGGAGCTATGATTAGCGCCTCTTTGTGTTTTGGCAGATTTTCTAAGCCAATCGCCCTAACATTGAAAAACAGCAAGCGTCCTGACAGGAGTGAAACAATCGGTAATACTTTAAAGATCAAACTTGCTAGCACTTGAGTATACCAAAAGAACCACCACTTACGCATTCTCATTATTTATCGTATTTTGGTGATTTATATTGTACACAAAAATATTAATTTGTCAATTAAACTCCGCCCTTAAAAGGCGGAGTTTTTTGTCAAAATGACACACTTTGCATTATAAAAAAACGCTATTTCCCACTCGCCGAAGACGGGGCGAGTGAGCAACCAATCGCCTCTGAATTTTCAAAAAGTTTAAGTTGGTCGGGCCGCCGGGAATTGAACCCGGTCTCCGTGTACCCAAAACACGTGTACTGCCGGTATACTACGGCCCGATAATTAAATTACTTGAAATTCATTGTTTTACTTACCTTATGGGGATTCCCGCACCCGACATCTAAAATAGATAGAATGGTGTGCCGGTATACTACGGCCCGATAATTGCATTTATGATTGTTTCATGTGAAACGTCATAATCGGTCTGTTTCACATGAAACAACTACCACCGCCGCAATGATCAATTGGTTAATAGTACCTTTCCCAGAGAATATTTTCCATATGCTCTATGTGTGTGATAGAACCTGTTTTTTTGCTCACAGAAATGAGTATAGCATCAACTCGCCACTCTGCCGATTGCCGCCCAATCTCAATAAGATATAATTCACAGGCCCTTTTTAATGCTGCGCGCTTTCTGGCATCAATACTAAAGAGTATTGGATATTCTGCCTCGTGCGCCACGTCCCGCGTTTTTACCTCAAAGAATATATACTCATTACCCTTCTTAGTAATGATGTCCAGTTCTCCAATATTTGCGATTCGGTGATTTCTTGCAAGAATACTGAATCCTTGTTCTTTTAAAAAATGTACAGCGTGTTCTTCCCCGCGATCTCCTAGTTCTCGTTTCTTTGTTTTTGCCATACAAACGCTATTTGTGCCTTTTAAGCAAGTAAGTCGTTTAAATGTCGTTTATATTTTTCTAATTTTATCCTTATTTTTTGCCGTTTTTATTGCCTCATGCGCATAGAATTTCATAACTGGAGTTATCTCATAAAGCGGGTCTTCTACCTCCTCTGCTGAAAACCATTTGATGGCGTAATGCTCTTTATCGGAAAGTCGTATGGCATCGGTAGTTGAGGAGAGAAAATACCCAAGACCAATGTGCCGGTGTGTTTCATTGAAGGTATGAATATCAACATAATTCGGGGCATACAAGAATCTCGTTCTTTGGTCGGTTATTTTTGGGCGGGCAGCAAGAACGGTAAGTTCGGATTTTTTGATGCCGCATTCCTCCTCTATTTCCCGAAACAATGCCTCATCAGTATCTTCGTCAAGTTCCACATGGCCGCCGACTGGCGCCCAGATACCGAGCTTAATATGATGCACCAGGAGCACCTTATTTTCATGGACGATAAATGCTCCTACGGCAAAATCAATTTTTTCATGAATATGTGGCATGAAAAGATGGTAACAATTTTGGCGGCGGATTGCCACCCCATCCTTCCAAGGGTGTCAGTATACCACGATAGTTAAAAAGCCCTCTACGGGGAGGGCTTGCGCTGTTGTTTCATGAAGATGGTGCCGGAGGTGTTTCATGCTGGCCCGTTTCACAAGGTTGCGTGATCGCGTTTGTTTCACTACGATGTCAGTTCTGGATATATCGCTCTGAATCCGATATCTCTTCTATACTGCATGCCTGGGAAAGAAATACGAGAGATACCCTTGTATGCTTGTTGAATTGCTATTTCAAGAGAATCCCCAACGGCTGTTACCCCCAGCACTCTGCCGCCTGCAGTATGAAACCGGCCCCCTATTCGTTTTGTGCCAGCATGAAACACGGTTACGCCAGGAACCCTCTCTGCGTGTGCTATGCCTTTTATGGGAACATCATTTTTGTATGTGTCTGGATAGCCAACGGACGCAAGAACGACACATGCGGCATAGGCATTGCTCCAGGCAATGGCCGTGTTTTGTAGCTCCCCATGTATACATGCCTCGCATATATCTATAAGATCGGTTTTCAGGAGGCGCATCAGGCACTGCGTTTCCGGATCGCCAAAACGAGCGTTGTATTCTAAAACGATCGGACCGTTCTCCGTCAGCATAACGCCTGGGTACAGGCACCCGACAAAAGGGTCAAGCTCCAAAGAAAGGCCACGCAAGATGGGGTCAATAATGCGTGCATTCATGCGAGCTGCGGTCTCCGGCAATATCCACGGGATGGGCGCTACAGCCCCCATGCCACCGGTGTTGGGTCCGCGATTAAGATCCAGAAGCCGCTTGTGATCCATTGATATCGGCATGGCGCTAGACATCTTGCCGTCAGAAAATGCGTGTAACGATATCTCCGAGCCCTGGACCCACCCTTCTATAACGACGGCGGAGGGTGAGGTCTTTTTTGCTCCAGATCCCATGAGTTTTTCAAGTGCTATGAGCGCATCTTCGCGTGTTTTACAGACAAACACGCCTTTTCCGCGAGCGAGACCATCTGCTTTTATGACGACGGGGAGCGGATGCGCCTGGACAAAGGCGCGCGCTTCTTCGGGGTCAATGAATGTCCGGTATGGCGCTGTCGGCACATCATAAAACCCCATGAACATTTTTGCGAATGCTTTTGATGTCTCAATACGCGCCGCAAGTTTTGTCGGTCCGAAAATAGGCAGACCGGCTGCCCGAAAGGCATCAACAATGCCAAGCGCAAGAGGATCATCGGGCCCGACGATGGTCATGCCAATATTCTTTTCTTTTGCAAAACGGAGTAGGTTTGCGATATCAGTTGCGGCGATCGGGATGTTTTCTGCAAGTGCGCACGTGCCGCCATTCCCCGGGGCCGCGAAAAGTTTTTTTGCGCGAGGCGATTGCGCTAGTTTCCACACGAGCGCGTGCTCGCGCCCGCCGGAACCCACGATGAGGATGTTCATGGCATCTTTTTAAAGAACGGTATCTGCGCGGAGTATAGGGAAAAAAGAATGCGTGCGCAAGAATGTGGAACGGCGCCCACGCGCGGTGGTGAATAAAAACCCCGCCCTTAAAAGGCGGAACACAGGCACAGAGCGTGAAATATCGCTTTGTGATATCATGGAGTGCGTCACTCACGGCAAAAATCAAAACCCGCCTTTTAAGGGCGGGGTTTTTATGTTACTTTTTCTCTTCTTCTTGAAGCATCGTTCGGAAAAGGGCGAGATTTTTCTCGTGCTCGTCTTTGCCCATGATGGGGTACCGAAGATCAAGCGAGCGAAGTTTTTGTATGAGAATGTCGGCGACAAGGGCCCGTGTAAACCACTTGTGGTCCGCCGGCACAATGTGCCACGGCGCCCACGAAGTGCTGGTGTGGTTGATCATGTCTTCGTATGCGCGCATATATGCGTCCCAGTGGACCCGCTCCCGAATGTCGTTCATGGAGAATTTCCAATTCTTTTCGGGCTTGGTCAGTCGGTCAAGGAACCGTGCCTTCTGCTCTTCCTTGGAAAGATTTAAAAAGAATTTAAGGACGACGACCCCGTTTTGGGTGAGGTAGCGTTCAAAGTTGTTGATCTCGTTAAAACGCGCCTGCCAAATGTTCGCCGAACGAACCGCGGCAGGTATCCGCTGTTTTTCCAGAAGTTCCGGATGCACGCGCACAACGACCAGTTCTTCATAATATGAGCGGTTAAAAATTCCGATGCGTCCCCGCTCGGGCACGCGCATGGCGCAACGCCACAGGTAGTCGTGTTCAAGTTCCTCATGCGAGGGCGCTTTGAAACTGAAGACCTGGCACCCCATGGGGTTAACCCCGCTCATGACGTACTTTACCGTGCTGTCTTTCCCGCCCGCGTCCATGCCTTGGAGAATAAGGAGGACGGCATAGGTGTCCTGGGCGTACAAAACCTCTTGGAGCGCCTTTAGTTCTTTTACGAGCCGAACAAGTTTCTTTTGGGCACCTTCTTTGTTTTTGAACTTGCCGGTAAACCGTGGATTGTGTTCCGCAAGACGAATTGGCTGATTTCCTACAGAAATATAGCGATCCAGATGCATTGCACGACGCTCATGTCAAAAAACGAATGTGCAGAAAGTAGCACGATATAAGTATGTTGTCAATGTTTGCAGAAAAATTGTTGTATGTTGTTTTCTGCCAATTCTATAAATAAAACCCCCGCCGATCGTGCGACGGGGACTGCGCCATTGCTATCTCTCAAGAAAAAGACGGTCGGCGAGATGCCGGATTATAACATGGGCGCAGCAGGGATCGAACCTGCGGACTCTGCAATGTGAATGCAGCGTTTTACCACTAAACTATGCGCCCAAAAGATGCGTGGGCAAGCTGATCTACGTGCCCGCAAAGATGCCAGGGGGGGGGGAGTGTGTCTATGCACAGCATGCCTCATGACCTCTTCCATTTTATGTAAAAGTGCGATAAAATCAAGCGGTTTGTTTATTCCTTGAAAAAGGCACTAACTATGGCCGTGACCATTGTGAATGGATTATCGTGGGGCGACGAGGGCAAGGGCAAGATCGTTGACCTTGAGGCAAAATCAGCGGATGTCGTCATCCGTTTTTCGGGCGGGAATAATGCCGGGCACTCAATCAAAAATGAGTACGGCGAATTCGCGCTCCACCTTGTTCCCGCGGGTATTTTTAATCCCGATGCCATAAATATTATTGAAAGGGGAGTGGTGATACATTTGCCATCGCTTATGGGGGAGATGCAGGAGCTTCTGCGGAATCCCGACGTTTCTTTCCAAAAATTCAAGATAAGTCCTTTCGCGCATCTTGTCATGCCGTGGCACATTGCCGAGGATCAGGGCTACGAGAAGGAGGCGGCACAAAACATCGCTGGGAGGGCGACGGAGGCAATCGGCACCACGCTTAAGGGGATTGGCCCTTGTTACAAAGATAAGGCGGGGCGGTGGGAGGCGTTTCGCGTGTGTGATCTTGTGTCAAAAAAGGCGTTTCTCGCGCGACTTGAAAAGGTGTATGCCTCAAAGGCAAAGTGGCTCCGTGCTCGTTTTCAGGTGGAACTCCCGTCGTTTGATGCGGTGCGCACGCAATTTCTTGGGGCACGGGAATACGTTCTTCCCTACATCGCCGATACTTCGCATATCATTCAGGAGGCCCTTGCGGCCGACAAGAGTATTCTTCTTGAGGGTGCCCAGGGCACTCTTCTTGATCCTGATCACGGCACCTATCCGAACGTGACCTCGTCTCCGACCACGGCTCTTGGCGCGCTTATGATAACAGGCATTCCCTCAAGCGCGGTGCGCCGCGTCATTGGAGTTACGAAGGCATATGTCACGCGCGTGGGAGCGGGCGCGTTTCCCACCGAACTTTCGCATGAGTTGGATGAAAAGCTAAGGAACATCGGGAAGGAATTTGGCGCAACGACCGGGCGCCCGCGAAGATGCGGCTGGCTGGATCTGCCGCTTCTCCAATACGCAGTAGCGATTAACGGCACGACCGAGATTGCGCTTACAAAGATGGATGTTCTTGGACAGTTGCCAAAAGTGCAATTGGGCACTTCATACGAGAATGGTGTTTCGGGTGCGCCCGACATGACGCGTCTTTCGGAAATGAAGCCCGCATATGAAGAATTCGCCGGGTGGGGGAACCTTGCCGGTGCCCGCACGCGCGCGGATCTTCCTGATGAAGCGCGCCGATATCTTGAACGGATCACCGCGATCTGCTCGATAGGACATGTCTCAATCGGCGCTGGGCGGACGGAAACCCTAACTATGTAAAGCCGCATTCACGCGGCTTTTTTGTAAGATTTACGCCTACTATTGACATATGTAATAAAAATATGTAAAATAGGAAAAAGGATCTCAACTATCTATGAGCGTAGGAGAGCAAGAAATGCTGGTACTACCGACGGAAAGAGAGCTTTTTCTGACGCAGTTGTTAAAGTCAGACATGCCTTTTTGGAAGAAGCGGCTTCTCTTGTGGTCGCGACTTGCAAGGGAGGTGGCTCTACGCTACGCGTTGGCACTAGAGAGCCGCTGGTGGCGCATACGAATGCTTTTTTACAAAACCACCGAAGAAAAAATGGCGCTTCATGTGTGCGATCTGGGCTGCGTTGCCAGCGACGCTTTCGCTGCGGGCATCATGTATTGTAGCAAGGGAGGAGCGACGAACCTTATTCGTGTCGGCGTTCATCGCGGTATGCTTTCCAAGGAAGAACGGATGCAGAAGATGCAGCTTCTTCGCACCGAGGCATCTCCGCGCGGACTCGTTGAGGTGCCGGGACTTTTGGCGCCGAACATGTTCATGCCTTTGGCACTGTACCGTTACTGTGTTGGGGTGCTAGTTGGTAGAGAGGTGAGCATGAAAGAAATTGTCTTCTCCTGGGAAGGGCTGTTGCAAGAGATCAAGCTCGCCGCTTGATGCTGTACGTCAGAACAAGGTCGTTGCCGCATTCACGCGGCTTTTTTGTTGCACGAAAACCTGTTGGGGAGCATGCATAATAGAATGGTGCGCGAATGACGGGCGCAAAAATGGCAAACGGGCTAGCGTTCAGCTAGCCCGTTGCTCCGGTATGCGTACCGGAGAGGATGTTATGAGGTGACGGCTGGGACCGCCCTTCTGCGTACGATTAGGATCGTCACAAAAACTACTTGTAGCACCAAGAATCACACGGGGGCGAGGGCGTCCCCGATGGTCATGGCAGGAATTGCCGCGACACCGAAGATCCCGCCTGTTGTGACAAGACACCACGGCAGAAGCGGTTCGCGTCGCGGATCCTTCCAAACGTTCGGGACCATCGGGATACATCCGATTGTTGTTGCAATAAGCGAGAGGGTGATCGCGATGTTCGGGTCTCCCGAGATTGCCCACAGTACCGTCGCCAAGATGATTATGCCGACGCAGGTTGTATCCAACCACTTCCACCCAACCGCCGCTCCCTTCCAGAGGCACACAAGTATTACGATGGTACAGCCGGCCGTGTAGGCAACCAACTGCCACGCGATCTTCTTTTGCGCGAGCATCCCGGCGAGGATCGTCGCGTCCGGGATCAGCCATCCTATCCAAACAGAGAGCGTTGGTCTGGCGCCACTCTCTAGGATCGCCCGGACATAGAAGAAGTAGGTTGACGCAGACACGACGAATGACAACACGGCAAACACGTCGGTGTATTCCACCCAGCCCCTCCTTTATGTCTCAATGTTTGATGGTATTTCTTTGTTCTGGTTGAAAAGGATCGGGAAAGTGTCTGAGTACAGGCGCTTTCCTGATGCCTCTCTATTTTTTCATTATAGCACATTTATATATAAAAGTAAAGCAAGATAAAAAAACACACTACCAAAGTGGTGGTGTGTTTACTGCACTTGGGCTATACATTCATCCGATTGATGAGTTTTTGATGGGGAAATTCCAACACGTCGCGAAGGAACCGATCGTACATGTCCAGGCGGTAGCGGAATTCTTGCGGAGTCAGCATCATATAGGTCAGTTCTTTTCCTATTTCCGATTCGGTTCGGGCAAGAAAACGGCGAAATTTTTTTCTTGGTATTTTGTCACCGACAACAAGAAGGTCTGCCCGCGAGTTGTCAGAATTTATAAAAACGCCAGCTACTGCGGCAAATTTTATGCCGCCAACTGCATTCAAGCGTTTGGTCAGTTCTGTTTTATCGGCGGGGCTTGCTTTCATGATAAGCGACTTTAACTCGGGGAAAAACTTGAATTGCGGGTCTGCAAAAAAGACCTGCTCGCGCCACGCCCTTTTCTTTATCGCATCTTTGACGAAAATGACCTTCTTTTTTATAAAGTGAAGTTTCAGAAGTTTGCCGAGTTCTTTTTTTGCCGAAATCCGTTTGATCTGCGTTTGTTTTCCGATCTCGTGAAGCGAGAAACATGCCTCCGGATTCATGACAAAAAGGCGCAAAAGCTTTGCTTTTGCCATTGATTCAAACAGATTGTCCAGTGTGTGGTCCATGGCGTCGCGCATGCTACGTATCTACGGTACTAAAAAACGCGTGCGCACGCAATCGGGTGTGCTTGACATATTACAGCTTTATAGTTATATTGTGCCCGTGACCCTCATAATCGAGCACATCCATGCGTTTCGTGCGAGTCCTGTGTGTTGGAGCGCTTTTGCTGGTTATCGTTGCGTGCGGGACCGATGTGCGGCAGATTGGCGGGATCGTGACCGATGTCCGTTCCAACGCGAATGGGTGCCGTTTTGCCGCGAGGATGGATGACGGTGCTGTTATGATATTCACATTCAAGTACGGAGAGACCAGCTATGGGAAATGCACACTTTTGCAGAAAGATGACAGATTGAAATTTACAGCATCCTTTGATGCAAGGGTGAAGCAGATAGCGGGGTATTTTTGGGAGGGATCAGGCGGAGAGTATATCCCCGGGCAAGAGCTTAAGTAAGTGTTTCGCTTAAAGCCCCGCGACAGCGGGGAATTTTTATACTAATATTCAAACCCCCGCTGTTGCGGGGGTTTGAATATTTCTTATTTCAGTACAACCGTGGCGCCTGCCGATTCCAGTTTCTTTTTGATATCTTCGGCGTCGGCTTTGTTTACGCCTTCTTTGACTACTTTTGGCGCTGCATCAACCATATCCTTTGCCTCTTTGAGGCCGAGTCCGGTGATCTCGCGAAGCGCTTTGATGACCTGGATCTTTTGGTCGCCTCCTGCCTTCAATTCAACTGCAAAAGAGGTCTTTTCCTCTTTTTCTCCTCCTTCGTCAGCACCCGCGGCGGGGGCGGCTGCTATCGCCATGGGCATTGCGGCCGACACCCCGAATTTTTCTTCCAGGGCTTTTACGAGTTCTGCAAGTTCCAACACCGTCATTTTTTCCACCGCCGACATGATATCTTCTTTTGTCATTGCTATACGCGAACTGCTATACGAATGTTTGCAAGTGGTATGTGAGTCCTATTTTTGATCGCATACAACCGCCACACATGCGCATACCCGTTCGTATAATTATTGTTTTGCTTTGCTTATTTTATGTAACACGACCGCCAAATTCCTCATATTGCCTTGTAATACCGTGTGCAATCCTTGGATGGGTGCGATCAGCGTTCCCACGACCATCGCGAGTAGTTGTTCGCGGGTCGGTAACTTCGCAAGATCGGCCATTCCCTTTCCTTCATACAGCTTTCCTCCGAGAATGCCCTTCAAAATTTTAAAGGTTTTGTTCTCTTTGGCGAATTTTGCCAATGTCTTTGCCGGAGCCACCTGGTCCTCAAAACCGAACACGACACCTATTTGGCCATCTAACCACTTCGGGTCGTAGTCAACACCGATCTTTTTCAGGGCTATCCGTAAAAATGTCTTTTTTGCTATCTTAAACTCCGCTCCCAGCTTTCGCAATTCTCTTCGCAGGGTGGTAAGTTTTGAGACGTTAATACCCCGATAATCAGTGAAAATGACCACTGTTTGGCGCTGGAACTGATCCTCTAGGTTTTTCACGATATCCTGCTTTTTCGCTTTTGTAATCATAGTATTTTTAATAAAAATAGGACCTTTATGGTCCAAAGAGAGAAAAAACAACAAAAATACTGCCTTTTTTGTGTTTCCTCGGCGGGTCTTATGTTCCAGCTGTCTGGAAATGCCACATCCCTGGTCCTTTCAGGAGCGGGGATCCCGGCCGCAAAGCGGCTTAGGGGCTTTCTTTGGAATATATAAGAAGTATATTGGTTTCTGTTTCTCTGTCAAGGAGATTGGTTAGAACCAATAAGGCATGCTTTTGCTGCATTGACGGCTTTGCTGGCGAAGGGATAGAGAAAAGGGCGGTGCCGTAAGGCCCGCCCCGAGATCGTGTTGTATGGCTTCCTGTGAAGGAACGTAATGAATGGGTTTTGCAGTTTCCCTTGGGCTATCCACGAGTAGTGGACTCAAATTCGAATGGAGTTCTTCGTGAAACAGCTAGGGAAACTGTAAACGACATTCTGTAATCATTATATGTCGTTTATAATATGTCACGCAACTATGTATACAACAAAGTTGTGGATAACTTTTGCGCTCGCTGTGTGTCACATAATTTTTCAGCTCAAGATTCAGGCAAATATTCCTCATGTATCGGCGCAAAATCAGCGAAAAAATATGAATACGAGCGGGACATGAAACAGCGCTTTGCAAGTTCTTTTGTCTAAACCTGATACCTTAAATCTTACGCCTAGTTCCTCAGGTACTTCGCTTTCGCAATATTATGCTCGTCAAGGGTTTTGCTAAAGATCGTTCGCCCATCAGGGGCGGAGAGATAGAAAAAATATCCTGATGCCTTTGGGTGTAGTGCGGCTCGTATCGCCTCAAGCCCCGGATTTGCAATGGGTCCTGTCGGAAGCCCTTCATATTTGTAGGTATTATATGCCGACTCAATGGTGGTGTCTGCAATGGATACCGTGGTCGTGCGATTGCCGGTAATATAGTTGATCGTTGCATCAACTTGAAGCGGCATGCCGTTTTTAAAGCGTTTCCAGAGAATGCCTGACACGAGGACCCGATCCTCATCGGTTGCCACCTCTTTTTCAATGAGCGAGGCGACAATGATGTTTTCGTGGAGCGACCTGCCGCTCATTTCCACCGCGCTTGTCACATCTGGCGACAGTTTTTTCTCAAAATTCTCCAACATTTTTACTATGACATCTTCTGCCGTGGCATCGCCAAATACGCGGTAGGTATCTGGAAAAAGATATCCCTCAAGTGTCGCGTTTTCGGGCAATTCCTGCACGAACAAAAACCGCTCAACAGCGGCAGGGCGATCTTTCCGTTCCGCAAGCGCGCGAAGGTCTTCTGCGGAAGCAACGCTCTTCTCCTTGAGATATTGAACGATATCCGCCACACTCCACCCCTCTGGAATAGTAATAGTTATTTCCTTTCTTCCGCTTTGCGTGAGCATAGAAACAATTGCGGGAAGCGAGGCGTCTTCGCGGAAGACATATGTTCCCGGTTGCAGGTAACTTGCCGTATTGGTGAATGCGACATACGCGACGAATGCCCATTTTAACCCTATTACCCGTTCTTTTTTGAGCATAGCCCCAATGTTTCTTGGGCCCTGCCCTTTTTCTATCACTATTCTTTTTTCGCCGGAAAAATTCGTATGGGGAAGCATCGTGTATCCAAACACATAGAGAATGATAACGAACAGTATGAGAAGAAATTTTTTATAAGAGATGTTCATGCGAGCGTCGCTGTCGTAATAGTGAGCGCGTGCCCATCTTTATGATGTGCGCGTGCGAATACTGTAAAAAATAGCATTTTACACATTTTTTGACAAATGGAGCAACGGCGGCTGTAGCCATTGTGTGGCGCCCTCTCTTGTTTTCGCGCGGGCGCAGTATCAAGAGGGGAATAAAATAACCCCGCCCTTAAAAGGCGGGGCTTTTGTATAGAGCGTGAAATAGTGCTTTGTGATATCGCGAGGCGAGGCATACGGAGTAAAATAAACCCCGCCTTTTAAGGGCGGGGCTTGCGATCACTCTGTTCGCGCCTGAAGCGCGCTGTCGCCGGGGAAGGCAAGTTTCAGCGTTTCAAGCATTGAACTGCAGGGGATGATGGTGACTCTTCCTTTGATCTCGTCGGGCACATCCTTTAGCTCGTGGACGACCGATGATGGAATGATCACTTCTTTCGCTCCGGCGCGGGCGGCTCCCAGGATCTTTTCTTTGATGCCGCCGACGGCGAGCACGTTGCCCATGGTAAGGGTGATCTCGCCGGTTGCCACAAGGCCCGACTTGATTGGCTGATTGGTGAAAAGGGAGTAGAGCGCCCAGAGGATCGGAACGCCCGCGGACGGACCATCCTTCGGTATGCCCCCGTTTGCAAAGTTTACGCGAAGATACATGTTTTCGGGAAGCGAGCTTTCAAGCGGCCCCCCGTTGCAGGTGAGGTAGTCCCATGCGGTATCTACGGACTCTTCCAGCATCGTTCCGATTTCCTCATGATTTGGGTCAAATCCCGTTACCTTAATCTTCCGTTTGCCCGTATTTTTACGCTGCCGTGCTTCAATATAGAAGAGTTGTCCGCCGGCGGCTTCGCTGACGGCAAGCATCGGAGCAACACCAACTTTTAGGGTCGGAAAGAGCTTGTGTCTGTCTATGATTCGCTCGGTCTCCTCAAAATAGAATTTGAGGTTATTCTCGGTGATCTCCCAGGCGTTGTCGGGTTGGCCCGCGCGACGCTCCTCATCGGGCTGGCGGACCACGTTATGCTTTGCGATCTTTGCTACGACCTTTCGCAGGACCTTTGCGATCTTTCGCTCAAGCGTTCGCACGCCCGCTTCAAGAACATACTCATTGACGATGGTGCGAAGCGCCTCGTCGGTAAACGAGATGACAACCGGCGCCTGCCCCCTCTCCTGGAATTGTTCCGGGGAGAGGCCGTTTTCCTTTATCTCTTTCGGTACCAGGAACCGCTGTGCGATATGCACCTTTTCGTCCTCAGTGTAGCTGTAAAAGTTGATCCACTCTATGCGGTCGCGAAGGGCGCCGTGCACGGTATCAAGGGTATTTGCGGTAACAATGAAAAACACCTTTGAGAGATCCACGCCAACACCGAGATAATTATCAACGAAGGCGGCATTTTGCTCCGGATCAAGCACCTCAAGAAGAGCCGCTCGCGGGTCGCCTTTAACGGCGCCGGTGCCGAGCTTATCAACCTCGTCAATCATGACGATCGGATTCATGGTTTCGGCCGTTGCAAGTGCGTCAATAAAGCGTCCCGGCAGCGCCCCCACATATGTTCGGCGATGGCCTCTGATCTCGGCCTCGTCATCAATGCCGCCCACCGACATGCGGTGGAATTTGCGTCCGAGTCCTCGTGCGATGGACTTTCCAAGCGAGGTCTTCCCCACGCCCGGAGGCCCCACGAAGCCAAGGATCGGTGACTTCATCTTTGGATTGAACTTGGTTGCTGCAAGATATTCAATGATACGCTCTTTTACGTCATCCAGTCCCCAGTGGTCCTCGTTGAGTACGGTTTCCACTGCGGCGAGATTTTCGGCGTCCTTCGTCTCCTTTCCCCAGGGGATTCGGAGAAGCCAGTCAATGTAGTTCTCGGTGACAAAGTACTCGGATGCCGATGGCGGCATGGTAGAAAGCTTCTTTATCTCGCGCTTCAGAACCTTCTTTACGTGTTCGGGAATATCTTTTTCGGCCTCCTTGTACCGTTTCATGATATCATCCGCTGATTTGCCGTCCGTCTCGTCATCGGCGCCTCGGCTTGGTGCTCCGTGGCGTGCGACCTCATTTTCCAGGATCTCCAAGAACGTTTCCATCAAGTTTAGTACGATCTCAAGGCGCTGGGCATGATTGGTCGTCACAAGCGCCTGGTAGAGTTCGCGTGAAATGCGTTTCCGCACGGGGTGCCCCAGCGGAAATCGCGGAGGCATGACCGTTGAGAATGCGATGATGAGCGCTATTCTGTCCAGGATCTCTCCAAGTTTGGTGGGGCCGAAATCAACGAAAAGAGCGAGGACTTTTGCATACAGAAGCGAGAACTTGGACGTGGCGAAATTCGGCACGATATAGCTATGAAGCTCCATGGTGGGCCCGAGCATGTTTTTCAGCGCTATGATCTTTTGTTGGAGCACGGCGTCGCTCCATTCTGCCGGTGTCAATGCGTCGTCGCCGGGCATGAGCTCCCACTCTGCTTGCAGTTGCGCGCCCCTGCCCCCTGTGATCTTTTCCGTGTTCTTTAGAAAGCAACGGAACAGTCCCTGGAGCCGCAGGTTATAAAGGTCCGGTTCTCCGCTATCGGAGGGGCCCTCAACCACAGCCGCAAGAAGGCCAGCGCGGCTTACTGCCACGTCCTCGGTTTTTCGGGGGTTCGTGTCGGTCCCGATAAGGACCGCCTTTGTTTCGCGAATCTTATCCCGCAATGGTTCATTGAGATAAAACTGTATCGTCACATCAAGCGGCGGGAACAGCGCTCCGTCCCCTACGATAAGGACGGGAAGTTTTGACGGGATCTGCAGTTTGCCGATTTCGGCCATATGTCCCTATTTTCAATGAGCAGTGTTCACAGTGTAGCTATTTTGCTTCCGGTCTACAATTTGACAATTTATCTAATTTATTGCATTACATACTCCAGCACATTCGTGGGATACATGGTACTTCCGGAGTGCTAGGGGCGTGACAGGGTTGCGGACAAAAATAAAAATCCGCTTCGTCATGAAGCGGATGCGCGTACTAGATTTTCAACTTCTTAATGCCAAACTTTTCGATGAACTCGTTAATGATAACGAGATTATCTACGGGTGGCCGCGGCCGCGGTTCGCCGTAGAATGCGGATTCGGTCATATAGATACGCTTATTTTTTGATAGGATACGCAGATACCCCACGCCTTGGTCAACCATTTTCATCTGGTTTCGCTCGTAGTTCGAGCCGTGCTTGATCGTGCCGACCTCGAGTGAGACGCACTGACCAAGGTCCGATCCCCAATCTTCAATGCACTCGGCAACGTGAAAGTTTGCGCCGATGGAAACTTGGCAATCGTGCCGCGTTGCAAACTCTAGCATTTGCTGGGGACGACCTGATGTCGTCTTCATTCGCGACATGTATGGATGCTGGATGCAGGCCATAAGGCCGGAGGGCAGGGGAAATACCTGCCAGTATCGCTTAGCGCTTACGTTATAGCCGGGTGAATGCACTTTGTGTGCGACAAGGTCCTTGAGGTGGGGGGGCGACTCAAGCGAGTATTCGCCAAGTATGCGCTCTACCTCGTCAAGGATGAACGACTCCAAAGTAAGAGTGTACACTTTCAGCGGAATGTGGCCTTCGTTTGCCTGCCAGCAGTCGTGATTGCCTGGGATGAACATGTAGAGCAGGAGGAACTCGTTAATCATGCCGCGAAGCTTTTCTTCACTCGGTTTTTTATCGCCGAGTTTGAGCATGGCCGCACGGAAGCGCTCGTTGAACACCTTGATAATAACGGTGCCCGTCGTATGAGCGGAGAACATCTCCTGCAGCGTGTGATTGTTGAAGCCGGCGATAAGTTCACCTTTTTTGTCAAGGTTGTGGCTCATGCCCTCAATATGATCCCCTGCGCCCACAAACACCGTTGCCTTGTTGGCCAGAATGATCTTGGGGACCTCATTCACAAAAAACTCTATATCCGTTTCTATAGATCCGCCATGGATGCAGGCGAATGAGACGATACGGTCCTCGTCCCAGGGAGACGACGGCATGACATAGCGGAGCTTTCTTTGGACACCAGCCAGGTTGAAGCAATATTTCTTTGCCGCTTCGTCAAAACTGATGCCGGGGAAACTTTGTCCCTTTTTTTGAAGCGGCTTCATGGCCTGGAGTGCTGCCATCTCGGCGGCAATCGTTTCGGGAGAAAGGCCAAGATTTGATCTGAGAAGTCCGGGGGTAGTCCACCCGTCCTCTCCCTCCTTCATGTATTCTATGATCCTTTTCTGGGTATCCGTCGCGTCGGGAGGCGGCGCGATAAACGTGAGCTCCTGGGAGATCGTATCCTTCAGATTATAGGTACGGACAAGGTAACGATCCGCTCGATTCGTTTCCTCGGCATCATGTGCCTCATCGCCGGTTAAGACGGCTTTTGGTGGAAGTTCTACAATGCGAACGCCTTGCTGGTTTTCGGACACTCTCACCTCTTCAAGACGGTGAAGGGCTGGCACAGTGACATAGCGGAAGTCCAGTTCACCCCTCGGCTTGTTGATCGCGGAGGCCATGCCGCCGACGATCCACATAAAGGGCTTTTTCTTCGTTGATTGCTTTTTCTTGCGCTTGATCATCGCTTCAGCGACGGTTGAATAGTATTCCCCGCGGAAGTTTCCTTCCATCGGGGCAAGCGCCCAGAGGATCTTGTCCTTGCCGAGATATTTGACCGGGAAACGGTCTCCACCCTCGTGCCACACGCGAATGTCGGGACGAATTCCAGACAAAAGCCGGGCGATGGTAAGGCCGATCTTTCCGTCCAGCACCCTGCTTGTCACAATGAAGAGGTCAACTATTTTTTTCTTTGAAGGATCTTCCGGATCGGGGATCAGCATTTGCGGAATAATATCCGCAAGATCGCGGGCAGTTTTCATATAAAACTGTGCTTCTATCTGTGCTTTCCGCGCTTTCTTGCGGTCGGTCGCGGAAAGTTGCGCGAGCTCCTTGAATATGCGGTTCTGCTCTTTATCCTGGTACTGGACTTCGGCGACAAAGACCTTCATCTGTGCTTCAAGCTCTTTGCCGTTAACAAGGCCGCCGATAAGCATGTTCATGTGCGTGCCTTCGTTTTTCAAAATGTCAAATCCGGCAATGATGGCGGGAAGGCGGAAGCCCTCGCCACCGTAATCAATGCGCGAAACAAGTCCGATGCGGGCGCCCGCTTGGGTTCCTGCAGCACTTGCCATTGCCGCAAGGTCGCTTGCCGCGACCTTTTCGGGTTCTGGCGGCATTCCTTTGACTTCCGTCATAGTATCTCCTTGGTGTGAATTTCAATGAGCAAGAGTTGCTTCATGATGTCGTACGCATATGATTCCGTCAATCTTTCATTAAAGAAAATATGTGTTGTAATGAGTGTTACTGTTCTTGGGATCTGGTGCGAAGTCCAGTCATTACAAAGACCCGTCTTAAGGGGCGGGTCTTGGGTGTAGAGTATGAAGTACCGTTTTGTACTGTTGCGAAGCGAGTTATTCACGAAAAAATAAACCCCGCCCTTAAAAGACGGGCTTTAGGTATAGAGCGTGAAATAGTGCTTTGTACTATCGCGAAGCGAGGCACGCGGAGTAAAATAAATCCCGCTTTTTAAGGGCGGGGCTACGAAGTGGCATGCGGCTTTCCCTCTTCAAATCCTGAAAGCGTTTGCCATAGGAACATTCCTCGTTTGTGGTATTCTGCCATGTTCTCGGCGCCGACATAGCTCATTGATGACCACTGGTTCTTCACAAGTTCCTCTACCGCTTTTGTTACCGGGCCCTTATAGGGCACGCGGCGCGCGACGCCCTCGGGCTGTCTGATGCGTTCTTCCGTTCCGCGGTCATTTCGCGATATCTGAAACTCAATTGATGCCGACCCGCGAAATATCTTCCACTCCTGGCCGTCCTCGTAGAACACTTCTCCCGGGGTCTCGTCCGTTCCGGCAAACAATCCTCCTATCATGACGCCATGCGCTCCTGCCACAAGCGCCTTGCAATAATCGGAAGGCCCTTTGATGCCGCCATCGGAGACGATCTTTTTTCCGAACTTTGCGGCGATTGGCGCACTCCACCCGATTGCTGTCACTTGCGGAATGCCGACGCCGGGGCCGCGCCGTGTTTTACACGCAGCACCTCCGCCGATGCCGATCTTGATGATATCGGCTCCGACATCAAGGAGCATTGCGGTACCCTGCGGCGTGTCTACGTTGCCCGCCATGATGAGCGGGCCGTCGCCGAACTCGCGCCGGGTCTCTATCAACGCTTTTTTTAGAAGTTCCGAATCGCCACGGGCGGTATCAATGACGAAGATGTCAACCTCCGCTTTCATCAGCGCCTCAAATTCTTTGAGAAGGGTCGCGCCGATGCCGACGGCGGCTCCCACGCCAAGACGCCCCTTTTTATCGCGAAACGCGTATTTGAAGCGCTCAATTTTGAGAATATCGCTTGCGGTGACAAGTCCGACACAGTGGCAGCCCTCAATAAGAGGAAGTTTTTCTACGCGCTTTTCGTAGAATATCTTTTTTGCTTCATCAATGGTGATGTTGCTGGGAGCGACAATGAGTTGTGCGAACGGCGTCATGCGCTCTCTCACTTCCATCGTATCGGGTGCCCACTGAACGTCGCGCCGCGAAAGAATTCCCGCGACCTCGCCCGCATCATCAAGCACGATGAGGCCGGATATCTGGTACTCTTCCGTTATCGCGCGCGCATCCTTGATGGTGGCGCCAAGCGTAATGGTGAGCGGGGATTGAACGATAAGATTGTCGGCACGCTTCACCTTGCCAACTTCCGCCACACGCTGGGTGATGGGCAGGAACTGGTGAATGATCCCGCATCCGCCGAGGCGCGCGAGCGCTATGGCCATCCGCGACTCGGTGATGGTGTCCATGTTTGCGGAGAATATCGGGCGCCGTAGATACATGCCCTTGCCGAAATCGGCGCCGGTATCAATGTATTCGTCCGACCGGCGCGGAATCCGCGAATACCGGGGAATAATGGTCACATCTTCAAATGTGAGCCCAACATGCCGCGGCAGGCCCTTTTTCCGCATATACGCTGATGCAAGCTCTCGTACCTTGTTTCTGGGGATCACTGGCTTCCTACAGTATATAAAGAGCAATTGGTGCTCCTATCATATATAGTATGGCAAAAAAGACAATCGGGTGGTTTTGTTTGGTGTAGCGCGCGGCGTTGAATGCGGCTGCCGGAGCAATTTTGCGTCCCAGCGCGAAACGGATTGGCACCCTTCTTGCGTATGGGCGCTACGGCGGTAGCGCATATAAAAAAACCGAAGGTCATTCGGTTTTATGATGTGAACTGCTTGCCGACGATATTATCAGGATGCTCTTTGTTAAAAAGCATCTCGCTGTGTTCTAAAAGATATACATCTCTGATACCGGCCGCGAGCATGACATCCCAGCATGACCTGCAACACCACCAGTGGCCCCAGAGGTAGAGGTCCGCGCCGTTGGTATCGTGCTTGTTGGCGGTGGCAGTTGCGAGCGCTTTTGCCTCGCTGTGATTTTTGGGATGGCAACCTTCGCAAAGGTCATACCCCTCGCCTGATGTACAGCCGAGCACGACTCTTTGGCATGGTTGCTTTTTGTGATAGCCAGAGCCGTTCGCGCCAATCCCCAGAACAACATCATCTTTGACCACAACGGCGGCTCCCGGCATGACCGCATCCAACGATTGGAAACGCGCAAATGCTTTTGCCATGATGATGTATGGGTGTGTCTCCCCGACGTAGAGAAATTTTTTTCCTTCGGGTACGTACGGGTAGGCGATGTTCGGTGTATTCGGCATGAAGGTTTTGATTGTTGGTGCTATCGGTATCGTAGCAACCGGAGTGGCGACAACAATGCCCTGGTGTGTATAATGTGGGGACAGCGCGCGCGGCATGACGCGCCTTTGATTTTTTCTTGGTGTCAGGGTATATTTGGGTATGTTTCTTTGCTCATGCCGCTAACGCCCTCGTGGTGAAATTGGCAGACACGCTAGGTTTAGGACCTAGTGCCGCAAGGCATGGAGGTTCAAATCCTCCCGAGGGCACTGCATACGGACAACCCCGTCTGACAAGTTCTGCGCCGAGGTCTTGTGAGCAAAGCGAGAGCGGAGCACCATGCCCCGGGAGAGCGGCGTAGCCGATGCCGCTGGGCGCACATGTGAATGTGTCACGTTCAATAATAGAACGATCATCCTGTC
>Ga0209542_10002839_pt1 | contig 38160 bp, 41 predicted proteins | sample RifCSPhighO2_01_FD_184028 | JGI IMG/M metagenome (GOLD analysis project Ga0209542, IMG submission 184028) | Soil microbial communities from Rifle, Colorado - Rifle CSP2_plank highO2_0.1 (SPAdes) (version 2) | ecosystem: Environmental > Terrestrial > Deep subsurface > Rock core/Sediment ... | reverse complement strand
CTGACGGAAAAGAATTCGATATAGAAGCGCTGTCGCAGGGCGTACGCAAAATGTATGACGAAGTCCTTGGAACACCATCTACAAAAATATTCATGGAATGCGGGCGCTACATCACCGGACCGCACGGATACCTCGTTTCTACGGTTCGGCACGTAAAGGAGTCCTATAAACAGTACGTTGGGCTTGATGCGTGCATGGCAAATCTCATGCGACCGGCTATGTATGGCGCGTACCATCACATTACCGTTCTCGGCAAGGAAAACGCACCCGCGAACGAAGTCTACGACGTCGTCGGCTCCCTCTGCGAAAATAACGACAAGTTCGCTATCGACAGGCACTTGCCAGCAGTTGAGCAGGGGGACATTCTTATCATGCACGATGCGGGGGCTCATGCACACACCATGGGTTTTAACTACAATGGCAAGTTGCGTTCGGCCGAGTTCCTCATGCGCCCCGACAAAACCTTCAAAATGATACGGCGCGCGGAAACGGTAGACGACTTGTTTGCGACCTTGGTCGATTGACAACGCTTTGCTAGGATTAGATAAAATATGAAAATCGCGCTTATAGGGTATGGCGGGATGGGACAGGCGCTCAAGTCTGCTGCATTGGCGCGCGGCCACACAGTGCCTGTCATCATAGACCGCGCTTCGGGAGAGGCGACCGCCGCATCGATAAGCGCTAAGGCGCTCGCTGGCGTCGACATCGCGATAGATTTCTCAAGCGCGGAGGAGGTACTTGAGTCTACCAAGGCGGCCGTCGAGGCCGGAATTCCTCTCGTCGTCGGAACGACCGGATGGTACGATAAGATGGACGAGGTACGCGCGCTCGTTACCGGCGGAGGAGGCACAAAACAGATAGGCTTTTTATGGTCGTCGAATTTTTCCGTGGGCGTCCACATGTATTTTCGAATCGTTGCCGAAGCGGCGCGATTGGTGAACGGTGTCGACGAGTACGATATCTGGGGACACGAGATACATCATGTGGGCAAGGCCGACAGCCCGTCGGGCACCGCGAAAACGCTTGAGAAGATATTGCTCAATGCCATCGCTCGCAAGAAAACGATCGTGGAAGACAAGTTGGACCGAAAGCGAGCCGATTCAGAAATACATTTTTCTTCCGTCCGCGGGGGCGTGGTCAATTTCGGGCACACCATCGGTTTCGATTCCGCGGCCGACAGGATAACACTCACGCACGAGGCGAGGAATCGCGACGGCTATGCGCTCGGCGCTGTGAAAGCGGCCGAGTGGCTTGCCGGCAAAACGGGTTTTTACGGCATGGACGAATACATTAAGGACGTCCTTCCGGCCTCCAAGACCGACAACGTATGAAAGCGAGAAAATTTGCCGGCACATGGACCGCGATAATCACGCCATTCACCAAGTCCGGGGCACTCGACGAGAAAGCGCTGCGGCTCATCGTACGCAAACAGATCAAAGGCGGTGTGACGGGAATCGTTCCTATCGGCACGACGGGCGAATCTCCCACGACCACCCCCGCGGAGGATCGCAGAGCAGTAGAGACAGTTGTAGAGGAAGCGAAGGGACGCGTTATGGTGATGGCGGGTACCGGGAGCAACAGCACCAGAGAAGCTGTGGCACACACTAAAGCGGCGAAAGAAGCGGGAGCCGACGCATGTCTTGTCGTTGCCCCGTACTACAACAAGCCCACTCCCGACGGCCTGAAACAACATTACGCCGCTATCGCGAAGCTCGGTCTTCCGGTCATCGTATACAACATCAAAGGCCGCACCGGCATCAACATCGACACCGACACTCTCATGGAGATGGCGAAAAACCCCATGATAGTGGGTGTCAAGGAGGCGAGCGGCGACATCGAGCAGATGAAAGAAGTCATAGCGCGTCGACCCAAGGGCTTTACCGTCCTTTCCGGTGATGACAGCATGACGCTCGCCCTGATGCGCGCTGGCGGGGACGGTGTCGTTTCTGTCGCCTCCAATATCGCTCCGCGCGAAGTCTCGACACTAGTAGCATACGCGGCTGAGGGTGCATGGGACAAGGCCGAGAAGATGCAGGCACAGCTCGCGGACATGTTCAAAAAACTGTTCATAGAATCCAACCCTGTTCCTGTAAAGTACTGCGCCTCGCGCATGGGACTCTGCGAGCTTGTATATCGATTGCCGATGTGTGCGCCGACCGCCGCCTCGCGGAAAATACTCGACGCCATGCTCAAGGAGTACAAGCTGGTAAAAAATAAAGCGTAACGCCCGCATGGATATCAAACCCTCAAAAAGGTTGTCGTCTCTTCCACCGTACGCTCTTGCGGAGATGGACAAAAATGTAGAAGCTCTTAAGGCACAGGGGGTAGTACCGATAGATTTTGGGGTAGGCGATCCGACGGAGCCGACGCCCGACTACATAGTGGAGTCTCTGACGCCGTCTGGCGAAGCGCACGCGACGAGCGGATATCCAAGCTACATCGGAAGCAGTGAGTTCCGACTGGCGGCGGCGGAGTACATGCGACGCAGGTTCGCCGTTGCCCTAGACCCGAATAAAGAAATTTCTTCGAGCGCCGGTTCAAAAGAGGCGATATTCAATTTTCCTGAAGGTTTTATAGAGCCGGGCGACGTGGTCATTTGTCCGTCGCCGGGCTATCCGCCGTTCAAAACGGGCACGATCTTCGCCGAAGGCAAACCGTACTTTGTTCCGCTTCTGCCGGAGAACAAGTTCCTCATCGATTACGAGGCGATACCCGAAGATGTCGCTCGGAAGGCGAAAATAATCTGGATAAACTATCCTAATTCTCCTACGGGTGCCGTCGCTTCGCGTGAATACTACAAAGGCCTCATCGATTGGGCGCATCGCAACGAGATTATTATCGCTGCGGACGAAGGTTGTTATATAGATATCTACTACGATGAGCCGCCGCCCTCGATCCTTGAAGTCGACCGCGAAGGGATAATCGCATTCTATTCGCTCTCCAAGAGGAACAACATGACGGGCTATCGCGTCGGCTTCGTGTGCGGAGATGAGAGGATAATAAGTATCTTTAAGCGCCTGAAGACAAATATAGACTCCGGCGTTGCGCACGTGATGCAAGACGCCGCGATACGCGGGCTTGCCGATGATACACATGTGGGGGCAATGCGCCGTCTGTACAAAGAAAAAAGGGATATTTTGCTTCCGGCGTTGCGTTCGATAGGCTTACCGGCTTCTGACTCCGTGGCGACATTTTACATCTGGCAAAAAGTCCCGGGAAATGACATGGACTTTGCGAAAAAATTGCTCGATCCCTCTATCGGAATCGTCGTGACGCCCGGCAGCCTGATATCCGACCCGTGCGAGGGCGGCGCAAACCCGGGGGTGGGCTACGTACGCATCGCCCTTGTCCCGCCCGTCGAACAGGTGCGCGAAGCGGCAAAGAGACTGATGAGCCTTCGGAACTCAACGTGATGTGCCTGCGAAAAGCACGGGGCCGGTCAAGTTTCTCTGCACAGAGCAGGGTTGAATTTATTGCCCGCAAGGTCTAGAGTCTACCAATGGAGACCCTCCAACTCGGAATATTTGCGGCACTATTGCAGGTCGCCGGATATGCTTTCTACGGCAGCAAGATCCTGACACGCGACATCAAGCCGAACGCCATCTCATGGCTCATGTTCGCGTATGGTACGACCCTTCTTTTTATCGTTGAGTGGGACCGCGACGCAAGCTTCGCGCTTCTCGCGCTTCCCGCAGCGTGCGCGCTTTCGAGCGTCGCCGTTGCTTTCTATGCACTTCGCAAAGCGAGTGGATGGTGGCCAACGCATATCCTTGAGAGGTTTTCATTTGGCATGGATATATTGCTGACTTTTCTATATCTCGCGACGTGGATCCTTCTCGCAAAAGGACTTATCGGAGATGAAGAAAAAAATCTTGCCGAAGTGCTCATACTCGTGTGCTGGAACATAGGTATATTTACAGCTTTCTTCCCGCTCCTGCGACAGGTCTATCATCATCCGCACACGGAACATGCGGCGCCATGGGCCATTTGGACTCTTGCTTACTTGGTTCTTGCATTCGTCACCCTCGTTGAGGAAGGCGTCTTTAACGAGCTCATACTCTACCCCCTCGTCAGTGCTGGCATACACGGTTTTATTGCAGTCCATACGGCATTGTGGAGATTGAGGCACGGGGTAACGCCTATATGAAAAAAGTTAAGGTCGGCAAAAGCCGAGTCCATGGCAAAGGTGTATTCGCAGACGAGAATATTCGAAAAGGGGACCCTATACAGCTCATAAGGGGCCCTATTGTGCGCAAGCAGACTCACAACGCGCGCGAGTCCAGTGTCATTGAGGATTGGGTCGGTGCCGGGAAAGATCTTTGGATAAAACCTCGTGAACCTTTCCTCTTTTTGAATCATTCGTGTGACCCAAACACAGTGATCCGTGGTAAACGCCTCCTCGTCGCACTAAGGAACATCCGTAGGGGGCAGGAAATAACGATGGATTATTCGCTCACTGACTCCGATTTGCACTGGGTCATGAATTGTAAGTGTGGCGCTCGAAATTGCAGGAAGGTCATTCGGCCCATTCAAGAACTTCCTGCGCGGACCTATAAAAAATATCTGCCGAATATCCCCCGGTACTTCCAAAAAGTGTACGCTCACGCGCATCCACAGCTCCGGCATTAAAGGGGGTTTCCTACTTTCAACGCGCGGTATGATAAAGGCGTGGTTCATCTAAGCTCCCGGTTGCAGTTCGAATTGTTCTGCCTGGCACTTTTTGCGTGCTTTATTTTCTCTTGGTTCACCTTCGTCATAAAAAAGGATTACGTCGTGTTCACCGATCCGGAGACGGTTCCCGCCTCTACTGACTTCTTTGCCAGTCTCATCGGATCTTCCGAAAGCCCGGAAGAAGAATAAGTATGGACCCATTGAATTGCGGTTGGGACACTGCGCGATTCCTCATTTTTTCGGGGAATGTTTTCGCCCCCCTTATCTATTACTCACACCTCGGTCCGCTAATTGCGTCGACGCTCATCGGTATCGCCGTTATTTTCAACAACCCGCGCGCACTCATCAACAGAGCGCTCTTCGTGATAACGACGACATTCGCTGTTTGGGTCTACGCCGACCTCGTTCTATGGGCGAGCGAAAAAGCGGAGTATGTTATGTTTTTCTGGGCGATACTTGTACCGATAGAGCTTCTCATTTATGTGGCATCCTGGTACTTAATATATGTGTTCGCGAACAGAGGGGAGGAGCCTCCTCTCCGACAAAAAGCCATCGCGGCCCTGACGTTCGTGCCCGTCTTTCTGTTTACCCACACTTCGTACAATCTTCTCGGTTACGACCTTACAAATTGCGATCGTGCAGCCGTGGAAGGTCCGCTTTGGCAATACGTGTACCTTGTCGAGCTCATTTTCATAGCTTGGATCGCGCAAATTACCTACGTTGCACACAAAAAGATACGCGAGACCGGAGAACGCAAGCAGTTGCTTGCCGTTGGTATCGGCGTCATCGCGTTCCTGGCCATTTTTACGGCAGGAAATATCACACTGATACTGGAACTCGATTGGTCGTACGAGCAATACAAACTCTTCGGCATGCCCGTCCTTGCCGCGTTCATCACGTACAGCGCGATACGATTCAAGACATTCGACCTTAAGGTAATTACGTCGCAAGCACTCGTTATCGCCGTATCTGTGCTTGTCTTTTCGCTCCTTTTCATACGAACTATCGAAAATGTTCGCGTTATCACTATTTTGACCTTCGTGCTCGTTTGCATTCTCGGATACATTCTCGTGCGCAATGTACGGCGGGAGATAGAGCAGCGGATCCTCATTCAAAAGCAGGAGAAAGAATTGGAGGTTGTGAATCAACAGCAGGAAAACCTTCTGCACTTCATCAGCCACGAGGTGAAAGGCTATCTTACAGAGAGCGAAGCCGGCTTCGCTTCGATAGCGGAAGGAGATTACGCAAGCACCCCGCCCAAACTCAAGGAGATGGCGGGTGGCGCGCTCGCCACCGTGAGGAGGGGAGTGCGTACGGTGATGGAAATACTCGATGCCTCGAACCTGAAAAAAGGCACGATGAGCTACAAGAAAGTCTCGTTCGACTTCAAGAAAGCCATAGTAGACGTAGCGAACCACCTAAAAAAATCGGCGGATGAAAAGAATCTCAAGATAGATGTTTCGATCGGGGAGGGAGTTTACACAATGCAGGGCGATGAAGAAAAACTGCGCCAGCATGTTATCAGAAACCTCATCGACAACGCTATCAAATACACGCCCGCCGGCGCGGTGGAAGTTCGGCTCACGGACGGTGAGAAGCTTCACTTCTCGGTGAAGGATAATGGTGTCGGTATCACCCCGGAGGACATGAAGAATCTGTTCACCGAAGGCGGGCATGGAAAAGATTCCATCAAGGTCAACGTTCACTCCACGGGCTACGGCCTCTTTATCGCAAAGGAGATAGTGGCGGCGCACGGCGGCAAGATATGGGCCGAATCCGACGGCGCGGGCATGGGCTCGAAGTTCATCGTCGAACTCCCGATGAGCTAAGTTTTCTGCTATATTGAAGCCCATGCAAAAGCTTTTTACTGGCCTCCAGCCCTCTGGCGCCTTGCATATAGGCAACTACTTCGGCGCCCTCAAACCTGCCGTGGAGATGTGCAGGGAATACGACGGACTCGTGATGATAGCCGACTACCATGCACTCACCTCGCTCAAAAACCCTGATGCCCTGCGAAGGAACATCTTGGGCGTCGTTAAGGACTACATGGCCGCCGGTCTCGATCCGGAGCACACTATTCTTTTTAAACAATCCGACGTCCCGGAACACACCGAGCTTGCGTGGATATTCCAATGCCTCGTGACGGTCCCGTTCCTTGAGCTTTCGCATGCATATAAAGATAAGGTCGCTAAAGGACTCGAAGCAAATGCGGGACTCTTCGCATATCCAATGCTTATGGCCGCGGATATTCTTTTGTACGATACTGATGTCGTCCCCGTCGGCGAAGACCAGCGGCAACATCTTGAATACGCGCGCGAGGCCGCGGCAAAGTTCAACAACACCTTCGGAGAAACGTTCAAGGAACCGAAAGAAAAGATACTAAAATCCATCGCTGTCGTTCCCGGTATCGACGGTAAAAAAATGAGCAAGAGCTACGGCAACACTATCCCTCTTTTCGCCACCAAAGACGAGATAACGAAATTGGTGATGAGTATTGTGACCGATTCCAAGGCCGAAAGCCCGGAGAATGTCTACGCAATTCATGCACTCCTAAGGTCGCGGCAAGAATTGAGTACGTTGTACACCGAGAACAAGGGCAAGTACAAGGTCTTGAAAGAAGCTCTTATCGATGACATTGAGGCACTAATTGCACCCATGCGCGCAATGCGAGATTCTATTTCCGACGAGGACGCCAAACGCATCATAAAAGAGGGAGGCGAGAAGGCTCGCGAACGTGCTTCCAAAAAAATGGCCGATGTTCGGACAAAAGTCGGAGTTAGTGTATAACTTTTACGAACCAAACATCGTATGGAACGAACGCTGAACAAAGAATTGCCAGGCTCCGTAGGGAAGAGCGTGTCCGTGGCCGGCCGCGTCGAGGTGCGGCGCGACCACGGCAAACTCATCTTTCTTGATGTGCGCGACAGAAGCGGCACCGTTCAGGTCGTCGTTTCGCCCAAAGCGCCGGAGGCGCTTGAGGTCGCGAAAGATCTGCGTGCGCAGTGGGTAGTTTCTATCAAGGGCGAAGTAAAAGCGCGTCCGGAAAATACAAAAGGGGAAGGGCCCCTCGGCGGCGTTGAACTCGCAGCGCAGGCGATACAAGTTCTTGCCAAAGCGGAGGAGTTGCCCTTTGAGCTCGGCACCGAGGTCAATATAGACACGCATTTCGACCATTTGCCGCTCACGCTAAGGAGTGTGCGCAGCCGGGACATTTTTACGATGCAGGCGAGCATTCTGGAGAGCTACCGCGCATCGCTCCGCAAGCGCGACTTTACAGAGTTCCAGGCGCCTGCCTTGGTCGGCGGCGACGCCGAAGGCGGAGCCGCGGCGTTCAAGGTTGAGTACTACAACGACAAGACTGCGTTCCTCGCCACCTCTCCGCAGTTCTACAAACAAATAATGGTCGGGCCGTTCGAGCGCGCCTTTACGGTCTGCAAGATATTCCGCGCGGAAAAGTCAGCGACCACTCGGCACCTTTCGGAAGCGAACTGCATCGACTTCGAGATGGGATTCATCGACGACGAGCGTGAACCGATGCATGTCTTGCAGGAGGTCATACGCGACGTCGTGTCGTATGTCTCAAAAGAGCACGGCGATATGTTCGCCCGTTTCGGAACCACCCCTCCGCTTATTCCAAGCGAGATACCCGTTCTCACGCTTCAAGAAGCTCTAAAGACACTCGGCAAAAAGGAAGCGCCCGACATGGAGCCCGAAGATGAGCGCGGTATTTGCGAATGGGCGAAAAAGGAGAAGGGCTCCGACTTCGTATTCATCACGCGTTTTCCCACGAAGAAACGTGCCTTCTACACATATGAAGAGCCGAATGAGGCTCCGTATTCGCGCGGATTCGACCTACTCTTCCGCGGTCTTGAGATAAACAGCGGCAGTCAGCGCATCCACGATTACGACATGCTCGTTGCGCGGATGAAAGAACGTGGTCTCGATCCGGAGAAGTTCTCGTTCTATCTGCAAGCTTTCAAGTATGGCCTGCCGCCGCACGGCGGCTGTTCTACCGGTTTGGAGCGCTTCACCGCGCGGATGCTTGAGGTACCCAACGTGAAAGAAGCGTCCGCTTTCCCGCGCGACATGAGCCGCATCGACACCCGCATTTCGGAATAATTCCCCGCAGTGGTGTGATAAAATTCACCGATGGAGAGGTTTTCCATCGAAACTGAAATATACTCCGGCCCGCTTGAGGCTCTCCTCAACCTCATCGAGGAGCGCAAACTCCCGATATCGCAGATAAACCTCGCAGAGGTCACCGATGCCTACCTTGCCTACGTGGAAAAACTGCCCGAACTCCCGCTTGGAGAAACGGCGCAATTCATTCTCGTCGCCTCGACGCTCCTCCTCATAAAATCGCGCACTCTGCTTCCCACGCTCACTCTTTCCGACGACGAACGCGAGAGCGTACAGGAGCTTGAGCGCCGGCTTGCTCGTTACGCGCTGATACGAAAGGCCTCTCGTGCTCTGCGAAAAGAGTGGGGGAGTGCGCCGCTCCTTTTTGCTAAGCGTGCGCCAGAAAGAACGCCGGTCTTTAGCCCAGCCGAGGTCTCTGTCAACAACCTCGTGGAAACCGTGCGACGACTGGTGAGTATTTTGCCGAAGCCCGAAGCTCTTGCGAAAGCCGCGGTCGCGCCCGTCCTCGCGCTCGAAGACGTGATAAAGCAGGTAAAAGCACGTATCGCGTCGGCGCTCAAGGCTAAATTCTCTGAATTGACCCGCTCGCGCGACAAGCACGAGACCATTGTCTACTTTCTTGCTATGCTCGAGCTCGTGCGCTCCGGTTCGCTCTCCGCGACGCAAGACAAACTTTTTGCCGACATTTTACTGGAAGCGGAACATGCGGGCATCCCCCGATACGGCGCATAGTATGGAAAATCAACCCGACATTGCCGCGCGAGCCCACGCATTCCTCTTCTCCGAAGGCGGGGAAGTCTCGTATCGCAAACTAGCCACCCTTCTTGAGTGCAAAGAAGCGGAGCTCAAGGCGGCTCTCGACGAGTTATCAAAGCGCCTCGAGGGAAGCGGCGTCTCGCCCATAAGAACGGAAACAGCGGTCAGCCTTGCGACGTCTAAAGAAACGAGTGAGGTGGTACGAGCCGCACACAAGAAAGAGCTTGAGCGCGATATCGGCGATGCGGGTCTCGAAGTGCTCGCGATCGTTCTCTACATGGGACCATCTACGCGCACCCGCATCGACTACATCCGCGGCGTCAACACGTCGTCGACATTGCGAAATCTTCTTGCGCGAGGACTGCTTGAACGCACGGAAAATCCCGAGGACGCCCGCGAATACCTGTATCGCCCGACCGTCGAACTCCTCGCATACCTCGGCGTAAAAGATACGCGAGAACTTCCCGACTATGCTACAATCGTCCCCGAACTCGCCACATTTGAGCAACAAAGTGAGCCGTTCCAAACAAACGATGGAAGCAGAACCGATACGTAGCGAGGAAAAGACCCTGCGAACCGCGGGTATTTTTGTGCTTGCCGTCGCGACGGTCGCGCTTGTCGTCGCCGTTGTAGCCGCCTTCGGAGGAGGAATGGGGTCGCAAGGCCAAGCCGCCGCCGCTCCCACACCATTCGACTCTTTCGCCGACGTGCGGATAAAAGGCAAGGCGGCTATTGTCATCGACATACCAAGTGGGAGAACGCTCTATGACAAGAACTCCGATGTGCCGCTCCCTATCGCTTCTCTCACAAAAGCCGCGCTCGCGCTCGTCGTCGCTGAGGCGCTTCCACTTGATTCAGTGATAACGATCCCGTATTACGCCGGCGGCTCCACGGGAGAGGAGCATCTTTCAAAGGGCGAGAAATGGCGGGTGCAGGATGTCGTCGATTTTACCCTCGTCACGTCTTCCAATACCGGTGCGAAAATTCTCGCGGAAGCGACGGACTCGGTGATACGTGAGCGATATCCGGAATTTCCGGCGGGCGGAGCCGCGCTCTCGCGAATGAACGCGCTGGTCAAAGAGCTTGGACTTCAATACACATACTTTTTAAACGTAAGCGGGCTCGACCTCTCCGCCACGCAGGCCGGAAGTTATGGCTCGGCGCGCGATATGGCCACGCTTTTTGCGTATGCCGCTTCCGCCCAGCCCTCGCTCTTTTCCGGCACGGCGCAAAATGGTCTCTTGCTTAACGACGCGTACGGGAACGGTCGGGTCACGGCTTCCAACACCAACGACGCCCAGGGGGCAATTCCGGGTCTTATCATGGGCAAGACCGGTCTTACCGACCTCGCCGGGGGGAATCTCGCGGTCGTGTTCGACGTCGGCCTCGCTCATCCGATGGTAGCGGTAGTTCTCGGCTCGACCGAGTCAGGGAGGTTCGAAGATGTGCAGAAACTGGTCGTGGCCGCTCGCAAAGCGATAATCGGCACAGATTAGAGCATATCGGACAGAGTGTGGCGATAGGGTACACCCTGTTGTAGATGCTGGCGATAGATTTTCATCTGTACTATATTGTGGCTTTTTGTACGCCATCTTCGCGATTAGGGACATCCCAACCTAATTGCGCGAAGCGTTTCGCCAGCATTCACAACAGGGTACAATAGGCATAATGCTGACAGATCTGTCCGATATAGTACGGGTACTTGTCCCTGCTTTCGCTTCGTTCGTGGTGGGAATGTCAATAACGCCCTTACTTACCCACTATCTCTACAAGTATAAAGCGTGGAAAAAATCTCCCGGAAAGACCGCCTTGGATGGCGCGCCGGCCCACGGGTTCAACCAACTGCATGACACCCACGAGGTACGCGCCCCCCGCATGGGAGGGATCGTCGTATGGGCAAGCGTCGTCATAACCATAACCGGCATAGCCGTCGTCGCACGATTTGTTCCCGACGCCGCGATACTGAAACTGGACTTTCTTAGCCGTAATCAGACGTGGATACCACTTGCAACGCTCCTGGTCGGAGCCTTCGTCGGACTTATCGACGACCTGTATGTTATACGCCCGGGCGGCGAAGGGTTGCGCCTTTCGTACCGCCTCCTTATCGTCGTCCTCCTATCTGCGTTCATCGGGACGTGGTTCTGGGCGAAGCTGGAAGTGACGGCGGTCAACATTCCGTTCGGCTCGCCGCTTGAGATAGGATGGCTCATCGTTCCGCTTTTCATTCTCGTCTCGCTCGCGCTCTACGCTTCCGGCGTCATCGACGGCATCGATGGCCTTTCCGGCGGAGTGTTCGGCTCCGTGTTCGCTTCATACGCCATCATCGCATTCGCGCAGAATCAAATAGACCTCGCGGCTTTTTCCGCGACCATCGTCGGCGGCCTCCTCGCGTTCCTCTGGTACAACATACCTCCCGCGCGTTTCTACATGTCGGACACCGGCACGATGGCGCTCACTCTTACCATAGCAACGCTTGCGTTTATGACCGACGACCTCGGCGGGGGGATCGGCATCGCGGTTTTGCCGGTCATCGGCGCGCTTCTCGTCGCTACGGTCGCTTCGGACATCGCGCAGGTCGTATCGAAAAAATATTTCGGCGTTAAACTCTTGCGCATCGCGCCTCTGCACCACCACTTCGAGAGCTTAGGATGGCCTGGATACAAAGTCGTCATGCGCTATTGGATACTTTCCATCGTCTTCGCATTTCTTGGTGTGATAATCGCGTTAGCTGCGATCTGAATGATGTCTATGCGCGGCGCTCGGATCGACAAACCGCTCGTGCTATTGATAGCGACTCTTGTGGTCGGCGGGGGATTCATCTTTGCCTCAGCGGTCTTCGGACTTCTCGCACGAGGAACTTCTAACATGTCGTCCGTGGTTTTCAATCACGCCGCACTCGGCATCGGAGTAGGGCTCATTGCGCTCTTGGTAGCAAGCCGGATACCCTATACCTTCTGGAAGCGTTTTGCACCGCACCTTTTCGTGCTATCTCTCTTCCTCACGGCGGCTGTATTCCTTCCGCAAATAGGACTCGAGCATGGGGGCGGGCGACGCTGGCTCAACATCGCCGGATTTTCACTTCAGCCGTCGGAATTCTTAAAGATCACTTCCATCATCATGGCGGCGGCATACTTCTCGACCATCCGGGCGCGCGTGCAAACTTTGCAGTGGGGATTGGGCGGGTTGTTGCTCATACTGGCAGGACCTGTCCTCATCCTCGTAGCACAGCCGGACATAGGAACGCTTGGCGTGATAATCGCCTCGGTAGTAGCGGTTTTTTTCGCGGCGGGGGCGCGTATCCGCGACCTCTTTATCATGGCGCTCGTTGCCATCCTCGCCTTGGCACTGCTCGCATACGTCCGACCATATGTTCTCGATCGCATTGAGGTCTTCTTCAATCCGTCACTCGCGCCGCAGGAAGAGGGTTACCAGATACGGCAATCGCTCATGGCTATAGGCTCCGGCGGCCTACTCGGGCGCGGCTTCGGGCAGAGCGTTCAGAAGTTCACGTATCTTCCGGAGCCGATGGGGGACTCCGTCTTTGCCGTTCTCGGAGAAGAATTCGGATTTGTCGGCGCGGTCACTCTGGTCGGACTCTTCCTTACCCTCGCTATGCGCGGATTCTGGGTCGCCACACATACACCCGACCTCTTCGGAGGATACCTGGCGGTCGGTATTTCGACCTACCTTGTTGCCGAAGCCTTCATCAACATCGCCGCCATGCTCGGGCTCGCGCCTCTCACCGGAATTCCGCTGACCTTTATCAGCCAGGGCGGTAGCGCCATGCTTGCTTCGCTTGGAAGTGCGGGCATTCTCCTTGCCGTCTCTCGCGCTTCAAAGCGCTAATAGTGCACCGTATAAAAGACAAGGCGACAGGGGAGTGCCGCCCTGCCGCCGATAAGTTCTCGAGCTTCTAGCTCCCGGTTTTACTTGTTCTTACGTATTCTCGGGCCGCTCGCAATTCTCGATCGATTTCGGTGAGCAGCCGCGAGATTGCAGTCAGGACTTTGGTGGCCAGCTCTCCGGCCTCGGTCTTTTTCCGGTTCATGTCCCAACCAGAAAACGCGGCATACGGCACCTCGTGCGAGACATCGGTCTCCTTCTTGAACATCGTGCCCAAGGGCCGATCCAAGAGTTCAACGATGATATGAACTTCGATAGTGATTGGACTAATCGTCGGATAGCCCTTAAACCGGTATTTGATAAGCGCGAGGCGCTTCCAATCGTCATCCGCCAAGTCCAAGCCCAGCTTGTTCCGGACCTTCCTGGCCGAGAAATGAGCGACATCAAAGATGTTATCGCTCACGGGGCCGTGATCTGCCAATGCGTTGAACAGTAGGTCTTCGATCGTGATTCGCATCTTACCTCTCCCGAGCTCTTCCCGAGCTCTCATACCTACCCCGCCATGGAGTAGCCGGTGTATTTGTACGTCGTATTTGCGATATGTCAACCGCTCAATTTATCCGAGCCCGCCATGCTAAAATTATGGCCATTATGAAAATAGTGCTTGCAGGAGGGGGGAGCGGGGGACACTTTTATCCCCTCATTGCCGTTGCGGAAGCTTTAGAAGACATCGCCAAGGAAAAGAAGCTCATCGATCCGGAGCTCTTCTATATCGGCCCCGAGCCATTCGACAGCGTCTCGCTCCTCGAACATGAGATCGAGTACCGGCCTTCGCCCGCCGGCAAGCTACGGCGATATCCAAGCATCCTGAACGTATTCGATGTATTCAAGACAGCTGTTGGGATCGTCCGCTCCGTCTTCCAACTTTTCAGTATTTATCCTGACGTTGTCTTTTCTACCGGAGGCTTTGCGGCGTTTCCCACACTCTACGCAGCGCGCCTTCTTGCGATCCCGACGATTATTTACGACGCCGACGCGAAGCCGGGCCGCGTCTCGCTGTGGTCTGCGCGTTTCGCAAGGTGGATAGCACTCGCGCATCCGGATGCCGCAAAACAATTTCCCGAAAAATATTTGAATAAGATCGCCCGCACCGGGCACCCGATCCGCAAGGAGCTTGAGGCACCGGCCAAAGAAGGAGGACATGAATTCTTGAAGCTCGAACCGGCCGTCCCGACCGTTTTCATCATGGGCGGCTCATCGGGTGCGACCTCTCTCAACGAAGTTGTTCTTGATGCATTACCCGCACTTCTCGAACGCTACAACGTCGTGCATCAGACCGGTACCGCGAACTTGAAAGAGGTGAGCAGTCTCGCGGGCGTCATTCTCAAGGACTCAAGATACGCCAGCCGGTATAGAGGCTTCGGCTTGCTCAACGCACTCGCGCTACGAATGACTGCCGGCATCTCCTCTCTCGTCGTTTCCAGAGCCGGCAGCGGCACGATATTCGAGATAGCCTCATGGGGCATCCCGTCGATACTGATACCGATACCGACGGAAATATCTCACGACCAAACGGAGAACGCTTTTTCGTATGCCCGCGCAGGTGCGTCCGCCGTTCTGGAGCAGAAAAATCTTACGCCGCACCTCCTTGCCGCCGAGATCGAACGCATTATGAACAACCAAGACCTTCACGCTTCCATGAGCGCCGCCGCGAGGTCATTCGCCCGTCGGGAGGCTGCCCAAAAAATAGCTGCCATCGTCGTCGAAACGGCTCTCGAGCACGCGCCTCGGTAATTTCCATGAACGTCGTCACTCGTTTTCCGCCATCGCCGACAGGTTTTTTTCACATCGGGAGCGCGCGCACTGCGCTCTTCAATTATTTGTTCGCCGCAAAAGCGGGAGGCGCAATGTACCTGCGGTTCGAGGACACGGATAAAGAGCGCAGCAAGAAGGAGTATGAGGAGGACATTATCGCCGGATTGCAGTGGCTTCAAATTTCGTACACTCCGGCGAGTCCTCTTAGGCAATCCGAAAAAATAGATGTATATCGCACGTATCTTCACAAGCTCATCGAAAAAGGGGCCGCATACGAAGCCGAGGCGGGCGAGAAAGGCGGAAAGGTCGTGCGTTTTAAGAACCCCAACGTCCGTATCACGTTCTCAGATCTCATCCGCGGCGAGGTCGCGTTCGATACCGCCGAGCTGAAGGACTTTGTCATCGCACGCAACGCCGACGACCCGCTCTACAACTTCGCGGTCGTCGTTGACGATGGTGAGATGGGCATCACGCATGTCATCCGCGGCGAGGACCACATATCGAATACCCAACGGCAGATATTGATACAGGAGGCGCTCGGTTTTGAGCGGCCGATATACGCGCACATTCCTCTCATTCTCGCGCCTGATCGCTCAAAGCTATCTAAGCGGAATTTTGCGGCGTCCGTCAATGATTATCGGGGCGACGGATACATACCGGAAGCGTTCCTGAATTACCTGGTCCTACTCGGGTGGACACCGCCCTCCGGCAAGGAGAAGCTTTCTCTTAAGGAAATTATCGGCGAATTCGATATACAGAATGTTCACAAGAGCGGCGCCATCTTCGATCTCCAGAAACTCAAATGGCTTAATCGCCAGTACATGCTTGAAATACCGGATGACGAGTACTTGGCCGAAATGCTTCGCCGCGCGCATTCGTGGGACAAAGGCATCGCGGCAAAACTGGTACCGCTCGTAAGGGAGCGGGTCAGCGTGTGGCAAGAATTCGACACGGTGAAGCACGACTTTGAATATTTCTTTTCCGAGCCGAAGCTCGATCCGGCAAAACTCCCGGGGAAGGGAAGCGACGCGGAGGTGGGTTCGAAGCACCTCGGGCACCTGCGAAAGTTATTTGCGGCTATGCCGTCTCAAGGTGAGATGACGGCCGACCAGGTGAAAGCGCACATATGGGATTATGCGGAAGCGGAAGGGCGCGGCAAAGTTTTGTGGCCGCTGCGCTATGCGCTAACCGGACGGGAAAAAAGCCCTGATCCGTTCACCGTCGCTTCCATCGTCGGCAAAGAAGTCGCCCTGCGGCGCATCGACGCGGCATTACAAACTCTCTGATATGCCGCGGCGCCTACACATACCGTCTGCGCTCCTCGCAGGAATACTATGCGTGTTGCTCTTGCCTTTTTTGATACGCGCCGAGACAGCCCAAGAGATCCAGGCCGAGATCGATACCAACAGCGCGCAGATAGAGGCCTTGAACAAAGAAATAGCTGCATACGAAAAGCAGTTGGCGGACGTGGGGACGAAAAAGCAAACCCTGCAGAACACGCTTAGCCAGCTGGACATTCAGCGCAAGAAGCTAACGGCGTCTATAAGTGTCACCAAGAGCAAGATAAAAACACTTCAGCTCCAGATACAGTCGCTCTCCGAAAATATTGAGGGGAAACAGTCTTCCATTCGCACCGAGGAAGCGGGTCTTGCCGAGACAATCCGGAGCCTTCATGCGACACAGAGCGAAACCCTCGCAACAGCGATACTTTCTTCGGACGACATCACGGATATTTGGAACGATATCGACGCGACACGCGCCCTTCAAGAGGCGATGCGGAACGAGATCGCGGAACTCTCCAAACAAAAGCAGTCTCTTACCGAAACGAAGACCGCGACCGAAAAAAAACGAGCGGAGCTCTTAAGGGAGCAGAACAACCTGCTTGCCGAGCAGGGCTCTCTCGACGCGACCCGCAAGGCGCAGAACGAACTTCTCGCGCAGACGAAATCTCAGGAGTCGACGTTCCAATCTATTTTGGCCGAAAAACAAGCCGCCAAAGCGAGCTTCGAGGCGGCGCTTTCCGACCTGCAAAGCAAATTGCAATACACTATCGATCCTTCACTCATTCCTCCTGCGGGGAAGGGAATTCTTCGCTGGCCGCTTAGCAGTGTGAAAGTGACGCAGTATTTCGGCAACACGGCCTTCGCGATGTCGGGAGCGTATGCCGGCAAAGGTCACAACGGCATCGACTTTCGCGCGCCTATCGGCACGCCCATTAAAGCGGCGCTCACAGGCACTGTGCTTGGCACGGGAAATACCGACGCAGTGCGCGGCTGTTATTCTTACGGCAAATGGGTCGTGATACGGCACAGCAACGGCCTCTCGACTTTGTATGCACACCTCTCGCAGATCGATGTCTCGACGGGGCAATCCGTCTCGACGGGGCAGGTCATCGGCTACAGCGGCGCGACCGGGTATGCGACAGGTCCGCATCTTCACTTCACCGTCTATGCGGCTTCCGCCGTGCAGATAATCAAGCTCGGCGAAGCGACCAACAAGAAAACGGCCTGCTCGAACGCCGTAATGCCGGTCGCGCCTCTTTCAGGATATTTGAATCCCATAGATTACCTGTGACCCAAGAAATCCAAGAGGCGTCACCTCTTGGATTTTCGGCGCGGATTTTTCCATTCGACGAGCTTCATCGCGCGCAATTCAATTTTGTATGCCTTGCGGAGCAGCCGGAGATTTTTTTTCGGAACGGTAGGGAAGTGGCGGGTCTTATCAAGCGCTTCTACAAGCCAGAACAACTCCTTATCAGCCGTGACCCACCGCTCTGGAGCAATTTTCGAGAGGTCGAACGGCTTGGAATACGCGCGGAGTGACTTCCTTCCGTCCCACATCAGGTACTCGTGGAAGAACGACATCGCGAGCTCGCGCACGGTCTCATACACGGGGTCGCGGTACCGCAGGATGGCATGGTTGGTCTTGCTGATGGCCCCCCAATAGCCGTTTTGGCGAAAAAGGGTCACCACGTGGTCCTCGTCGGCCGGAATCGTCCGAAAATCAAGCAATAAAGGCCTTTTCCCGTGATATGCGAGTGCCGCAGCGGCCAACAAGGCCCCTTCGAAGCAATGGGCCGTTTTGGCCCTTATAGAGCGCCTGGGAGACATATAGGTCTCTCCAGAAGCCTCAAAATTGACCGAAAGGGTGTCCAGGTACGCCTGAATCTTTTGCGGGCTCGATAGCCGCTCGAACAGCCGACGCTCCGGGGGAGTCAAAACGGATTTAAGTCGGATGCGATATGGTTTAGGCATATATTAAGTTTACAGGATGTAAGGGCGATGCTAACACGAGCAACTCAGTGCCTCCTGCGTAATCAAATCGGTTCAATATGCGGTTTTCGCTATCCCCAGACTTCGTTTTACATATATTGTGCGAATGTCAGTATCTGCCATAATGTATGGGATATAAATATTACACCACATAATACACATTATGTCCCCTACTACTCCCGCAGCGCAAAAAAAACTTTCGTCGTATATTTCGCCATTTCTAGATTACTGCGAGATCGAAAAGGGACTTTCAAATAATACGCAAAAAAATTACCGGCAATATCTTAAGCTATTTACTGGATGGTTGAACAAAACCGGTAATGCCTCTCTCCTCCCCCATGAGCTCACTGCCCAGCATATTTGGGATTATAGACTTTATCTAGCTCGCGGCTACAAAACCCCGGCGGATACGTATTTGAGTAAAAAATCGCAGAATTATTATCTCATAGCATTGCGAGCTCTTCTTGCTTATTTTGCCGACCGAGATATCGAGTCTCTTCCTTCGTCGAAGGTCAAGCTCGCGAAACAAAAATCCGATGAAACAATATCGTTCTTGGACGCGCAGGATATGGAGCGTATGTTAAAAGTACCAGACGTGTCGACACAGAACGGATTGCGCGACCGTGCGATCATGGAACTTTTTTTCTCGTCGGGAATGCGTATTTCGGAACTTACTGCACTTGATATCGACCGCGTCTCTTTTCTCAAGCAGGCAGATGGCAAGCGAACGTTCGAGCTTTCCATCGTTGGAAAAGGAAAACACATCAGAACGGTGTTTATCTCCCCGCGAGCGGCCGAGTGGTTGCGCACATACACTGCGACTCGCCATGACACCCACGATCCGCTCTTTATCAATCACCGATCAAAGAAAGCCGAGAACAGGCGTCTCTCGCCGCGCTATATACAAATGATGATCTCGAAATCCGCGATCCTCGCCGGCCTTGCGAAAAAAGTAACGCCTCACACGCTCCGGCATACGTACGCAACAGATCTTCTCTCCCATGGCGCGGACTTGCGGAGCGTACAGGAACTCTTGGGTCACAAGAACGTCGCGACTACGCAGATCTATACGCATGTCACGAATAAGCGGCTACGCGACATACATGAAAAATTCCACGGCGGACGGGATATGGACAACAACTAAACCACCCTCATGAATGATATTTCCAAGACCAAGGATATTTTCTACTCCGGCAGTTTCGCCTTTAACGGCGATTTGGAACCGATCAATGAGATCGCTTTCCTGTTGGATGAGGGGTATGTATCGCTTGCGTCACTGGACATAGCAAGTAAGATGGAGTTCCTTCAGATTGCCCAAGACGTCGCTTCGGACGCGCATGCGCACGATACAGCCGCCGGAGGCGGACATACTCACATAGCCTTAAAAAGGCTTGCCGAGAAATACCTGCGACAGGTAAAGGGGAAGACCGCTCTCTTTGAGCAGTCCTTCTGCGGCTATTTTCCCGACGTACTAAGCGAAGACAGAACTATCGCGATCGAATGCGGACACACGCAGAATCCTTCTAAAATGCTCGACTACTTTAGTAAAGGTAATGTCAGTGAATTCGTACAAATTCCCTATCCATCGGATGAGGACATTCTTGTTACGGGATTCGTCTTTACGGCGGGAGATATGCTTATCGAATTCCTTGAATTTCTTGCAAACGAAAAACGCAGTAAGGTTCGGGAAATGCTGACGAGACGGAGTCGTCCTGGCTCCTCCCTATAAGCTCTCGCTACTACAGCCAGCTCTCTTCCCTCTTATCCGGCGTCGGTACTTAATATGCGTACAACGAATCTTTAATTGTCGTTCTGCCGTGAGTACTGGAGTCAGGATATTTATTCTCATGTACGATTATATCGATCACTTTTTCGACAGCGGCCTTCTTTGTGGCAAAGAATTGGGCGATGACATCTTGTATATCGTTTTCTGTAAAATCGCGTAGAACCCGCGTGATATTGAACCTATATCTTTCCTCTGAAGAAGTCGATCCTCCGGAAGTCGATGAGTCGCGATACTTCTCCAATAGACCCTTCGATCTTAAAACTTGTACGAAAGCAGTGTCGGGCGCGTTAAAGTTTCCAAGCGATTCGATACGCTCGGATAACATTCTGTCAAGTTTTTCAAAGATATTCGGCGAAATTTCATGACTCCGCAGAGCTGCACCAAAATCAGCGCCATGGTAACCAAGTGATTCTATGGACGTGAATTGAGCACCAAAAATATCATTGGCAACAAGCTCGTTTATTATTGGGTCAATATCTCTTGGATCCTTTACAAGATGATAAAAATTGCTGCGTGGATCTCCGTCCGTGCTTTTGTCCGAATCGAGGAACTTGGCAACGCTCGTTGCCCTATCTTCTGGTTTTAAGGGCTCGTTAAGTAGTAGGAAAAGCGCCCGCCCCGTCCGACCATTACCATCTTGGAACGGGTGAATAGCTTGAAGTGACAGGAACAACAGGAGTCCGGCGTCTTTTGCACGGTCGTGCATGATGAGCGAGCGCGCAGCAGAATATGTGCTCCGAAGTAGCTCCTGCCTATCCTCAACCGCAGGTGCTAAGTATTGTGTAGCAAAAACGCCAATCCGACCTGATCCTTTCAAATATGCATCGCTCTTAATCGGTTTTACGTTTTGGGCTTGTACAAGATTATTTAAGGCAGTGATCGTTTTCAAAAAATCTTCAAAGGAGAGCGCTTTCACCCAATCCTGCAACTTATCCTTATTCCCTAGCGTTTCGGATAGGTGCGTTGTGTTTAGTATTGTGTCTAAATATTTTGAAGTTGGGACGCGCAAGGAGTTACGCATAATTTCAACTCTTCCACGGGATCTCAAATGCCGTAAATTCCGGGAGAAGTTTTCGGCCGTAGAGCAGGCGGGAAATAACTTCGGCGTGCGAGAGCGCGCCAGTCAGCGCGTTGTGCGGACTCGGCTCCGCAGGAATGCCGCAGTAGAGGAGCGCCTGGTCGAGGTCGAGAGAGGAATGTCGCTTCACTTTATCTATCGGCGGCTGAAGGCCGTTATTGACCATGTGCATGTACGCAAGCGTGTGTATGTCGATGGTGCGATAAGAGAACGGCCATGTGGTGTGTCCCGCGCGTTCCGCCGCCGCTTTTAGGAAATCGCGATCGAACGAAACGTTCTGTGCGCCTAGTGTGCGGTCTTGCACATCTTCGCTCCAATGCAGGAACGCATGCGTAAGGTCCGCCTCGCTTTGCTTTTTCTTGTCGGTGACCTGCTCCTTCGTAAACCCGTTCACCGCGAGCGCTTCATCCATTATGTGAGCGCCGTCCCACACGCGGCATTCTTCGTAAAAACGATTCTGCGGTTTCTCAAGGTCGAGCGCCCCCACGCTCACGATGGAGTGCTTGCGACAGTCCGTTCCAGATGCTTCTACGTCAACGACTAGCATAGTGATTGCTATTGTAACGCGGATCACTCACCGCCCAAACCCTTGCAATTCTTAGCGGCCACATACCCCGCTCTTTTGGCCGACTCTTCGCTCTTGAACCATACCTTGTTCCCCTGCGAGATAGCGGCGGCACCGGGACACCATGGATAGTGGTATGCGCTGCCGCTCCTTGAGGCCACGATAAGGCCTCCTGGAGCCATGGGTAACGCTTCCGATGAAAGCTCTGCGTTCCGTATAGAAACGACCGGCCGTGCCTCCTCGCCTGCAGAAAGCCGCCCCAAACCGAAGGAAGAGAGCCCCACCAAAACCACGATGGTGACGGTACCCCACTCCGAAAGCTGGTCTTCCAGACCATTCTTGATTTTCTGCCACGATTCGGGTATATTCATTGAGCTTCATTGTACGCTAGAAGCTTATAGCTAACAGCAAGAAGCTACCCATCTATGGCAACAACAAAAGCAGGCGGAACAGCTAAAAATCTAAACGATTCAAATCCGAAGTATCTCGGCGTTAAGCGCGCCGACGGGCAGAAAGTCGCTATCGGCGAGATAGTAGTGCGTCAGCGCGGGTCTAAGATACTGCCGGGCAGGAACATCGGCGTGGGCTCCGATTACACACTGTTCGCGAGAACAGCGGGTACCGTTCGATTCCGCGCGAAGAGAAAAATTAATTTCGACGGTCGCAGACAAGTGCGCCACATCGTCGACGTGGTTTAGGAAGCGGTTACCTTGAGCATTAACTCCGACTCCGCTCTCGCAGCGGAGATTTTTATTACATGATCGCCGATGGTCTTGATCGGCTCCAATGGATGTATCGCCTCCACGGGAAGCGTGATGTCTTTCTGCTCTTTGAGTGCCTGCGCGACCTCTTTCGGCCCGACTGTTTTAAAGAGTCCGCCCTTCTCGGTCGCCCGAAGCTTCAGTTCGATGCGCGCCCCCATCAAGCTCTGAACAACGCCCTTGAGTTTCTCCTCATCCTTTTCTTTTTGCGCCGTGAGCTCCGCCTGCACTTTAGCGTGTGAGGCGACTTTCTCCGGTGTTGCCTGCTCGGCAAGCCTGCGCGGAATTAGGAAATTCATTACGTACCCGTCGGCGATATCCTTCACCTCCCCTGCTCTTCCCACCCCGCCAACATCTTTCAGCAAAATGACTTTCATCGGTGCATCGTACACTAGAGTTCCTGTCGTCGCAAAATGAGGTTTGTATCGCTGATGGTAGAATCTACCCTATGGCAAGCTTCGATATGCTAAAGAGGGAGACGGCGCGTCCGGAGACCAAGCGCGACCAGCCGGAAGCCGTGCGGCGAAATTTCGAGATCGAGGCTGGGGGCAGAAAATTTGAATTTACCGAATTTCAACCCAAAGAGCCCTCCAATGTCACGCTCCTGCACTTCCCCGCCTTCGAGATAGACGGCGAAAAGAACGCCGAGGGTATACATTATTCAATGGACCAGCGATATAAGACCCTCGCCCTGAAAGGATACGGGGGTGACTATTCAAAACCCGCATTGGTTGAAGCGTTGGAAAAAGCTGTGCTGAAGGCAGGAGGTGGGCATGTTGTTCTGCACGGTTGCTCTCTTGGTACTTCAGTGGTTTACGACCTTATAAGCAACCCCGCCGACCGATCCTTCTTGGAGCGATGCCATGTTGCGGGTGCGATCCTGGAAACACCTCTTATAGACAAGGCGCATTTCAGCGAAACGTTTAGATCCGCGCGGGATTCCTCCATTCTCTCGCGTATGGCAGAGCTTTTAAATGTACGAGCGGAACAATCGAATACCCCAAAGCGTGAGCCGCCCGTATTGAATCGGGAAATGGCTCTCGAGGTATTGCGTGAAAAAACCAACGGTAAGCTAATATCAGTGCCGGTGCATGTGGTACTCGCCAAGGGAGACGCACTTGTGGACAACGCGAAGGTCATGGCAACCCTCCGCGAACAAGTCCCTGCTTTGAGTTCAACGACTGTCACCAGCAGTCCCGGTTACCTTGGGCACCGGGTCGCGGACTATGGCGCGATGTGGAGGAACGAGGCGCCGATACTAAATGTATTTGCGGCACAAAACATCCGCCCCTAGTGTCGGTTATTCGCAATCCCCTATTGTTCGACTGCCGGAGTGTCGGTGGCGCTTGCGGTGCCGCCGAGGAGTTCGATTGCCTTTTCTAGCTGCGGGTCCTTCCCTGCTTTCACGTCTTCCTCGGTATTTTTTACTTCCACGTCCGGCACAATGCCATCGAGAGGTATCTGCTCGCCGTCGGGGCCGAGCCAGCGAGCAACGGTAATTTTGAGCGCGGTGTCGGATGTGATCTCTACCAACTCTTGCACAGAACCCTTGCCAAAGGTCCTGTCCCCTACCATTTTAGCGATCCCATAGTGCTGAAGCGCGCCTGCTAAAATTTCCGAGGCCGAAGCGCTGCCGCGGTCGACGAGCATCACCATGCGAAGGTTCTCATTGAACACATCGTAACCGCGTGAGCGATGCACGACGCTTTCGGCGTTCCCGCCGTAGTCCTCGGTAACGACCACTCTTCCGGTGGGCAAAAACCAGCTCGCCATATCTACCGCCGCTTCCAGATATCCGCCCGGATTTCCGCGAAGATCGAGAACGAGGCTGCGGCTCCCCGACTCAACGAACTCTCTCAAAGCGCGCCTGAATAGCTCCGGCGAATTCGCCGTGAAGCTTTGGAGCTCGATGACAAATATTCCGTCACTCCGCGCTTCGGTGGTAACGATGGGCACGTTGATGACATCGCGCGTCACCTTTATCTCACGCGGCTCGGTGAAGCTTTCACGCATGATGAGAAAGGTAACCTGCGTTCCCTTCGGCCCCCGGATGCGCGAAACGGCGGTCGATATATCCATGCCCCCTGTCTCAATATTATCGATCTTCAAGATCCGGTCTCCGCTTTTTATCCCTGCGCGCTCCGCCGGACTGCCCTTGAGCGGCGAAACGACGGTGAGCACCTGATTTTTCACCGCGATCTCCATTCCGACACCCTCGAACGCACCGCTGATGTCGTCGGCAAATATCTGGTTCTCCTTCGGAGGCAGGAAGAACGTGTATGGATCTTCAAGAGAGCCGGCAAGACCCTGAATCATGCCCCACACGCGTTCCTGGTTCTTCTCTGCCGTGGAAGTGGCTACCTGTGTCGACGTCGCGACCGCGGCTGGCACGAATTTTTCGTCTATAACGCGCCACGCCTTCCATACGGGACTGAAATCCACGTCTTGGGGCGGAATTGTAAGTTGGGCTGCCGCCCCGCCTCCGAACACAAATACAACACCTAGAGCAATACCTATCGCGAACATGAGCAGACCTCCGACGATCGCAGTGCGTCGTGAGACTACTCCATCATTCTTGAACGGCAACGACGCGGTCTCTTCAGACATATCGGGGGATTATAACGGCTAGCGAGCCAAACCGCGAGCGCTTGCGCTCATGGTTGGCGAGCGAAGACGTTTATATGAACACAGTGAATATACACTATTCATCTTTCGCACGATGGTATAATTTTCCCATGTTGTCTAGACAGAAATACGGTGAGCTTACCTGGATCGACCTGGAGTCCCCGACCAATCGTGAGGTACGCGACATTGCGGACGAATTCGGTCTCATACCCCTGGTAGCCGAAGAGCTCCTACTTCCGTCGACCAAACCACGCGTTGATTTTTATGACACGTACACCTACATCATTCTGCACTTTCCCGTATTTCAGCACTCGCACACCATCTTCGAGCAGGAAATAGACTTCGTCATCGGGCGCAATTTTCTCATCACGACACATTACGCCGCAATAGAGCCCATTCATAAGTTCTCAAAGATATTCGAGGTAAATTCTATCCTGGGCAAATCTGCGGTCGCGGAACACGCGGGGTTTATCTTCTTTAACATGCTGAAAAAGCTGTACCACGACGTGGAGTCCCAAGTTGACCATAGCAAGCAAGATCTTCTTCACATAGAGGAAGGTATCTTCGATGGGCACGAGGTGAAGATGGTCAAGGCGATTTCCCGTGTGGCGCGCGATCTCTTGAACATGCGCCAGACCATCGAGCCGCATCGGGAAGTGCTCAAGACACTCGAGGCAGAGGGAAATCGTTTCTTTGGAGATCCGTTCATACCGTACCTGCGCACGCTCGCGAACGAATACTATCGAGTGCACAACCAGATAACACGCCTCACCGATTTTCTCCACGAGTTGCGGGAGACCAACAACTCACTCCTTTCGACGAAAGAGAACGAGACGATGCGCGTGTTGACCATCATGGCGCTCCTTACCTTCCCTCTCTCTCTGATGGTCGCCATTCTCCAGATAGATACGGTTCACAACCCGATCCGCGGTTTACCAGGAGACTTCTGGATAATTCTCGGAGCCGTTGTCGTCACAGGGTCTGGGATGATCGTATACTTCAAGCACAGAAAGTGGCTTTGACGCTCGCGGGCATGCATGTCTGCGAACGAAAGGTATAATTGACAGGTATGTGGCTGAAAAGACTCCTGGGCTTCCAGGCCCGACGTACTCCCCTTTTTTTGTACAACACGCTCGGCAAAGCGAAACAAGAGTTCGCCCTTCCCTCGTACTCCAGCACCGTACGCATGTACAACTGCGGACCCACAGTCTACGACACGTCGCACATCGGCAATCTGCGCTCCTACGTATTCGCCGATATCGTGCGACGTACCCTGGAGTACAACGGATATACGGTGAAGCAGGTCATCAATATCACTGATTTCGGACACTTGAGCTCGGATGCGGACGCGGGACCGGACAAGATGACCAAGGCACTCAAGCGCGAAGGGCTCGAACTCTCGATGGAGAATATGCGAGCGCTCGCGGAGCGGTATACCGAGCAATTCCTTACGGACCTTAAAACGCTCAACATAAACACCGAACGTATTGCATTCCCCCGCGCATCCGACCACATACGCGGTGAGATAGCGCTCATTCATACGCTTGAGGAAAAAGGGTACACCTACCGAGGAGAGGACGGCGTCTACTACGACACATCTCGTTTTTCTGCATATGGAAAGCTAGGTAATATCAATATCTCCGGGCTCAAAGCAGGCGCGCGCGTCGCTGCAGAACCGGATAAACGCAGTCCCACGGATTTTCTTTTATGGAAACTCGACAAGCATCTCGGATGGGATAGCCCGTGGGGCAAAGGCTTCCCGGGCTGGCATATTGAGTGCTCTGCCATGATAAACGCGACGCTCGGAAAGCAAATAGATATTCATACCGGCGGCATCGACCTTCTGCCGACGCACCACAACAACGAAATAGCGCAATCCGAAGTCGCGACGGGCAAGCGGCCGTTCTCCCGATTCTGGATGCACCATGAGTTCCTCAATATCGATAAGGAAAAGATATCGAAGTCGCTCGGCAACATGATCAACCTCGCCGAGCTTTCCGAAAAAGGATTTCATCCGCTCGCCCTCCGATATCTTTTTTTGGGAGCGCACTATCGAACGCCCATGAATTTCACGTGGGAAGCGCTCGAAGCGGCCCAAACATCTTTTTTGAAGCTTCGCAGTCTTATCGATTCAGAAAAGCAGACAGGCGCGATTCCGAAAACGTGGGAAGCAAAGATACACGAGAGATTCAACGACGACCTGGACACTCCCGGAGCCTTGGGGATTTTGTGGGAAATGGTCAAGGATCGCGACCTTGCCCGCGCGGACATCCGCGCGGGCATATTGGAAGCCGATAGAATTCTGGGGCTCGGACTTGAAAAACACGACGCGGTAGCAGAAGCGCTTTGCAAAAAGACGTTCGGCGTGCCCGTCCCGCTCGATAGCGTACCCGAACGCATACGCACGCTCATCGACGCGCGCGAGGCCGCGCGCAAAGAGAAGAATTGGCAACACGCCGATTCTCTGCGCGGGGAACTGCAAAAAATGGGATACGCGATCGAGGATACTTCCGACGGCCCGCGGCTTTCCAAAAAGCAGTAGACCGCTACTCCGCTACCACAAAATTCACCAGCCGGCCGGGAACGACGATGGTGCGACTCACCTGCTTCCCTTCCAAACGTGCGGCCATGACTTCACGTGCCGCTTTTTCAACCGTTTCCTTATCGGCATCGCCCGATACCGAGACTTCGCCGCGCGTCTTGCCATTTATCTGTACTGCGATGGTTATCATCGCGTCTTTTAGCTTCGACGCATCGTATTTCGGCCATTTCTCTAGATGGACCGACTTCCTGTTCCCCGCTTCTTTCCAAAGCTCCTCGGCGATATGTGGTGCAAAGGGTGCAAGCATTCGCATAAATACGCCCCATTGCTCCTTGCCGATCTGTTTCTCTTTTTCGACGGCATTCAAGAAGATCATGAGCGCGCTTATCGCCGTGTTGAACTTTAGCGCCGAGATGTCCTCCCCCACCTTCTTTATGGTTTTGTGCAAAACGTTATCGAGTGACGGAGTACCTGTTTTTTTCACCGTTTCCGAGGCGCGCCACACGCGCTCAAGGAAACGACGCACGCCGACGACGCCGTCGGGATTCCACGGATAGCTCGCCACTTCATTGTAGGGTCCGATAAACGCGAGATACATGCGCACGGTGTCGGCACCCAAGCGCGCAACGACTTCGTCGGGGTCGATGACATTGCCGCGCGACTTGCTCATCTTTTGACCATCGGGCCCGAGAATGAGAGAGCGGTTCATGCGCCGCGTGTACGGTTCTTTCTCCGCGACAAGTCCGAGATCAAAAAGCGCCTTGTGCCAGAAACGGCTGTACAAAACGTGCATCGTCGTGTGTTCCGCTCCGCCGGAATACAGGTCGACTGGCATCCAGTTCGCCATTTTTTTGGCATCGGCGAATTTCTTTTTGTTCTTCGGGTCAGCATATCGTAGGAAATACCACGACGAATCGACGAACGTATCGAGTGTATCCGTCTCGCGCTCCGCCTTGCCTTTGCATTTTGGACACTTCACTTGCACCCACTTCTTTGCCTTTGCAAGCGGCGACTTGCCGCGACCGTCGGGCAGGTAGTCTTTTATTTCTGGAAGCTTAACGGGAAGGTCTTTATCTGGCACAGGCTGTGCGCCGCACTTCGGACAGTGGATGATTGGTATTGGCACTCCCCAGTAGCGCTGACGCGAAACTATCCAGTCGCGCAAGTGGTACTGCTTCTTGAGACTACCGAACTTCGCGCCGACCTTCGGTATCGCTTCGTCACTCGTAAGGCCGTCGAACTCGCCGGAGTCGAAGAGTATTCCCTTCCCCGCGTAGCACACGTCGCCACGAATGCGGCTCCACGCGATCTTAAAATCCTCGCGATTGATGAACGTGGTTACGTCCTCTTTATTTACCCACTGGACGCTTTGTATTTCCTGTTCTGCCTTGGAGATTTCCTCGCGCGCATCGTCCTTTAATTCGAATAGGAGCGGAATGTAATGCGAGAATTGATTTCTCTTCCTCGTTGTACTAAGAAATTTGCTGTGAATGACGCCGCCCAGCTGTTTGATGAACAAGGCATTCGTATACCCTGTCTCCTCCCGTATCTCACGTTGCGCCGCCAACGTAAGATCTTCACCGGCCTCCATGCCACCTCCTGGAAAACCCTTCGCACCTGTCGCTTTGAATTCAAGGCAAAGATATTTATCTTCCGACCAATGCTTTACGATTGCAAAAACTGATGGCCTATCGAGGAACGGCTCCCCTTCCCGTATAGCATCGGCTCCACTTCTAACGACAGTAAGAGGCTCAAGGGTTTCCTTCAAAGGAATCCCATATTTCTTCGCAAATTCATAATCGCGCTCGTCGTGAGCATCGGCAAATACCGCACCTGTGCCATAGCTTCCGATGACAAAATCTGCTATCCAAACAGGGACTTCCTTCCCCGTCGCAGGATTGATCGCCTTCACTCCCTTAAGCTCCACTCCCGTCTTTTCCTTGCTCTCCTGCCGTTCGCGCTCTGTTTTTTTCTTCGATAGGGCGATATATCGCCCTACTTCGTCCTCGTTCTTCAAAAGGCCGCGATGTTCGAGTGCGCGCGTTACCCACGGATGCTCGGGGGCGAGCACGAGATACGTACCTCCATAGAGTGTGTCGGCACGCGTCGTGAACACCGTGATCGTCGGTCTCAGCCAGCGAAGAACAGGAATTTCTTTCTCGCCCGTGAAGTGCGGGCCCTCGCCCGCCACTCGTTCCGCCTTCACGCCGAGCGTTGTCTCGAGCCTTGCGAGCTGTTCACCGCTTATCGCGTAATCGTTCACATCATGAAGGATTTGGATAGTGTTAGCGTTCTTGCGGATCTTTTCGCCGTCGAACTTCCATTCGAATCGCTTGTCGAAGTTTCGCGGCTTGTCCTTGAAGTTCCTGTCGACAAAACCTCCCGCAAGAACAAGCCTTGCAATAGGCTTTTTGAGTTTTTCGACGACCTTCATTGCAACCACGCAGCCAAGGCTATGACCGAACAAGACCGTATGTTCGTCATACTCCGCGGCGGCAAGCGCCGCTTTCACTTGTTCTTCTTCCGACGGGCGGTCGGGGTTCGGGAGCGCGGGAATAACGACTTTGTGACCCTGCTTCTCGAGCTCGACCTTCCAGAATTTGAATCGAGGCGCGTCTGGACTACCCTCAAATCCGTGCAGTATCACATATGTATATTTCTTCTTGTCGGCGTCGATAACGAGCGGAAAATCTATCTCGGCCCCTTCGCTTCTCCCTATCCAATTGCGCTGTGAATCTTTTATCTCTTTGGGCCAATTCAGTCCGTCTAGGTCGTCTATTAGCCGGTCTGCATAGTCGGTTATCTTCATGTTCCACTGGAGCATCGACTTTTGGACGACCTCGCTGTCGCATCGTTCGCATTTTCCGTCGACCACTTGTTCGTTCGCGAGTACCGTCTTGCACGAAGGACACCAGTTGACCGGTGTTTCTTTTTGATAAGCCAAACCCTTTTTATAGAACTGCAGGAACTGCCACTGCGTCCACTTGTAGTATGCAGGGTCGCACGTGACGACCTGCCGCGACCAGTCGAACGAGGTGCCCATGCTCTCTATCTGCTGCTTCATGTATGCCATGTTCTTTTCCGTCCATACGCGCGGGTTGAGCTTGTTCTTTATGGCGGCGTTCTCGGCCGGCAGTCCGAACGCGTCGAAGCCTGTCGGATACAGCACGTTCTTCCCCTGCATGCGTAAATGCCGCGCCAAGATGTCGGGCACGGAAAATGCATACCAATGCCCCACGTGGAGGTTCCCCGACGGGTATGAGAACTCGGTCAGTAGGTAAAAATTGTCTTTTCCCTTGACCTTATCCGAAGTTTTGTAGAGCCCCTTCTTTGCCCACTCTTTTTGCCACTTATTCTCTATTTTCCGGTGGTCGTAACTACTCATTGCAAAAGAGTATCACACGGCGCACGTGCGCGAAAATCGCAAATATCTTGCGAACATTTACCTATTTTTGCTGAAGGGAGGGTAGCGCTCCGGGTCGATAGTTCGATCGAAACACACATCTCCCGCTTCGTGCTGCCATGTATCGCCCGCCTCGAGACCTTTGCCGCCCATGACCGGAACGGGCACAGCCCGTGTCATATACGGATCGCCGACACCCGCCTTATTGAACGTCGCACAAAGTTTGAAGGCAAGATTCCCGGTCACTTCATACGTATACGCTTCCCCGCTCTGCGGGTCGACGGGCAGTACGTATCCGCTCAAAGGATCCTTCAGTTCCTCGAACGAGGCGGGAAGTTTCTCCTTTTGCTGCCAATAGCTGACTATCTGCCACTGGATGTTCTGGAGATCGCTAACCTTCTGGTCGTCGAAACGCGATAGGCGGACTTCGGATGGAGAGCCGAGAATGAAGAAGCCGGAGACTATCGAAGCGAGAACCAGCACGCCGGCAAGGATACCGGCGGCCTTCGCCCTTGCCGGATTTGCGCTCCAGTATCCGCGAAGGTCAAAAAGGAAATGCAGGAACACGGCACCGGCGACGACAAGGAGAATGACGACTTTCAGAATGAATCTCGTAGTTAACTCGCCTCCGAGGAAGTAATTAACGAGGGTGATGAGGTCTCCCACGACCGCTGCGCCTGCGACGAAAACGGTAAGCACCAAGGCCCAGCGTCGCACCCATAGGTCGTTCTTGGCAGGCTCACGGGCGATACCGCTCCTGATGATGCGCATGAGGACTATCGCGACGGGAGCGAGGACGATGAGGGTGGCCATCGCGAAGCGAATGCCGCCGGAATACGGGTCCACATAGTAATCAAGTGCATCCGGAAATATGTGATCGGCATATTCGAATAAAAGCCCGATGAGGGCGATAACACTGCCATACAGCGCGACCATCGCGCCAGCCCAGAGGAAAAAATCCTTAGGAGTTACTTTTGGTTTATCCATAAAATTATTTGAGACTTAAATGATTCTCGATTCTAATAATGCGCTTACCATGGTTAACGACTGTCTCGGCATCTTTATCGACAGCTTTTGAGATCGTTTTGACCTCTTTCAAGACTTCTTGAACATCACTTTTCACTTCCGATAAGTCTGCGACGATCTTTTCGAACTCATCTCTCGTCGGCAACTCCGTGACCTGTTCACCGAGCGAAACTATGGCTTTTAGTACGGTTTTCATCGATGCTGTTTTTGGTTCGCTCATGGGCAACATGATATCACAGGGTCCATTAGTGCAATATGTCGCTCAAACGAGCCCAAGTGCGTGGAGCGTAAAGTAGAGCGTCATTGCGGCAGCGGAAAGAGCGGCCGCACCGATGGCGTACCACAGAGCACGGGTCGTCTTTTGGACGTCGGACGGCTTCCAGGCAGTAAGCAGGAACATCACGCCGAATACGGCGGCGGAGACGACGCTCTTCCCCAGCCAGTGGTGGGTAAACGCGTTCTTTAATGCGTCCTTCAGCGGTGTCCACTCCTCTCCCCCAATGGTCAAGACCGCGACAACGATAGAAGCGGCGATTGAGCCAAGAGCTGCGGCTCGTGCAAATCTAAGATATTTTTCGCTTGAGTCCATAGAATGTTATCTAACTCCTCCCGAGACTAATATGCCCGCCGCGGCAACGAGAGTACCGAGCGCGAGCGCCGTCGCCGCGGCGAAAGACGCGGCGACTTTCAGGCGCGGGTCGCTCGCGTTTTGGAGCGCGCGCGATGCCAGCCACACGGCTACGACGAGGAACGGAACGAGAAGAAAAACGTGCTCTTTGGATTCCATCATTACCTGATGCGCCCATGGATATGCTCCGGCGAGAATTCGCGGCTTTACAGCTGTTCCATAGTAAACGACATAGTAGTACGCCCCCGTTGCCCATGACAAAAGAAAGAACGCGGCCGATAAGAACGACGCCTTGCTCACAAAACCATAGGGTGGCTCACGCCGTATCAACTGCATGAGAGCAAAATGTATGCACGCAAGTCCGATGAGTCCAAGGACAACATGGAGGATAAGGGCGCTTGCAAGTAAAGTAGTCATAAATCGTTAGTGAGGGAAATGTGGCTTTGTATATCTGCTATGCACTTCACGCATCACAAAATAAACAATGATTATCGCGGCAACGTATATTACCGGTATCCAGAGGGGCTGGTCTACACTCCCTCGCAGAAGAACGCCAATTATAAGGGCTGCGTACCATGAGACGAGCGCGATCGCGCTCCCCCATAATATAGGTATCCAGCGCAGCTGTATGAGTATCGCGTTCACCGCGATAACTCCAACGATAGAAAGTTTTATCCAAAATGTGATGGAGTAAAACCACACGGTGTACTCCGAGAGTCGGGACAATATAAGAAATCCGAAGCCTGAGAGAACAAGAAGAAAGAAACCTACCCGAAGAACGGTGTAGGTCGTCTGCATGATGGCACTCTCCTCCGGGCTCATCACTCCGTCTCTAAGAGCGCGCACGAGATGAACTTCGACGAACGTCGCGCCGCCGACACCCAGGACCGTACCCACGATATGCATGATGACGAGCGTTGTGTACCAGTCCATATTCACATCGGCTATCCGTGCTTAAATTCTAGCACGTCCCCGTCGGCTACAACGTACTCTTTCCCCTCGCTTCGAACCCACCCCTTATCTCTCGCAGAAGCCCAGGACCCGGCCTCTAGGAGCTTATCCCACCGAATGGTCTCGGCGCGGATGAACTTGTCCCGAAAATCGGTATGGATAGCCGCTCCCGCTTCCGGCGCTGTTGAGCCGCGCCGTATGGTCCATGCCCTCGATTCGTCCTCCCCCGTCGTAAAGAAAGAGATGAGGTCGAGAAGCTTGTATCCCGCCTTGATGAGGTCGTCGAGTCCGTCGTCCGCGACACCGAGTTCGCGGCGAAAGTCTGCCTTTTCGTCGCTATGCACATCGCCGAGCTCATTCTCAACGCCAGCGTCGACGACGACGTATTGCGCGCCCGTGGAATCTAGAAAATCTTTGAGCTCGCGCCATCTCTGCCCGCCTTCCGCGTCGATATTCACAACGCCGCTCTTTCTATTCAGCATATAAAGAATTGGCTTCAAGGTAAGCAGGTGAAGTGCTTTCGCGCTCTCTCTTTCCTGCTCCTCGAGCGGCACGGTGCGCGCAGCTCTACCAGCTTGAAGTGCGGGTACGATTTTGCGCAGAACATCGCGTTCAGCTATCAAAAGTTTGTCCCCGCCCTCGGCCGTAGCCTTATGGGCGAGGCTTTTTGCATCGCGCTCAAGACGCTCAAGACGCTTACCGGCGCCCTGCAGGTCGGCTTGGATGAGCTCCAGATCGACGACCTCGATGTCGTAGCGCGGGTCTACACTGCCCGCGACGTGGTGTATGTCATCGTCCTCGAATATCCGCACGACTTCCGCTATCGCATCCACCTCGCGTATGTGTGAAAGGAATTGATTTCCGAGCCCCTCCCCTTCCGAGGCACCTTTCACCAATCCCGCGATGTCCACGAACTCGACGATGGCAGGAACTTTTTTCTCCGAGTGCGACATCTCTGCGAGCCTGTCGAGCCGGATATCCGGTACCGCTACGACACCGACCGACGGGTCTATCGTCGCGAATGGATAGTTGGCAATAAGCACGCCCTTACGTGTCAGCGCATTAAAAAGCGTAGATTTCCCGACATTAGGTAATCCTACGATACCGATACTTAAGGACATACGAGAGTCTGATAGATTAATCGACGCGTCCGACACTCGCCCCGTAGCCAATGCGAAGCATTGTGGTACCGGGGCCGACATTAGGTAGCCCGACAATTCCAATAGAAAGCGACATGACGGCGCATCATATCGCACATTGCATCAAATTTCTATGATTCACTTCCCTTTCCGGCCGAAATTGCGCAACTTACGGAGCCATCTGTCGCGTTTGTATTCTGCGGGACGTTCGGCTGGTCCGAACCATGTCGTATGTACCGAGAAACCGGCAAACCACAGAATCCCCCACTTGAGCTGGGCATTGACGTTGCCGGGAAGGAACCGTACGAGCCATGGCGCTGTGCCGCTCGTCATTATGATGCGCGCGGTTTTTCCGCTATAGAGGCGGTGCCAAAAGATCGTCCGAGTTCCGTTCTTCGTTTTGATATAACGAAAAGCGGAACCTGGAAGCCACGCGCGGTCAAAGAGGCCCTTCATCTTCGCGGGCATACCTACCCACCACACGGGATACACGACGACGAAATGGTCGGCCCACTGGATCAGCGCTTGGAATCGGACCAGGGCGGGTTCTAACTCCTGATGCTGGCGATAACCCTGGTGTAGCACAGGATCGAACTGCATCTCCTCTATGTTGAGACGCTCCACGATGTGCCCCGCTTCCCGCGCCGCTTTTTCGTATGTGTCGGCCGCCATACCGCACAATCCGTTTTTGTCGGGGTGCCCGAGAAGTATGAATATTTTTTTGCTACTCATGTGAGAGTTTGGGATGGATGCGACGACCAACCCTCACATCGTGTCCTCGTACGGATGGTACTTCGGCTTTGTTTCCTCGCGAGACCTTCCCGGGCTCATCCGCGGGCCTGTATCCTCCGCCGCTTCCGCCCGTCCTGCTCCGATCGATCCTCCATGATCGGTGTTGCCGTGATTACCGCCATTTTTCAAGAACCACGGAACGAACTCGTCACTCCACGAATTCGCTCTCGGGTTCGGGTTCGCATTCGCCGTTTTTATCTCCGGCGTCCCAGGAACGGGCGCCTCTTCGAACTCTCCCGCTTCATCATGCTTCCCTACCTTGTGCAACACAAAAGCCCGCACCGTCTTCATGCTGAAATAAAATCCGGCAAGGAAAACGACCGCTATAACTTCGCGTAGAATGAACTGTGCCCAATTGCTGTCGTAGTATCCGTACAAAGCCCAGGTTTCGAACACGACCAGTCCGACGCCTGAAGCAACCGCAGCCACAAGAAAAATCGACTTCTTGTGAGGGTTGACGAGAGCCGCAACTGCAACGAGCGCAAGAGCGCCCGTGATCAGAAATGGCAATTCTACACCAAGAAAACTCGCGTAAAACGGCGCTCCTACAAGCATCAATATCGCCGCCGAGGCGAGCAGCTGACGCACAGCGTCCCCATGGTAGTGGGGCAGATGATCTGAGAACCCGTATGGTAGATAATCGGCCATAGGCAGGTCAATTATTCCCCATCTGGCGTTTTTGAGCAATGGCAATGAGGGCATCGGGTTCGTCCCCCTCAGCGGCAATGTTTTTGCGCTCGATACCGCACTTTATGCAACGATGCACGACCCTATACTCCGCTGGGCCGCCTTCGAGCGCGACGGGCTCCATCAATCCACCGCACGAGTCCGCGCGATCGCCGGGATTAACATCGACATGCTTGCTCCAAAGGCATTTGGGACAATGGTTCGTGTATCCATCCCCCGTGACACTGCACCCGCAATGCCCGCACACAAAATTTTCAGAGTGGCGTTGAAATCGCGGAGTGTTCATGCAGCGACATCATTTAACCATGAGTGCTGCCGTGCGCTCTATCGAGGTTCCCGACGAAGAAACACATCGCATGGTAAATGTGAGCGTCCCGAGAGATGAGTTGGAGCCGATCTTCAGTTGGCGGCTTCCTTCGTTACCCTGACCCACCAAAATTTCTTTGCCGCCGGAAACAACAGTGACCCGGCACGGTTTGCTCTTCGACACCCCAACGCTTGTCCAGGATGCGACAGCTTGCTCTCCGCGAGAAACTTGGCGCGGCTGCACCATGAGCGAGGCGGCCGACGGGGGCGTGACACTGGGCGCCGATACCTCATCTGGCTGCAACTGAAATTGGTTCTGCAGAAGCGCTTGGGAGATAGGTTGCTGGTAGCTTGGCTGTTGATACGCAGAATTTTGATATGTAGCTCCGCTACTCGGATTCGCAGTTCCGCCGCTTGAGTACCCGGAACTAGCCGGTGTGTTCGAGAACGGTGTGACGTTCCCAAACGGGCTGGCGGCATATCTGCCGGTGTTCGCGTATGGAGCGTCGAACGTACGGCTCGCCCAGGCCTCGCGTTCATTTGGATCAAGCGGCCCCAATGCCATACCTTCGATGCCGCACAATAAAGTGACGGTGACATTTTTGACAATGCCGCTATTGCGCCCCATCGTTCCTCCGCTTAGGTACTGCATGGATTTCTCATTGAGGTCGATGACGCGACCGGGAACCAATGGCCCGTTGTCGTTGATGCGCACTACCATCGCGTGACCATTCGGCGCTTGAACCACGGCGTGGCATATCGCCCGACTCCCGTATCCGCAGCCGTATTGCTTCGCTAGATTGAGCTGAAGAGCCGCGTCGTACGAGTTAGGGTTGTACGGCCCGCCGGTCGCGAGCGTTCCGCCGCCTGTCCTCCACCCCGGCAGGTACGGGTTGTAAGTGGAGGCGTCGCCTCTGAATGACACCTTGACGCACTCATCCGCCGCTTCGACGATCGGGGTCGAAAAAAGCACGACAAAAAAGCAACCGACGATACATAGTCTTCTCACCTGTCGAATTGTATCAGGTACACTCGAACATCTACGACGGCGTGTGTACATCAAGCCAAATATGAAGTCTTTGTCATACTGGCGACGTAGGGCGAGGGAAATGAAAATGTACTCATTTTCATTTCCGAGCCAAGAAGTCCAGAAACCGGTACCGGTTTATAGCAGGACGACCGCGCGGTTTCCGGAAACTTCCAAGACCCCACCTTCAATGGGAATGTCCTTCGCGCCATCCCCTCCGCCTCGTATCGTGATGGTACCGGCTTTCAGTGTCGTCACGAACGGCTCGTGGTGCGCAAGAACCGTGAGTTCGCCGTCCGTGCCGGGGAACGTTACCGATGCGGCCGGCCCGTCGAAGCGCTTCTCGC
>Ga0209542_10002838_pt1 | contig 38160 bp, 45 predicted proteins | sample RifCSPhighO2_01_FD_184028 | JGI IMG/M metagenome (GOLD analysis project Ga0209542, IMG submission 184028) | Soil microbial communities from Rifle, Colorado - Rifle CSP2_plank highO2_0.1 (SPAdes) (version 2) | ecosystem: Environmental > Terrestrial > Deep subsurface > Rock core/Sediment ... | reverse complement strand
TACTGATTTCAATGGGGCTAGCTGTCTAGCTCTATTGGATTAATTTTATTAGAAATAAATATTTATCGACGGGGTAACGCAATTCATCCGCCCCTTAAAAGGTTCGGATTTCTTGCGTAGACTTTAACTATAACTTTGAGGTATTTGGATTTTTGTTTTTTATGTTTAAAGAATTTATAGTAATATTCGACGCCTTCTCGTTCATCGTTAATGTGTTTATCTGGTTTTCTAATTGTCTCTGCAATTTCTTCCTCAGTTTCAACATCTGCATGATGTTGACGAATATGTTTCCATTGTTTCTGTGTTAATCGAATTTTTCTTCCTGTTTTATCCGAAATCTCAAAGACATTACTCATACAAAAATATAGAGATAAGAATTTAAAATTGTAACTATTTCATTCGCTTATTTCTTTCGACTTTTTTCCACAAGCCGTAGGAAATAAACATAACTATTAAAAATGGCAGTACTGATAATGCCATGAGACCCTGACCATTAAAAAACATGGATAAACCTGCACCGAAAATATCAAACGTAAAGCCTGCATATGCCCATTCTTTCAAGATTCGCAAAGGCAACAATAATGCAATAACTCCTAAGAGTTTTGCAAAACCTAGAATATAATTCAAGTAAAGTGGATAGCCTAAATCAGTCATGGCTTTTTGTGCTGATTCAACTTGTAATAATTGAGAAAATCCAGAAAAAAGCATTCCCAAACAGAATAGAATTGTAAACACCCAGTATAAAATTTTAGTCGTTTTTTGTTTCATGTTTTACTCTGAATAAAAGGATTGAAAATAATTGAGCATTTAAAGGTTTTGGTTTTCAATTATCTTTTTTACTTCCTTTGAAAGAGGATTAAAACACATTTGAGCAAAATCTATAATATCTCTCGCTTCAGCAGCTGAAGCATGATATCCATAATAATTAATATTATTTCGAGTTCGCCGCAAGTTATCTAATGTTTTTAGCGGACGTTTTGTATTTACTCGTACATTCATTAAGGCATTTAATGGTATAATGTGATCTTCTAAAATTATCCCTTCCGCTATAAGTAAGGCTTCCCCTAACATTCTAAAACATTCATAAATATTTCTTACAATAGTATTACTTGAATTTTCATGTACTTCCAACGATAAAGTATATGCTAAATCTTTTTGTGCATTCTCGATTAAACTTAATGCTCTTTTTTTATCTGTTTTTTTTATTCTTGTCATGGTCGCACTTCCAAAAAACCATCCAGGAGTATCCCATTGGCTATATTTGCAAAAAGATTCAAGTCAATTTTATTTCTTGAAAATATATGAAGATTCACTGGAACATTTTTTCTAAATCCTATTTCATGGATGATTCCCAATTGATTAATTCTCAAATCTTCATTATCAATTACCTCAACAGCAATATCGATATCGCTCTTTTCTGTATCATCTCCTTTTCTATAGCTGCCGAATAAAATAATTGCTCTGGAATTTGGAATTACTTTTCTGATTTCTCCTAGAATATTTGATTCATAAATATTCTCAATATTATAAGCAATCTTTATTGTATAATTAAAAAAATGACTTTTATTGCATGAAATTCTCCATAATCTTCCGAGCTCTTTCAGAGACAAAAATCCTTCCTCAACTAGCTGTAAAACTATTGTTCGTGCATTTGTTTTTGAGATCGATAATTGTGAAGCCAGATCATTCAAACTCATTTCACTATCGGGATATGCAAAAAACCAAAATACGATGAGAAAAATTATTTTTCGCTTATGGAATTAATTATTTTTTCCACATATTGCAGAATTCGTTTTTAATTATTTTTTGTTTAGAGGGATGATTTTAAAGAAATGTTTGATAATGGAAAGATTAAATTAGGAATTACAATAATTCACACGTTTGGAACATTGGAAAATATAGTTTAGGAGGAGGAAATTTTTTATGGTTGATTATCAAATATATAATTTATTTTCTTTATATATCTGCAAGAGAAAATTAACAAATGCTTTCAAATTACCTTTGGTCTGTGCTTCTTCGAGAGCCTTATAATATTCAATTCTTTTTGCATGAGGAATATTAATCATAGGAAGTTTATTTTTTCTTAGAATAACATTTATCAATAATCTTCCCACTCTGCCGTTTCCATCGACAAATGGGTGAATAGTCTCGAATCCTACATGAAAATAAGCAGCTACAATTAAAGGGTGTAATTTATTTTTATTTTTTGAATACCATGCAAGCAGTGATTTTATTTCTCGAGGGACTTCTGCTGGTTTCGGAGGCAGCCATTCAACTCCCCGGATATACACCTGGACTTTCCTCCAGGTTCCTATTTGATCAGTATCATCTAAGGTTTCATTAACTACTATTTTATGTAAATCCAGCATTAATTTTTTACTCATGTCTCCGGTATAAGATAGAATATAATCAAATGCTTGTTTATGATTTAATGCTTCTTTTATTTCCCGTACTGACTTTGCTGCAGGAACAATATTTTCAAATAGCAATTGTGCTGTTTCCTGCAAAGTTAAGGTATTTCCTTCAATTGCATTTGAGTTATAGGTAAACTGTGCACAGAATGATTCATACCGACTCTCAAAATTTTCCTTTGGCTGTTGTAAAAATATTTTTTTTATTTTTTCAATAAAGTTTAGATCTTCATTAGAAAGCAGATTCTTCAGTGCATTTAATTCTTTATCTGCTTTTTTTACCGCTTCAGCAATTTCTTTTTTATTCAGATTAACTCCAAGATACACTCTTTCTTTGGATATTTTATTTCCCTTCCTTACTGATTTAACTCTATAATAATATTTTTTTCCTTGTCTTTCTTGAATTTCAGTATATACCATACTCTATATATGTCTACATAGTTTATAAATATTGCTGATGTGTAGACATATATAATTATGCACATAACGGCAGTTTTCAGAATTCGTTTTCAATTATTTTTCGTCTTTACGGTGCAATAAGATACGATAATATAATTTCATGTAGAATGAGGCCATGGCAGTTTGAGTGAAGGAGGAGAGGTTATTTTCTTGACCAGTTCCTAACAAATTATTTTCTTATTCATAAATATTTTTTCGATGTCCAATATCGATTATAACAATCAACAATTTATTTTCAAAAATTCGGTATAATACTCGAAATTTGTCGATTCTTAATTTCCATAATCCAAAAAGATTACCTGCCAATCTTTTTCCTAAGTGCGGATTTTCTTTTAACAGTTCTATTCTTTTCAGAATAAATTCTTGATCGCCTCTTTTTAGTTTTTTTAAAAAATCTTTGGCATTTTTATCAAAATTTATATCATACATTATAATGTTATTTAATTCCCAGTTCTTTTTTCACTTTATTCAGCGGTGTGCCAAAATCACCGGTCTCAATTCTTTGCAATGCATCTTTTATGTTTCTCATCACAATAGGATCAGAAAGAACTTCAATGGTTGCAAGCAGACTTTCATTATCCAATTCATCAGAGGATGCATTTTCAATTAATCTTATCAATAGATCATTATACGATTCTCTATGGTGCATTTTCAAAGCATCTAATTTTCTTTTCGTTCCGTCATCTAATTGAATTGTTGTTGCCATATTAATCTATAGCTTGTTATAGTTTATATATTTTTCATCTTTACGCTGCAATAAGATACGACTGTATAATCTCAGGTATGATGAAGCAATGGCAGTTTGAGTGGAGGAGGAGGGGTTATTTTTTGAAATCCATTATCGTTATCTCATACAATTCTTTATACTCTTTCACAATATTATTCCAATCATAATTCGTTCACGCAAATTTTCGCGCATTTTTTCCCATGCGTTTTATTTCTGAAGGAAACATATTTTGAAATCTCTAGTATATTTATTAATAGTAATCATTTCCGCATTGCATGCACATAGAAGTTGATCAAAGCGGAAAGATTGAGCAGTTGGACAGGGATACGGTTATAGCCTTTAGCAATGATTATCAATATTCTATTTTTATTCCAAGGAAAGTCAAGCAAGAGTTTTATAGATTATATCGAGTAAGGATTAAACATTTGAGGTATAAATTATTTGTTATAGGAATTTATTACTGCCTCAGAGATTACTTTAGGCTTAACGAATTGATACTAATCGATTGTGAATATTCTGGAAAAGAAAACTTGATCAAATCTTTACTTTTGAATTTATTCAGAAAATATCATCTCATTAATCCGAAGATTATTCATTTTGGCACCATTGGCAAAAGATCAAATGCCCATGCAGCAGCTATTGATGTTTTCAGGGAGAACAGAAAACCAAATTTTACACTCTCTTTAAAAGATATTGAAAATCTCTTATAAGAGCTCATTTGATTCAGAGGGCAGGCAAAACCTACATTTCTCTTCATAACTCATATTTTTCGCAACATGTGTTAGTGGAAGAACACTCATCATCAATATATCGTATAATCCTTTTTCTCTTATAAATGTTTCGCTTGATTTTTAATTATTTTTTGTTTAGAGGGATGATTTTAAAGAAATGTTTGATAATGGAAAGATAAAATGAGGAATTACTATAATGCATACGTTTGGAAAATTAGAAAAAAATGGCTGGACAGATTTTTCTACGGGTTATGTGAGTTTAGGGGGAGGATTTTAGATTTTTTGAAATCTCTTTTTATAGATTCTTTCTTTTCGAATACTTTCTTTAATTCCTGCAGAGAAATTCCATGGCGGGGAATTTTAATAACAACATTGCTGAATTTATCTCTGAAATAATGATCATGCATTTTAAAATCTTCAAACTTCTTTTCGGATAAAGCTTTTTTTATTTTTGTGACATCCTCTTCTGAAAGAGGAATATTTTCGCCTTCATCCATAAAAAAGCAATAGACGAAAGAATATCAAAAAAACCTTGCGTTTTACCACACCCTAAAGGGTGTGGTTTATTCGGGTTTTTTGGATGCTCCGAAATGAAAACTTAAAGTTACGACCATATCATAAATGATAGAGTTTTCATTTCGGACATAAAGATTTATTTTATTTTTAGATTATGGAATTAATTATTTTTTATATGTTCATCAGAGTGTTTTAATTTTTATCAAGAATTAGGACCTGTATTCAAAACATTTGAAGAAGAATCTCGTAGTAAAAAAATAAAAGTTTGAATTACGATAAAGCATACGTTTGGAAAAGTTGAAAAAAATTGCTGGATAGATTTTTAGAGGGATTATGGGAGTTTATGATTTAGGGGGATGAATTGTTTATCGTATGATTATATATTTTCAGATAAGATGAGGCCATGGGGATATGATTGAAGTAAGCGGGGAATTTGGAAGCAGACAAAAATTTATATAATTGAATTTATTAAATGAATCATGGCTCAAGAAACTTTAAATTCAGAGAAAATTATTAAAAAAATTGAAGCAAAAGGCAAAGATATTCGGAAATATACGGTAAAAAAATTAGGTCTTTTTGGCTCGTATGCAAAAAATAAGCAACATATGCAAAGTGACGTGGATATTCTTGTAGAATTTGAAAAGCCGACATTTGATAATTATACTGATTTGCTGCTTTTTCTTGAAAATACACTCAAGAAAAAAGTAGACCTTGTCATTGAAAAAGATCTTCATCCCACCCTGAAATATGTTAAAAAAGAAGCACGATATGTTAAGCTCTAAAATTTATTTAGATGAGATTTTACGGATGATAGAAAAGATTGAGGGTTCTGTTTTACATAAAAGTTTTGATGACTTCCTCCATGATGACAATCTTTTAGATGCCACGCTTATGCGGCTGCATTTTATCGGAGAAAATATAAAAAACATTTCTTTTACCCTAAAAAAGAAATATCCTCATGTCAAATGGAGAAAACTTGCAAAATTGAGAAATATAATAAGCCATAAATATTCTATGGTTAACAAAGAAATTATCTGGGATGTTATTACAAATACTCTTCCCGATTTAAAAAAAGAAATTGCGCATATTCTTAATGAAGAGAAATTTTAATTATTTTTTGTTTAAAGGGATGATTTGTTTAAAAAAATTATTTTATATAATCCTGATTTTTCATCTATTGAAGTAAGATTAATTTTTTCATTATTTAGTTCATTTTTTACAAATTCCCAATCTTGAACATTTCTATGAAAAATATACACTTCTTTATTATTTGATTTTTCGAGTTCTTTTAACAATAATAGAAATCTTTCATTTTCCATAGTTTTATTCCAATGGTTAAAAGTTAATATATTATAATAGGGGAAAAAGACCTTATCCCAATAATTAGTTATTATAATCGAATTTTGAGGAATGATATTAACCATTTTCTTTTCAAATTCAGCGTGTTCGAGTTTAACTTTAATTACTCCTACCAATTCGTTGGATACTATTACTAAACTCCAAATTAAAAAAGAGGCTAATAAAATTATTCTAACTTTTTTTGAAAGATTTTTATTTAATAACAAAAAAGAGGAAAAAAATAACATGAATAAAATGTATACAAGCATTATATATCGAGGGTATGAAGATCTAATACTAAAGTCATTGTATCCATAATAACCTTCTCTAATAAAATAGAACAATATTGAAATAAAGATTAAACCAAATATTAAGAATTTTTTTGAAAACGAAGTATTTTTCTCTCTTATAAAATAAAAAATTCCAATTACGGACATAAAGAAAAATAAATTAAAAAAGTTCAAAATATAGAGTGATAAATTATTGTTTAATATTTCGAATGAATTTTCTTTAATAGGGAATATCCTATCAATCAAAGCTGGTAAATTATTTGAACTTTTATAATAACTGAGGGTTATTCCCTCGTCATATGGATTTTTAAAAATGACTCCGTAAATATGATAATTAACTGTTATCACAAAAAAGAGAGGAATTATGAAAATAAATAAAACTTTAAAAAAACTTAATTTTATTTTTTTAATGTAAGAATCAAAGATATAAGATAATGCAAATATTAAAGAAAATATTATTAACTCAGATCTTATTAATACGCATATAGAAAAAAATAGTATGAATAATATGAAATAATTATTTTTTCTTTTATCTAAAAAATCAAAAAACATCGCTAATGACAAAATTATCAACGCCAAAGATAAAATATTATTATAAAATGATCCAGACCAATACAGAACAATTGGAAAAAGAGAGATAAGAGGAAATATAAAAAGATAATTTTTATTTGAAATTTTCCTAGAAAACAAAAAAAATCCGAATAGTAAAAGAATTGAATATATGATTGGGAGAGTAGGTAAATAAGTAAAGTAAGCTAAAACCCCTGATTCAAAATAAAAATAAGGAAATGTCGCAGGATATAGTTGATTATTAAAAATGTATGTATGCCTAGGATTATTAAAATTATTAATTGGATCTCTACTAAAACTTATTTGAGAATCTATTTTAAAATCTTTAATAAATTCATATTCAACTTTCTCATCCGGTGATGGAAATTGTTCGTGATAAGGAAAAATATAGATTATAGAAAATAATAAATAAAATGCAATTACTGCAGAAATAATCAAAATCTTTCTCATTTTATCTTAGCTTTTAAAAATCCTAGTAAATAGGGGGTAATCAAAACTGGTAATATGATTTTATCATAAAAATTCCTTTTTTTTGTGAAAGTTTTTGGTCTTCCTCCTCTTTTAGATCTTGATATTCCTCCATAATACATTCTTTTTATTATCCACCAAAAAGACATTCTGTCTTCAGAAACTTGATGAAGAACAATTGCATGGGGGTTATAAATTATTTTATACCCTCTTAGCTTTGCTCTTAAACATAGATCCGTTTCTTCTCCCCCTGAAAAATCTCCGGATCTTCTACCTAATTTTAGATTAAATGTTGCCTCGTCCTTTAGAATTTCTTTATTTATCGCAAAATTAACTCCAACTACTTTTTCAACTTCTCCTTCTTGGTTTAGTATATCAACCATTGAATAAAGTTCTAATACAATCTTCGATTTGTGGTACCATTTTTCTTTTTTAGGCCATTTTGCAATCGATTTACCCCCCACAATTGCAATATCTTTATTTCTGTTAAATGAATTAACTATCTCTTCTGCCCAATTTGGATATGGTATAGCATCTATATCCGTAAATGCAATAATTTTGCTATCAGATAATTTTATCCCTAAATCTCTAGCATAAGACAAAGATATTGGGTCAATTTTTTTATATAAAAAATCTATATTAGAGTTTGAATTTTTTTTATAAAAAAATTGAGCAAAATCACTTTTAGTTTGCTCAAGATATATTATTCTGATCTTCTGATTTTTTTGATTAAATAAGCTTTTTAAACAATCAGCAACTAACTGATTAGATTCGTTAAATCTTGTAATTACTATGTTCAAATTTCTCATCGTATCTCATTCACAATCATCTTAGAAACTGAAAGATTATTGTCAAGTGTATCAAATTTATATTTAAGATAATTATCAACAAAATTATCAATAACTGATTTATCAAATTTGCTGAGCAAAACATTTTTTCCCAAACCTTCTTTTCTCTCAGTTTCATTTCTGAATAAAAGACAGGGTTTTCCTAAATAATAACACTCTTCCTGATTACTTCCTCCGTCGGTAATCAGAAATTCAGAATTAATAACTAACTTTATGAATTCGAAATAATCATATCTTGGTCTCAGCTCAATATTTTTGTTTTCCTTTAATTTTTCTAGTAATCTGTATTCTTCTAGCTTCTTCCTTGTAGGAGGATGAAGAATAAATAAAACTTTTATCTTTTTTGATATATTTTCAATAATATCTAAAATTTCCTTAAATTTATTTTTTTCTGAAATATTCTCAAATCTATGAATAGTAGCCATGCAATATTTCTGAGTTGGAATATCTACTTCTATTTTATCTAAGTTTTTTAGGGCTATGTGTAATGCATCTAATAATGTGTTCTCTTTTGTGTTTATTTTTTTTCCTCTATATTTTTTTAGATTATTTATAGCCCAATCACCAGGGGAAAAATAATAATTAGTTAAGCTAAATGTTAAAATTCTTATAATCTCTTCGGGAAATGGACTGAATAAATTAAAGCTTCTCAAACCAGATTCTATATGGGCGACTTTTAATCCGCTACATTTAGCAATTAATGCTCCGAGAAAAGCAGGAGGTGCATCCCCATGCACCAAAACAATCCCATTTTTATCATTTCTAAAAACTTTATTTTTATTTAACAAAGCATAGGTAATAACTTTCATTGACCATAGAGCCATCGTTCTTGAATTTGTAATGTCTTGATCAATATTCCCAATAATTACATCAGGTTTTTTTATCCCAAACATTTCAATCATAGAATTCATTGTTTCTTTATGCTGAGCGAGAAAAATAAAATTATAATCAATATTTTGATTTTGCATCTCCTTCATTATAGGAGCCATTTTTATTAATTGCGCTCGTGTTCCTAAGATAATATGAATCATCCCCCACCCCTCCTTCTATCATCTCTCCATCTCGGAAACGTTGAAGCCAGTACTAATAATTTCTTTTTTATTTTGTTTATCATTTTTTAATCGGACAAGCCGTAAAATCCTCTTTTGTCAGCTTGATATATTTTGAACAGCACTTTATTAATTCATTGGATAAAGAAAACTTTGATTTTCGGGTTTTATCAAAATAACTGTATAACCTAACTTCATTTCCTGCCTTCTTGTTTATATCAGAGATAATAGGGCAGAAATCTGTATCTGAAGATACCAGTATTATCTTTTTAATTTTAGGGTAATCATCCTTGATATGACTTAAGTCAATCGTTAATAAGGTGTCCACTCCTTTTTGCTTAAATTGAATTTCACCATTCTCATTAATAATCTTCTGAACTCTTCTTTCTCTGATAATTATCTCCTTATTCTTTGAAATAGCTGCAATAAACTTATCGTATCCTCTTTTCCTTCTTATTTCTTCTTCGGTGGGGCGAGAAGATTGAAATGGAGGGCAGACATAATAAAATAACTTTCTGCAGATTAAATCTTGCTTTTCAGCAATTCTCTTTGCAAATCCAATTTTATCATATTTTAATCTCGTTTTTCCCCCTAACAGCTTAGTCAGCTTATCTAAGAATCCTTCATCTATAAAAACTAAAGTCTCTTCCATAAAACAATCCTCCATCAATAATTAAAGAAATACATAAAAAATCATCCAGCGACCACGAATGATCACTGGGGGACATTCTATGGAAACTAAGATTATTGTTTTTATAAACTTTATTGTTTTTCCTATCATCCCTCCATCTTGGAAACGTAGACGCGATAACTAACAGTTTTTTCTTTCTGATTTTCATGTCTTTTTATGATACCTCATTTTCATTAGAATCTAAGGCTGCCGTGTTATATTTAATCTTTGCTTAGAAAGAATTGTTATGTTTGAATACAGGAATTTCCACTACCTGTATAGTTTAGAAATTCCTTTCCAAAAGATCTAACGAAATTATAAAGATTTCTTGATATAGGAGATTTGTTATGATAGAAAATATTAAAAACAGAGGTATCTTGGGATTAGTATGGAGAAGAAAATATACAAGAATATTGTGGTAAATCCGGATGTAATGGTAGGAAAACCAGTTATAGAGGGAACAAGAATTCCTGTTGATTTAATCATCACTTTATTAGCTCAAGGGGTATCTATTGAAGATATTATAGAAGACTATGATTTAAAAAAACAGGATGTTAAAACTATTTTAGAATATGCTGCGAAAGTAGTTCAAGGTGAAAGTGTGTTTTCCATCTAATTATAATGAAATTCCTTGTAGATGAGAGTTCAGGAAGGAGACTTTTTCATTTTTTAAGAGAAAAGGGATATGACGCAACATTTGTAAAAGATGTATTACCAAAAGCTGATGATATTGATGTTCTCAAATTTGCTGAAAAGGAACAAAGAATTATAATTTCTAATGATAAGGATTTTGGAGAATTAATTTTTAGATTAGGCATGCCAAGTTCAGGAGTTATTCTCTTACGATTGAGGATTGATAATTATCAAAACAGAAAAAAGAGTATGTAATTTTTAATGGAGCATTATTCACATAAATTAAAAGGAAATTTTGTTGTAATAGATAAAGGGAAGATCAGATTTAGAAAAGTTTAGATACAATAATCCTGCATAGAAATTTCATTCTTTTTCTTTATATTCATTCTTCTCATTTTCCAGCCTTCTCACTCGAAACAATATCTCTTCTAAATGTCTTCTATTTATTGCTATGATATCGCTTATTAGACCAAGGAGAATTGAAAATCCACCAAAAATTATTATCAAAGATCCTAGCAATAGTGATTGAATATGTTGCCCTCCGTCGGTTATTACATATGAAAGCCAGAACCATCTAACTAAAGGAATCAAGCCTATAAGCATTAACAATATACCAATAAAGCTGAAAGCTTTCAAAGAATTATACATTAAAGTTGTTCTGGCAATGGTTGCTACGCTTTTTTTAATGTGGATGGGAACAGATTTTATTAACTTGCTATCACCATTTCTTTTTTTGAATGTTACAGGTATTTCCATGACTTTGAGATTCTTGTGAGTTGCCTGAATCAATGATTCATGAGTATACGTATGCTTACTGGTAATAAATAATTTTTGTGCTGCTTCTCTGCTGTATGCTCTGAATCCAGATGAAGCATCAGTTATGCCGTTGTTTGCGCAGAACCGGACAACTTTTGATCCGAGGATATTGCCATATTTTTTCATTTTCTGCATATGTTCTAGAGTTTCTACTTGTCTATTTCCAGAAACAATATCTGCTTTTTTGTCAAGAATAGGTTGAATCAATTTTGGAATTTCTTTTTGATCATACTGGAAGTCTGCATCTGTATTAACGATAATATCTGCTCCAAGTTTAACTGCCTCTTCTAATCCTCTTTGAAAGCTAAATGCAAGGCCAGAATTTTTTGTATTACGAAATACAAAATCAGCACCTGCTTTTTTTGCTTCTTCTGCTGTATCATCTGTTGAGCCATCATCAATTACTATGATGATAACTTCATGATCATTAGTTTTCCTTGGGATTTCTTTTATAACTTTTCCAATATTTTCAGCTTCATTATATGCAGGAATCTGCACGATAAGTTTTTTCCGCTGAATTGGTTTTTCATGAAGTGATTCTGATTCAATAGTGAGTTGTAATTTTTTAGATCTCATATTGGTAACTCAATAATTTATTGGTGAGATATATTTCATAATTCAGATAACTGTATGGATATTTCAAGAATTTATTTTGTTTTCTCAACTCTTTTTTATTCCTCATTTTTTCTTCCTCATTTTAAAATATAGTTACAATAGGCTGTTGAGATATATTTAATCTTTGCTTAGAAAGAATTGTTATGTTTGAATACAGGAATTTCCACTACCTGTATAGTTTAGAAATTCCTTTCCAAAAGATCTAACGAAATTATAAAGATTTCTTGATATAGGAGATTTGTTATGATAGAAAATATTAAAAACAGAGGTATCTTGGGATTAGTATGGAGAAGAAAATATACAAGAATATTGTGGTAAATCCGGATGTAATGGTAGGAAAACCAGTTATAGAGGGAACAAGAATTCCTGTTGATTTAATCATCACTTTATTAGCTCAAGGGGTATCTATTGAAGATATTATAGAAGACTATGATTTAAAAAAACAGGATGTTAAAACTATTTTAGAACTCTCGCAAGAACCCCAACCACTTTAGTGGTTGGATGAACTGCGTTTACCATCAATAAATATTTATTTCTAGAAAAATTATCCAAAGGGAGCTAGACAGCTAGCCCTTTGAAAACAGCAACTAATAGAGAGAACTAGCTCATTCTAAATAAATCTTTCGGAGGAACCATGGCATACAAACATAGCCAAAGCTCTCTCGGAGCAAATAAAAAACACATCCAATTAACACCAAAATACCGATATAAAATGATGAGAAAAGAAAAATTGAAAATAATTTGCGGAGTCGCGATCCAAGAAGCATGCAAGCGGCACAACATAGAAATTGAGATCATAAAAGTAATGGACGAGCATGTTCATATGACTGCAGATGTTCCGAGAACGATGAGCGACGCAATGCTAATGCAACTAATAAAAGGATTCTCTTCTCGCCTTTTATTTATGCTTTGCCCCAATTTAAGAAAGCGATATCCCGACGGACATTTCTGGACAGAAGGATATTTTTGCGATGGTGTAGGAAATAGTAATTTTGCTCTGACCTATTTGTACATAGAGAATCAAGAACTGCATCACAGAATAATTTCAAATTACTAAGGACGCCGTCCTCCGCTCGCAAGCGGATTTTTTGCCGCAGCAAAAAACCTTTAGCACTTGTTTTTAGGACACTAAAAAATCTTAATGATTTTTTGAGGTGCTCAAGAATCAAAGATTCTTGACATGATCCAAAATTGAAAGCCACATTCTAAAGAATGTAGTAGTAAGCAGTAGAGTTTTCAATTTATGGACATAAAAATGCCCAGATAGACTATTCGAAAAGCAGGATTCTCGTTACGAAGATGCCTGTTGCAGTTGAAGTTAAGCCTGTTGTCATCGGCATCGAACCTGGCAATTTGTAGCCAATTAATCTCATGATAAAACTCATGTCAGGAATTTCGCCTGAACATAGCAAAATTATTTTGCGCACTGAAGCTTCTCGCAAGTCGCTTCTGTATTTTATGACTTAAAATAAACCTAAATGATGCCATAGTTAACTGGCGTGTAGTCCATCCAGCTTTCTTCTTGCTCAAGGAAGAAAACCTTTGGGCGATAACAAGAAGAAAAACTAGTTTAAATTTTTTTCGCTAGAACTTACAATTTTTCTTTGTTTAACAGCAGAAGTACGCAGCACGCGAGCCACGCAAGCTCGCTAATCAACTCTCAATACCCGAAAAGCAGGATCCACGAGACGAAGACGCCTGAGGCAGTAGAAGTCAAGCCAGTCGTCATCGGCATCGAACCTGGCAATGCGTTCTTCTTTTTGTTTTGGTCTTGAATTTAATCTCCAAAGATAACTAGCGGTTCCATTAATATAGTGAGATACATTATTTATTTTTTGAGTATCTTGTGTGCCTAAAATTTCTTCCAAAACATGACTGTCCGTTAGTTCATTAATCCATCCATCACTGCCAACAATAGTACTATCTTTTGAATACACATCTGAAGTTCCATAGTTATGAATAACACAATCCATTCCTGAAGTATTATACACAATTCTTGTCAAGGTATTTGAAAATTTTCGCAAGCCTTTTCTTAGAAAATCTCTCAATGCTTCATTTTCATCTCTCAGCTCATATACTTGGGTAGCAATTGCCCATAATAAAGGCATGTCGGTTGGATGAGGATTTCCTTTTTGTTTTTCTGTAGTGTATAGTTGGGCAAGTTCATCCTGATCGAGAGAAGGAGTCATTGTTTCAAAAAGTCTATATGTGCCTTTTTCTCCTCTATACGAAACTCCTGGAATATCCCACGAACCTTCAATTGGAGGAGTATACACAATCTTGGATTTTGCTGTTTTCATACTCTTTAATGGAGAATTATAATTTATAAAGGTTTCTTTTTGTAATTTTTTAGTAGTTATATAATCTGATTACTGGCAACGAGTTATGCAGTCCTGACAGCTAGCACCTGAGAAGAGCAGCATAGAAATGTTTTTAATGAAATAAAATTTGATAAGAAAGCATATGACTATCTATTCACATTCTCGCTTATCACTGTTTGAACAATGCCAACTTAAATATAAGTTTAGATATATCGATAAACTTTCCCCTGACTATGAAAATTCTATTGAAGCATTTTTAGGAAAAAAAGTTCATGAGACGTTGGAATGGCTCTACACAAAAAAAAATGAGAGAATTATAGAGCTTGATTATGTTGTTGCCTTTTATATTGAACAGTGGAACCAAAGCTTTAATGACGGCATTAGAGTTATCAAAGAAGATACTTCTGTAGAATATTATTTTAATAAAGGAATACGATTTTTGATAAATTATTTCATGAAAAATTATCCTTATTTCATTATATCAAATCCTTTTCGCGTATGCTCTCCTCAAGATTATATAGGTGTAGAAGAATTTAATGGCAGCCAAGTGTATCGCGGATGGGAAAAAATAATAAAAGACTTACAGAATCAATTCCCTATTATACGCGAAGGTCCTTGTGAGGCTCATCCTCATTATTATTATTTTACTGCGCGTGTAAGAATTGAACATGTGGATAAATATTTTGGAGACATATCTCTTGATGAGATAATTGCGAGAATTGATAGTGCCTCTTCTGCCGTTTATCAGTGCCACATTGCAACAAAAAACCTTCTAGAAATTCATGAGCAAGAAATAGCAGAAATTTCTCAGAGATTATTGAGAACTGATTGATTATATCTTTTTAACGTCGTAATATTTATAAGTTTCTTCTGCTCTGTTATTATATGAGTTATACAAATAAACTCAGCGGCATTACTTTGTCAGGCTATTCTACATTTTTTAAACAGATTGATCAGCGATCTATTGATGAACCTGTTTTATACAATTTATCTACTCTTGAGCGTGATTTGGCAGAGACCTCATTTTTTAAACAAGATTGTGAAAAAATAATGTATTTTTTACGAGGATTAAAAAAAATAGTTGGTCCTTGTGATAAAAAAGATGAAGCTATAATGATTCAGTCTTATTACTGCGATTTATCTGCGTATATTGAAGGAGAAAGACCTGTTGAAATTAATATCCATTTAGATTTTATGAAAAATCCGGACAAAGTGATAACAAATCCTATTACGATACGCACGAAAGACCTTGGCTTATCAGCACGCATTCTTGAAGACTCGCATCCACGTTATACAGAATATACAGCTATTGAAGATAACAAGAGAGAGATGCTCCGACAAAGAATACTTGTAGCAGGCTCTCATGTCGTACATTTAATAACCGAGTTTGTACCGTTGAATATTCATTTTATAGATCATATTTTAGGACATACTGAGAAATCCTGTGATGTACTTGAATATTTGCATGATAGATTACAAGAATATTATCAAGAAGAGATTAGTGAACTCATGAATAAATTATGTCATGGAGAATAAAAATTAGTTTTTATTATATGAAAGTTTAAACTATTAACGAAAAACAGGAAAATTGAAGAAAATATTTTTCCATTCTCAATTAATTAGGATGTTAACGTTTTAACGATTCGGTAACAACTAAATTGGATTTACTACTCAAACTTAATTACCATCCTTTATATATTTCTTAGACTAATACTACCTATGAAAAAGAGTGTGTTGGTGATAGTTTCACTTGTATTTACAGTCATGATTCTCACGTTTTTATTTGTTCTTGGCCCTGCACAAGCATTCATTCTTGGATTAAAGATTTCTGATAAAGATGTCAATAAAGGTGAGAAGATAAGCTTTATTGCTTCTACTGAAATAGAAGATGAGGAATTTTTAGAGATCGATCATTTTATTCTTCAATTAGACGGGCCTGAAAAAAGGCAGTGTCATTTTTCAACTAACGGGACAATTATAAGCGGTTGTCAAGGAATCATTATACAGCAAATTTCTTTTATTGATGTGGGCTATGGCTATAGTTTTGGAAAAGGGAATTTAAGTTATAATATTACATTAGATACAAGCGAGTATTCTGTCGGCGTTTACAAACCAACACTTTTCATTGTTCTTAATAAACAGACGATTGGAAAAGAAAGTGAAAATATTATTATCCGGGGAGGAATCAGCAGAAATAGGAGCTGTTCAGTTCGAGGAAATGCAGGAAATTTATTTGTAGAAAATTTGAATTTAGATGGCAATAACAAACTAAGCTTTTACATACCTCATATTAATTTGAAAAATGGTGAAGGTTCTTTGACCGGGCAAGCAAATAGAAAAAGATTTACCTATGATTTCAAGATCGCTGATGTTCTCGAGAATACTAAAAATAGGTTAGTTGTCTCAACAAAAGGAGATTATAGATTAGATAGAAATGCTGCGAAGCCTGAAGAGGCACTTTTGTTCTTCAATAAGAATACCAAAAAGATTAACCTTGTTGGTGACGCAGTTAATTTGAATAACATGAACGCTACATTCGTGTTCGAGTGCAATGTGTAATTGTGACTATGTCTATGTAATAAGCTGATTTTCTCGATATAATCAATTCAAAAGATTTATATAAAAATTTGATTTGGTGAGATTATGAAAATTTTAAGGATTAGAAAAGCTGCAGTTGTAATAATTTTACTCGTACTCATAATCGGTGTTTTGTTGTATGCTTCACAAAGTCTGACTGGTAAAAGTGTTATGGAGTTATTCAGGAATAAAGAAAAAAGTTCGCAAGAATATGTGATGGTTTCTGTTACCAAAGAAAATCTCCCGCAATTTTTGAATAGTATTTCTATAATCGATGATCTTCCTGAAAATGGAGAAATTGAATTGAGATTATTCAATTTTAATTCAGGAGAGAGAAGCTGGGAAGAAACGTATGTTATGAAACAAGGCGGGGCATATCAAGGAAATACTGAAAATCCAGATGTTATTATTTTATTACATTCTAAATATGTTACCGAATTGGGAAATATTTGCCCGACACTCCAACAAGCGAATAGAAATGGAGATTTAGGTTTTGAATTTCACGACAGTACTGCGTCATTATTATGGAAGTATAAGAAAATTGTGAAATACAAAGATTGTCTTGGCTTATAATATATTTTTAGTTTATTCTTTGTTAGTTACTGTAAAAGTTTATCTATTTTCAGTGATCAATCAACTTTATATAATTCTAGCTTTCTATAACTCACATGAAAAAAGGGAATTTCAAAAAAGGAAGTTTATTAATGTTAGTGATAAGCACTATTATTTTATCAAGTCAGTTATTACTTGCTGCAGTTGTTATTAATGAATTCACGGCTGAACCAAAAACAGATTGGGATGGTAGTGGGGGAAATCCTACTACATCTGATGAATTTTTTGAATTATATAATTCCGGAGAAAATGATGTAGATGTTACCGGTTGGAATTTGAGTTTATTGAACACCACTGAATCATCCGAACTACTTTCTGGATTTATTCCGGCAAAAGGATATTATGTTATCGTAAATCCGACTGGAAGTCAAAATAATGACGGCGCAATTCAGCTCTATGATAATTTTAGGATTTTAGTTGATTCAGTTGGTTATGGTGATTACGATGATGGAAATACTGCAGATAATGCTCCAGATGGAAATGCTGATGATGTTAACGATGAATGTCTTGCTCGAATTAACGATGGAAAAGATACTAACTTAGATAAAGATGATTTTATCAAAACAAAATGCTCGTTTAACGCTACTAATAATAAGTTATTAATTGAAAATAAAAATGAAAGCAGTTGTGCTGTAGAAAATAAAAATGTGTCCTTGAGTGCAGATGTTGCAGGAGATGCAAAAAAAGTATGGTTTACATATACTATAAACGGAGTGAACTATAATAAGTCTGCAGCAAAAGCTGCTGGAAGTGCTCGGACATATAGAGTTACTATTCCTACAAACGAATTAACTGAAGGAAATATTAATTGGAATGTCTATGTTAATGATTCAAACGGAAATACATACAGCAATGGTTTACGCTCTTTTTATGTACGAAGTAAAACAAATATTGTAACTGATCCAATGATGCCTGACGGTACTAATGGCTGGTATATTTCTGTTCCTGAAATTAGCTTAATGAATGTTGATGCAGCTAAATTATTTTATCGGTGGGATGCTGGAGCCTTGAATCAATATTCTGGACCATTTTTCCCTCCTGCGAATAGTTCCGGACTTACAAAATTAACATGGTGGAGCCAATATAATTGTGCCAATGAAAGTATGCAAATGCAGAATTTTAAATTAGATCTCACTGATCCCCGTGTAAAAAATTTAATACCTGAAGAAAATGCAGTTTTAGAAGATAATTTTGTAAAAATTGAATCTTTATTGGATGATGTATATCATGGGAACTCTGGCATAAACAAGAATAATGTTATTATGAAATTGGACAATGAAATAGTCAACGCGGGCATTATTGATGCAGATGGTGATGCTTTAGCAAAGTATACTGCTCCTAATTTAAGTGAAGGCATGCATACGGTGAGTATTTATGTAGAGGATAATGCCGGCAGATCTTCCTTGAAAAATTGGATGTTTTTCGTCAATACTTCACTTGCCCTTGTTGAAATGAATATTTATTCTCCTGTTAAGGGATTATACAATAACAAAAGAATTCCTATCAATATTAGTTTAAGCAACGAAGTTGATGAGTTAATTTATGTGGATCACGCTGAAGAAAGACCTAAAGAAAAAACTTTATGTAGGGATTGTGATGGATTTGGATTTGGTCGAAAGCGATTAAAATCTTTCAAAGATGGAATGCATAATATTACCTTCATAGCAATAAAAAATGGTAAGATTGCAGCGAATGAGAATGTTGTCTTTACAATAGATAGTGAAGCACCAAAGATAACTGAAGCTGAACCACGCAGTGGATTTGCACAGGGTATGTTTATGATTGAATTTGAAGAAAAGAATCCGAATAAAGTTCTCATTTACATTAACGATAGTCCACATATGATTAATATTTCGAAAGATTGTATTGCTGATGAGGATCGTTTTTCGTGTAACTCGCATATCTCATTATCTGCTTTTGAAAATAAAAAAATAACTTATTGGGTGTCAGTCCAAGATATTGTCAATAATACTGATGAGTCGCGAAAGAGGGATATTGTGGTTGACACGACATCGCCGGTAATAAATTCGATAAACTTTACAATTAACAAGCGAAAAGTTCATTTCATGATAGATATCACTGAAGAAAATTTTGACGAAGCCACATATATCGATTTGAATGATCCAACTCCGCGAGAATCTCGCTTGTGCTCTCGTCTAGAAAATGGGATTTGTCATGCAAGCAAAAATTTCAAATCAGGTAATAACAATTTGAACATACAAGTGATTGATGAAGCAGGGAACAAAATTTCACAAGACATTTCATTTACCATTTAATATGACAAAATTTTTTATTTTCGCATTAGTGAGCTTGCTCGTCATGAGCACTGTTTTTGCAGTAGACATTGCATATATTGTGAAAACGGATTATGCAGCAGATGAAGGAATTTTGAGAATGTTACAAGAAAAAAATATGAGTTATAGCGTTATTGCTGATGATGATATTAATAGAGCTAAACTATCTAATTATTCTGTAATAATTATCGGAGATGATAAATTGAGAAATGTTAAAAAAATTCCCACTGATGCTCACATTGTTGTTATGAATCGTTATCATGCAGATTATTTTGGTTTCATAGAGGAAGGGAATGTTTTACAGGTATCTGCCAATGGAAATATTCAAATGAATAAAAAAAATAAAAAAATTAATGTGTACACGCAGCCATTTTATAGTTTGAAAAAAGTTGGACTTCCTATTTACTATTTACCGTCAGATTTTATGGATAATGAAACTGAATCTATTACAACAATTGAAGCGGGTTCACGAAATAAAGAAGGAAGCATAATTGCTTACAAAGAAAACCGATGTTTTTTTGGCATTCCTAGAACTGAATTCTGGAGTGATAATATTAAAAAATTATTTGAGGATTGTATGATGTTTGTGATGCAATCAGGGAAGCACGATGTAAAAATAGATGAAAGCTTGGCGAATAGTGTTAACGGTATTCGTATTAAAAATGAACTCGATCAGTATCTTACTGAAAATACGGCGCTTGAATGTAATAAAAAATATAAAATTGATTTCAGAACTCTAAATGTCGGATCATTTAGTGAAGATGTAAATTTTACCGGAAAGATCGATAGTTTTACTTGGACAGCTGAAAAAGAAGATTTATCTGCTAAAGATTCTACGACAACTGGATCAAAAACAATATCCATAAATAATGCTGGGGAATATGACTTAGCAATAACTGCAACAATCAAAAATGATAGCAATCCTGGTGATAATATGAAGTCACGACGAGTAAAGGTTGTTTGTTAATTGAAATTCAACAATTTAAAAGCTAATATTAAAATTCATATTCTTCTAAATCATCTTCATCTTCTTCAATTTCTGCACGACATTCTGAGAGAATCAATCTTAAACTTTGTGTATAATTTGTTGGGCACCATCTGATGTCCTTCACCGCCTCTTGAAATCCATTTTCTACAATTTTATCTAGCACAGCTTGTCTTCCTGCTATTTTATTGTCTTTATATTCATCATTAATTTCTATCCCTGCACCAATTATATATATTTGAAGATTCTTTTTATCTTTTACATCTTTTCTTAAATCCCTAAAAATGGTTGTATCAATAAAATCAGCGTAATTATGTCCAACTGAATGCTCATGAACCATGTATCCTCGTTTATTATATATTGCTCCTATGGCTATGCACGGTCCAATTCCTCCAGAATCTAATTCATCGGGTGCTCTTGCTTTTTTATACTCCCCTTGGCCAACTATTATTTCTTCCATAAAATTGTTTATCTTCAAGTGTTTAAAAATATTTCTATTTATTATCATAAAGTTTATTCATAGATGACTCATCAGATGTTTCTAGATTTCATCGTCGGCATTATTTATTTACCGACGGAAAAAAATTAATGCAAATCTGTGTTACAATGTCACTGCTTTTATGGTTAAATCTAAACAGCGATCGAAATTTTTTATATTCATCAATCAAAAGTAATAAATAACATTTATATAGAACCAGCAGATTGTATACGGTTATGAAAATTGGTGCACAAAAAAAAGGACGTTACATATTTATTTTTATCCTAATAATTTTATTGACGCAATTTATTCATGCTGCTGAAGTTGGATATATTTACAGTAATAAAAATAGAGTTGACAAAAATATAGCTGCTTTATTTGAGGAAATGAATTTAACTGTTGATTTGATCTCTGAAAAAAATATCCATCAAGATTTATCTTCTTATTCTTTTATTTTTGTTGGCGATGAGCGTTACAAAAAGCCACAAAACATTCCTATTACAAAAGTTCCTTCCGTTATAACAAATTATTATTTTGGTGAGGAATTTGGTATTACTGATTCTGACGGAATTTCTAAACTTGCATCGAGTGCTCCATTACAAGTAAGAAAAGGGAATCAGGTTATTCAGGTTTATACGCAAGCACGATACAATGGTGTTTCTGTTCCGTATTATTATTTAGCGACTGGTAATAAAGTTGATGAAATGGTCACTGTTGCAGGAACGTATACCGGTAATAACTATTCATTAGGCGACGTTATTAGCTATTCAAAAGCTGGCACAATTTTGAAAAACCATGAACATGCTGATAAAAACATTTGTTTTTTCGGAATTGTTGATAGCGATATATGGACAGCCCAAGCTAAAGAATTATTCAAGGATTGTGTAAGATTTGTTGTTATTACATGTAAAAAAGATTCGGATTGTCCTGATAGCAAGATAGGAGATAATTTTTGCAAAGATTCTGACGTGTTCCAAAATATAGACTCATTTACCTGTAAAAATCCTGGATCGTTCCAATCATTTTGTAAAGAAGAAAAGAATTCCCAGAAAGTAAAAAGTTGTCCTGCTCAATGTAAAGATGGGAATTGTTTTTGTGAAGATATAGACAAAGATTTGTTTGATGCTTGTAATAAAAATGATGATGGGGATGATGGTAAAGATAAGGATTGTAATGATAAGGATGCTGATATTTTTCCTGGGAACGTTGAGACTTGCGACAATAAAGACAATGATTGTAATGGAAAAATAGATGAGGGATGCTGTAACGATAATGATGTCGATTTGTTTGATGATTGTATTATAGGCAAGCCTGGAGATGATGGAAAAACAGTCGACTGTAATGACGAGGATAAATTCGTTTATCCTGGAGCTCCAGAAAGCTGTGATGGTAAGGATAATGATTGTGATGGACAAATTGATGAGAATAATGGTAACTGTGGAGATGGCACTATTTGTTCAAGTGGTAAATGTTTACCGGTGACCTGCAAGCAAGATAGTGATTGTGGAAATGATGGATATACTGGAAATAAATTTTGTGAGAGCCAAGATGTTTTCCAAAATTATGTTGATTATGATTGTAAAAATCCTGGACAAGCATCTAGTTATTGTGATTCTACTTCTTCAAAAAAATTAGTTGATGATTGTGATTCAAACGAAGCGTGCAAGAGCGGAAAATGCATAAAAAAATGCAAAGATGATGATGTAGATAATTTTGATGATTGCGCTAAAGATGATGAAGATGATGATGGTAAAGATAAAGATTGTAATGATAAAGATAATAAAATTTATCCTGGTGCTCCAGAAAGCTGTGATGGTAAGGATAATGATTGTGATGGACAGATTGATGAGAACAATGGTAACTGCGGTTCAGGAAATTCTTGTGTTCAAGGTATTTGTGTTCCGATTAAGTGTTCTAAAAAATCTGACTGTGGGACTGATGGATTTATCGATGGTACTTTTTGTGAAAAAGGTGATATTTTTCAAAATTATCTTGAATGGACATGTGAAAATCCGGGGACAACCTCTAGCACTTGTTCAAAAAAAGCTGAATCTCGCTCGGTAACAGACTGTTTAAAAGGATGTAAAAACGGAATGTGTACTGAATTTGTCTGCAATAAAGATTCTGATTGTGATGATAGTGATGAATATACTCAAGACTCATGCGTTGATCCTGGTACTGCATATAGCCGATGTAAATATGATAAAATAAAATGTAAGAAAAATACTGATTGTGATGATAATAATCAATATACAAAAGATATTTGTAATAATCCAGGTTCCATTGACAGCTCTTGCACTAACGAAGAAATTATTTGCTTTGAGAATAAAGATTGTGGGACTGACGGTCTTATTAATGGAGTATTTTGTGATGGGCCAAATAATAAAGATGTATTCCAAAATTTTCAAAGCTGGAACTGTGAAGAGGCTGGAACAACTTCCAGTTCATGTACTCAAACAATTCAATCAAAATTAATTACTCCATGTGATTCTGAATGCGATAATGGTGCATGTATAAATATTGTTTGCAAGAAAGATTCAGATTGTAATGATAATAATTTAACGACAACTGATAAGTGCAATAAACCTGGAACAATAAATTCTTTCTGTACTCATGAAGGCGTCAGATGCTCACAGGATACTGATTGCGGAACTAACCGATATACCGGCGATTTTTTTTGTAATAATAAAAATATAACTCGTAATTTTTTAGCTTTTGATTGTAAAAATCCTGGTACTGCTGCAAGCTTCTGCTCTTCAAATGCGCAAGAAAAAAATCTGTATGAATGTTTGTACGCTTGCAATAGTGGAAGTTGTATACGATGTAATACAAATAAAGACTGTGATGATGGTCGGTCAAATACAAATGATCGCTGCATGTTTGGCGGAACTATAGATTCATTTTGCTTATATGAAACAGTTCAATGTGAAAAGAATTCTGATTGCGGGACTGATGGTTACATAGGAAAAACATTTTGCAAAAATGATCACGTGTATCAAAAATTCAGAAAATGGAATTGTAAAAATTCTGCATCACCAGGTAGCTTTTGTGAATTCGATGAAGAATTAAGACAAGTACAAACCTGTTTATTTGGTTGTAATGATGGCGTTTGTAAATCTCAACCAAATAAAACTGAATGTGAAGATGCAAAAGACAATGACAAGGATAATTTAATCGACAGTTATGATCCTGGATGCTGGACTGATATTAGCAAGCCTGAAACGTATGATCCTAAATTAAACAATGAGAGCAGAGCAACAGTTATTTGTTTCAAGGATATTGAATGCGGAAATGATGGATATATTGGAGATACTTATTGTAATAACAATTCAGTTGTCCAAAAATTCAAAGAATTTGATTGTGAGAAACCGGGAACAGGAATTTCTCGTTGCAATTCAGATACTAAAGAAAAATTAATTGAAAATTGTGATGCTGATGAATTATGTACTAATGGTAGCTGTAAAAAAATAACATGTAAGAAAGATGCTGATTGCGGTATAAATAATTTTACTGGCAATTCTTTTTGTAAGAATAATAATGTCTATAAAAATTTCAAATCATTTACCTGTAATAGTCCTAGAAGTTTATCAAGTTCCTGTAGCTCTAACAATGAATCAACATTGATTGAAGAATGTAGTTTTGGCTGTAAAAATGGAAAATGTATTAATGAAGATTGTGATAATGGTATCGACGACGATGGCGATGGATTAATAGATGATTTAGTTGAATTAAATCCTGATAATAATCAGGTTTTCTCTGCTGGCTCTGAAAATGGAAAAAACAGTCCATTCAGATTAATGAATTTATTAAAGGCGGCGATACTTCAAAAGAAATTTTCTTTAACTGCTCCAACAGCTGCGATTTTGTTATCTGATAATGCACAGGGCGGTGGTTTTGTCTGGACTTCTATTGGAAATCCTCATGAGAAAACTATTGATAAAGTGTGTGAAGTTTTTGGTTATAATACTGCTATAGATTATGCCTGCCTTGATAATGAAAAAAGTGGAAGATATCCAAATGGAAAATGTAATCATCATTCTCCTGGAGACAATGAATTAATTAGATTTAACGGAAAAGATTTTGTTGCAGAAACTGCAATTCAAAAATATTCTAAAGTTTGGCTGAGCAAAATTGTTTGCGAGGATAAATTATCCGCCTGTAATGATGGCTGGGATAATGACAATGATGGTAAAATAGACTTGGAAGATACTGGATGCGCAAGTCCTGATGACGACGATGAACGACCGCACGATGAAGATTGTTAAGATATTTCCTAACAGCTATTAGTTGAAAGTAGTTTTGCAAGTAGTTATTTTATAGAAATTATTTTTGACTCTCATAATGTTTAAAAGTGGATTAACTATGGAGTTATAATGAAAACGGTGTATCATCTGACCATTATCATTGTGTTATTGCTGCTTATTAGCAGTGTTCATTCTGAAAAAATAACAGGAAGTATTGGAAACGCTCGTATGATTTTGAAAGCTACTCAAGGAGATGTTATAAATAAATGTGTTCTAGTAAAAAATGTTAACGATATTGATTTAGAAATTATGGTAAGTGCCAGTGGTGATTTGGCTGACTACGTTACATTTAAGGAAGAAAAATTTTTATTGACTGCTGGAGATGAAAAAAAAGCTTGCTTTGAGATAACTGCAAAAAAATCTGGAACTACTGAAACTAAAATTAATGTTAAATTTGCTCCTGAAGATGGAAATGGTGTCGGATTAAGTTCTACTATTATAATAGTTGCAGAAAAAAATAACTTACTTCCTGATTTTTTTGGAGATGATGAAGAAACTATAGTAGAAAATTCGGAAGAGACTGATGATAGGGTTACGAAGACAGGCATAGTACCTATAAAGAAAAAATCGTTTAATTTGGTTATTGTGTCGGCATTAATTACTACATTTTTAGTTGTTGTTCTTTTGATATTACTCGGTTTTACTATTAATAAGAATCCAGTTATTTCTGATAAAAAAATAAAAAAAGAACAAACTAAACAAAAAAAAGAGATGCTCACTAATGAATAAAGCATTTCTTTTATTGTTCTCATTTCTTTTAGTGAACAGTATTCTTGCTGTTGAAATTGGATACATTGTTAGCAATCCTTCAAATCTTGATACTCGTGAGATTGGAGTGAAAAATTTTTTAGTCTCAGAAGGTCATGCTGTAACTATACTGGATGATTCTATTACTAGTGAAAATAAGCAAATATTTATTGTGAGCCATAGTGTTGATTCACTTAATTTTGATCTGACTAATTATAAAAGCTTAATCATGAATAATGAATTAGCAAAAAAAGTTGGACTCTCCCGAGCATATGGAACGTCTTCTGGCAGAAGCATCAATCTGGAAAAAGTGGATTTTATTACTGAAGATTACTCTTTAGGATCTTTGAATGTATATACCTCATCTAGTTCAATGGATTATGTTGTTTCTTGCTTTGGATCAGGCACTAGAAATCTCGCATATAAATCTGATAAAAGTAGAAGTGTTATTTTAATTGCGGACACAAATGCTAAATTATTGAACAGCGCTGCAAATAGCTGTAGCGGTGTTAAAACAATTAAAGAAAGAATAGTATATTTTGGATTAACCGATTCATCAAAATGGAACAATGATTCAAAAGAATTATTCAGGCGATCATTATTATGGCTTCTTACGGGTGGTCAAACTGATAAAGATGGCGACGGATACTATTCTTTAGTTTCCGGTGGAAATGATTGTGATGACGCTTTAGCTGATGTAAATCCTGCGTCTACGGATATTAATAAGAACTGTAAAAATGATCCTCCGACAATTGTGACATTTAATCCCAACATAAATCCTAAGATCTTGAAAAATAAAGATAAAGAATTTAGTGCAACATCTAATGATGAAATAGGTTCAATACTAACACATGTTTGGAAAATTGATAATAACGAGGTTGGTGTTGAAACTAAATACGTTTTCAATAAAGATATAGGAAACTATATTGTGAGTTATACTGTTTCCGACGGAGAGTTTAGCGCTGCTAAAACGTGGAATGTTCATGTTGGGTCATCAACTGAATTTACTTGTGCAGAGATGAGTGGATTTTCTTGTTCTGTAAAAGAAATTTGCAAAGGTGAAACAATACAGGCAAAAGAAAATAATTTATGCTGTTCAGCTGCTTGCAGTGAAAAACCTCCCGAGTTTGTTTCAATTCGAAAAAGATGTATAAATGAAAGCAGTAAAATTGATCTCACTATTGATGATTTTGCGGATGATGACTTCAATGTTCATAGTATCACTGATTTTAATGTACGCATTAAAAATAATTTAAATGAAAAAAAAGAATTTGATATTTACACGTATGTATATGATGTAACTAAAGAAAAAGTATTAAAAAAACAGGATAAATCAATTACAATCAATAAGGGAGCGATACTCGCGAGTTTATTCGAGATGCAGATTCCAGATAATTCAATGGAAGAAAATGAATTTGCTATATTTACGTATGTAGAAAGTGAAAGCGGGGAGTGTAAGGAGACTTACAGAAAAATTGATGTGCAGAGAAAATCTGATAATGTAATTGTTTCGAACATTGATTTCAAGAATGATGTTTATCTTTGTGGGGATACTGCAGATTTTGATGTAACTGTTAAAAATTTGGCGAATGAGATTGAAGATGCATCTATTTCATTAGATAGTTCGAAATTATTTGATGAGAAAACGCTTACCTTTGAATTGGGCAAATATGGTGAAGATTATACTGAAACCAAAAAATTTATTGTTAGTATTCCTGAAACTGCCGATGCCGGAACTTATGAGGTTATTGCTGATGTTCAATTTAGTGGAAAAAAATCTTCTCTAAAAGAGTCGCTTACTTTGGGAGAATGTAAAACTCAAGAAATTATAGAAGATGATCTTGCCACCATCCAATTGAAGAAAGTCACTTCTTTAATTTCTGAATCTGGAGAGAATAGTCCGTATCTAATTATAGCAATTGTATATACTAGTTTGTTCTTATTGGCTGTTGTTATTTTTTATTTTGTTTTCAGAAGACGTTAATGTTCAACTCGAAAACCACAAATTTTAAATAGGCTGAAATATAGGTACGACTATAAAATGACACGAAATACAGCTACTATATTAGTTATTTTACTTTTACTTATCTTAACTGGAAGTCTTATCTATTTACTGTTGTTCATGAATGAAATAGTGATTGACGATACTGAAACTAAATCCCTTACTTTATATAATACTTCAAAAAAACTACGACTTATCGTTGATGAATTAGGAAATGATAATCGAAAACTTAATTTGTTGTATGATGACACGTTACACGAAGATGAAGATTTTTATGAAAGTGATGATGATGAATTAGGTGGCGGAAATAAAGTATTTTCTGGTTGTCAGAAAAATTCTGATTGTGGTAATGATAGATTTGTCGGTTCTGTTTTCTGCGAAAGAGGAGATTTATATCAAAAATTCTACGATTATGGTTGTAATAGAAATAAGTGTGAAAGAGATATTCAAAAAAAAATAATCAAGGAATGTTCATTTGGGTGTTATAATGGTGCGTGTATTGTACCTGTTAAAACTCAGTGTGAAGATAATTTAGATAATGATAGTGATGCTTTAGTTGATAAGAATGATCCTGGCTGCTGGAATGATATGAGCAAGCCGGATACGTACAATCCTAAATTAAATGATGAGAGCAAGGGATCTGTTGTGTGTTTTGAAAGCAAAGATTGTGGTAATGATGGATTTATTGGCGACAAGTCATGTGCTGGCAAAGACGTCATGCAAAATTTTAAATTATTTAACTGTAAGAATCCGGGGACAGGAATTTCTGAATGTGAATCAAAAGAATATTCTAAAACAGTGCAAAGTTGTGGGGAAAATCAAGGATGTTTTGGAGGAAATTGTTTACCAATAGTTTGTTCGACAAATAATGATTGTAATGATAATAAACCAATAACAATTGATAACTGCATTAATCCTGGAACTGTTGAAAGTTATTGTGATTATGATCCTATTGTATGTAATACTAACACTGATTGCAATGATAATAATGCCTTTACGAAAGATACTTGTATGAATCCCGGAAGTAAAAATAGTATTTGTAAAAACGAAGCTATCAAATGTTTCACGAAAAGTGATTGCGGTACTGACGGCTTTTCAGGAAATACTTTTTGTTCAAATGACAGCGCAGTTTCACAAAATTTTGTTTCATTTGATTGCTTAAATCCTGGAACACCTCAAAGTTCTTGTCAGAGTGCAACTGAAGTAAAGCCAGTTCAAACATGTGGTTCTAATAATAAGTGTTCAAATGGAGATTGTGTTCCTATAAACTGCGACTCAAACGATGATTGTGGTTTTAACGATTATTTTGGGGTTACATATTGCCAAAATGGTGATGTCTGGCAGAATTTCAAAGAATTTAATTGTTCAAATCCTGGAAGTTTTTCTAGTGGATGTCGTTCTTTATCATATCCTAAATTAGTATCTCGATGCGAATTTGGCTGTAAAAATGGAAAATGTATTAATGAAGATTGTGACAATGGTATCGACGACGATGGCGATGGATTAATAGATGATTTAATGGAATTAAATCCGGATAATAATCAGGTTTTCTCTGCTGGCTCTGAAAATGGAAAAAACAGTCCATTCAGATTGATGAATTTATTAAAAACCGCACTGCTTCAAAAGAAATTCATGTTTACATCTCCAACGTCGGCATTATTACTGTCAGATAATGGGCAGGGCAGTGGTTTCGTTTGGACTTCAATCGGCAGTCCTCATGAAAAAACTGTTGATAAAGTGTGCGAGATTTTTGGATTTGCAACAGTAAAAGATTATGACTGCTTGGATGACGAACGAAGCGGTAATTATCCGAATGGAAAATGCAATTATCACACGCCAGAAGATAACGAGTTAATCAGATTTAACGGCAATGACTTTGTTGCTGAATCTGCGGTGCCCAAATATAACAAAACTTGGATGAGCAAAATTGTTTGCGAGGATAAATTATCCGCCTGTAATGATGGCTGGGATAATGACAATGATGGTAAAATAGACTTGGAAGATACTGGGTGCGCAAGTCCTGATGATGATTCTGAGATACCGCATGATCCTGAATGCCGGTTGATTTAGATGAATGTTTTTATAGATAAAAGATATTAGAATATTATGATCACAGAAAATAATTTAGAGGAGCAGATCGAACATACTTTATCATTGATTGAAACAAATAAACAATTATTCAATTGTAATGATAAGGTGTATCATATTTTTATCGGCAATGGTTCTTACAAAAAGATTAACGGTGGAGATCACTATTATGTTGTTCCTTCTGTTTTTTTTACAGTCCATCAAAATGAGGAGTATTCTCCAGACATCGGAGTTATTCTCGATGTTCACTCATCAATTCCGTGCACACGACCATATGAAAATATCAGTTATATTGAAACTCGTCAATTAATCCATTATTGGAGACTGATGAAACTTGTGGAAAAAGTTCCTCATTTGTCATTAACAGTACCTTATCGGAGAATGATGCGTGATATAGAAAAGTATTGTGATAAATATGAAGGCATTAAAAATTCCTTGATTGAACTCAAAGAAATGGAATTCTTAGGAAAAAAATCAAGGAATAAGTTATGCAGACTTGAGAAAGAAATAGAAACTTTTTCAAAAAAAATAAAAATAAATCCCGATAATTTTGTTGATCTCATGAACGAGTATCCTATTGATAATAACGGAGAGTTTATCTTACCGAATAATAAAATAAAATTTATTTCTCCTCAAGGATGAACATGACTGAAGAAAAAAATCTTGATGATGTAGTTTTATATCATGGCTCTTTAGCAGAGCTGAATGAACGATCTGAGCAGCAGTATGAGTTTGCTGATTCTATATCCTATATTAGTAATCTTCATTTTACAGATGATGCTATGTCTTGGGATAAAAAAATAAAAAAAGAGCTAATTGAAACAGGTTATGATGGACTCGTTAATAGAAGAACTATTTCAGAATTTTGCCGTAATGGCTTTTCTTGTGCAATCGAAGGCACGCCGATTGTAAAAAAATCATCTCGGAATTTTGAAAAATCAGGACGAAGTTATGTTTCTCCTCAGTATTAATTATTGAATTAATATTTGCTCTTTTTCAAAAAATCTAAAATTTCTTTCTTAAATAATTCAAAATCACTTAGTTTATCTAGATTTTCAAAAACGATTTCATCGTCAACTTTTCCATATTTGTGGACGAGAATATTTCTGAATCCTTTCATTTCTTTTATTAATTGTGAAACTTTTTTTGAGATAATCTTGTTATTCTCAAGGTTTTCAGCTAAATTATCCTCATCGTTTGGAATTCCCAGTTTAAGATTAGAATTAAGTATATTGCAAATATCTATTACCGTTTCTATTGAAATTTGAAATAATCTTTCAATGGATCGCTTTTTTTCAATTGTTTTATATTCTTCAAAATCTACAGGCTTTATTTTTTCTATTTCCTCGATAAAACTATCAAGTTCATCTATTTTGGATAGTATCTTTTCTCTGTCAAGTTTTTTATTTTTCATGAGCCACTGCATCGAGATAGGTATAATAAATTTTCTTATAAAACTCAAATTCTTTTAATGTTTGATTTGCAATTTCATATAAAACATCTTCATTTTTACAGAATAGAACTTGTCCTTCTTCAAGAATTTTTTTTCTAATGTAGACAGGCAATTTTTGGAAAATCTTTATATCAAAAATATCCGGTAATTCTCCAGAATATTTTATTGCAATTGCTGTCATTTCTTTTAAGGAATATTCTTTATCCAACATCAAACAGATGTCAATATCCCTGAAATATTCTTTCCGAGCATATGAACCAAAAATAAGCACCGCTATAACTCTCTTATCTTTTTTAACTATATTCAGTTTATTTTTTATCTCTTCTAATTTCATTTTTTATCAAGCCAAGATATGTTTAAATAAATTATGATTTATTTAAATCGTCTCAATTTTTCTATATTCTTGAAAACACAATAATTTTTAAATTAAACAACCAATTATATTTATGCAATCGTCAATTTCACCAAGCTTGCAGGAATTATTGTCGATGCAGCCGTTAGGACAATGGGTATATGGGCACAATTATAATCATGATGCTGGATTTCTTGGAGTGTATGAGGGAACTAAGGAGGATCAATTTCATCTGAACAAATTTTTATTATTTGGCAAAGGAAGGTATAATTCCTGGCTGCCTGTATTTAGAGACGGAGAAAGAGATTCATTATCATTAGACGATATTGCAGAAATGTCGTTATATTTTGATATAAGTCCTATTGAGAAGCACTTTAAAGAACATAATCCTCATTCTTTACCGCTTGTTCAGGAATTTATTGGTAATTATAATCTGCAGAATATTAAAATAATTCTTGAAAAACAATCATTGATTGACAGTTTGTTGGAGGGTGCTTCATATTCCAAAAAACTTCAATTGTGGAAACTAGTTGAATATTTTACTAAAACGATGGGAGATATCGCTCATCAAACTCAAGAAAAGGTATTCTTAAAAAACAGAAAAATTTTAGGAAATAAAAATGATCATTCGGGCGACCGATTTGCTGGTGAAACCTATCACAGTCCCTACGGTGAAAAAATTGATGAATGGATACGCACTGCTCCCGGTGGAACAGATTTGATTATTTTTTCACGTAGACAGGAAAATTTTGCATATGGACGAGGGGGAGAAAGAGAATATTGGTCTGAAGATTATAAAGCACTTTTTTTGGGACGAGAAAACGACGATAAATAAGCTATAACTTTCTCATAAACATTTTTTCTATTACAGTTTTCATAATACCTGGAATAATTCCTGTTAACGTAAACTGTTTATAGATAAGAATTCCATCCAATTTCCCTAAACTAATAACCATGATTCGCGGTTTTGAATTGTAGGCAATTAATGATTTATTTTTAAGTAATAGTTTTAAATTTTTTGAAATAAGATATGCATGATTCTCAGCATTTTGTGCTAGTTTCTCTTCTTTAATATCGGTCACGTCTCCGGCAACGAATATATTATTGAATCCAGCAAGCTGTAGATAATCATTAACTTTGAGGTAACAATGCTCATTAATTTTATCTTTAAAATTCTTTTCCATGAATAATGAATTTGGCTTTATACCAACACAGGAAAAAATTATATCTGCATTTACTTTCCTCCATTTATCTGTTAACAAAGTTTTATTTTTTTCAATAATTTTTTCTTCTAAAATAAACTTAACATTATGTTTCTTCATAAAATCTTCGGCATACGTACTGGCTTTAGGATTATTTCGTGAAATTAAATGAGGTGTTGCCTCGATGATGGTTATATTTTTATCTGGAAAATGTGTCGCAATTTCTGCTGCCAGCTCAACACCGACGAAACTTCCGCCTATGATAAGAACCTTTTTTGCTTTCAGTAATTTATCATAATTTTGCTGTAATGTTTTTATTCGGGAAACTAAAACAGTATCTAACTCCTTAATCAGGCGAACATAAGAAGAACCAGATGCTATTACCAAATAATCATACGGTATCTTTTTGTCTTTGACAGAGACATATTTTTTGTCAACGTTGGTTACTAATGAACGAATGAAGTTTGTTTTTTTCAGATACTCTTTATGCAACACTTGAATTTTTTTTGCATGGGAAGGTTGAACAATGGTTCTTAAAATTCCCGGTGTAAACTCAAAAAAATCCTTGGAGTCAATTAATGTCGTATCAAAATAGTTTTCACAATTTTTTGCAATTAAAGATCCTGCAAATCCTCCTCCTATGATCACCAGTTTTTTCATTTTTTTTGGATGTGTAATTGAAAATTTAAAAAAAATAAATTGAAAAATTATTATTTATCTACAGCAAGTTTTCCTGGTCCTGTGAGGAACAAAGAAATGAGAGCTGCAATGCCAACGATGTGAAACAAGACATTAATCCAGTCTCCACTCGGCATAGCGACAAATAGTATTGCCATAGTTAATATAATTATTAATGGCCAGACGGCGTATTTCACCTTCCATCCCGTTAACAGTGCGAGGCCGAATATTACTTCTGACAACAAGACAATCCATCCTAACGCCGTTGCTGCAGGAAAGCCTAAACCTTGTAATATGCCTGTAATGCCTGATGGACTCATCAGCTTGTTAATTCCAGTATACAGAAATAACGTCGCTAAAGACAATCGCAGAATTGTTGGACCGTAATTTTTTTCCATGATAACCTCCTTACATTATTTATGAGCTTTCATTTTTTTAATTGACTGCTCTATTTTTTCCTGATCATATCCAACTATTATGTTCCCATCTACGTCTATCACTGGCACGCCGTATTGTCCTGATTTTTTTACCATTTCGGCAGCTGCTTTTTTATTATTTGAGACATCTATTACTTTATATTTTATTTTTTTATTATCTAAGAATTCCTTAGTTGAATTACACCAGGGACAAGTAGGAGTGGTATAAACTGTAATCATAAGAATAATAACTGTTAAGTATTCTTAAAGTTTATCTTTAACGTTTAATATCTGTGCTTCTAATTCATCTGGCTGTGCGTTGCAAATCTCGCAATATCCTTTTTCTTCAATTGAAAAGATCTTTATGTTATTCTCGACCATCTCTCTATATTTCAGAGTAATTAGAACTTCGCTCGTTTCTCGTTCTGAAAATGGCGGTTCTTTCAGTTTAATTCCGCAATTGGGGCATCGTCCTATCATTGTCTCCTCGCTGAATTTCTTTTAGTATTTCTACTATAATTGTAAAAAGGATAATTTTAGATATTTGCAACTCTTCCGATTTTAAATTTTGTCGTTTCATCTAATGCTGTTATTTCTTCTATTTCGTCAAGGTCAAGTTCATCAACTTGTTCCTCATCCAGCCAATAGTTGTGTTTCATCACAGGCTTACCTCCTCATTTTTATTTTCAGAATAACCCGTATGATCAAAATCAAAATCAAAAAATTCTAAGAACTCATTCATAACGAATTTGCCCGATGGAAGTTTCATTAATTCTCTGTAGACAAAATCTGTAAAACAATAGGTGCATACATGCGCTCTTTTTTCATTGCATTTTATGCAAGTAGTTCCATATGTTGTTATTATATTTGAGATATTATTCAAATATTCATGGATTTTTTTCAATAAATCTTTACGTAAATGCGGATAAAGTGTTAACCATGCCTCTATCTCTGTAGTAAGACAGAATGGACATATAGGGTTCGTAATTGCCTCACTACACACATCACACATATGCGATGATTCCAAGAAGTTAGTATATTTTTGCAATATCATTGTTGACGAGAAATTCAAACCTAGGGATTAGCTAGATTTAAATTAAGAATTTAATAATTAGTTTAGAATTATAAATTCTAGAACTACATCCGACTGAATTCATAGAATTCTGCATTGATATATCTGAATTTATCATACTTTTTATAAGTACTTTGAATTTATAAAAATGAGTGATTATGATTAAGTGATTACAATCGATTTTTACTGAAAGATTTATAAATCTTAGGAGATTTATTTAGGTATGGCTATGAATTATCTTGCGGTTTTTGTTGCTGCGGTTGTTGTTTTTATTATAGGATATTTATGGTATTCTCCTTTTCTCTTTGGAAATTTATGGATGAAGCTTTCAAATATTTCAATTAAAGATGTTAATAAGAGTAAGAAAAAAGGGATGGGAAAATATCTTGTTTCAGCTTTTATTGCTTTATTGGTAATGGCAGGTGTTATGGAATTACTCCTTGAATTAACGGGTTACACAGATTTTTTTTCTGGTATTGTTCTTGGATTTTTATTGTGGCTTGGATTCCAAGCAACTGTTATGCTTAACAGTGTGTTATGGGAAGGTAAACGCGTATCTTTGTATTTATTGAATATACTTCATCAGTTAGCTGCGTTAGTTGTTATGGGTGGAATTTTGGGTGCTTGGTGATTAAGTCTTAAAAATTAATCGCACCTGTACACTTCTTTATCTAAATTTGAACTTCATATCTTCTTAATCACAATCCATCATCATTGCAAAATAACTTTCTTCAGTACATCTTCCAATCTCTAAATTTTCTACAATTTTTTCTGCTCTTGATACGTCTTCTCCTCTTTCTTCTAAAAATGATTGTGCATAGGGAATCATCTCATCCTTTCTCATAACTTTGCTAAAAACGTAAGAAGAAAGACAGTCTTCAAGAGAACTAATAAAATAATCAGATAGTTTATCGGGGTTTTCTCTAAAGTAATCGCTAAAACGCCAGTTTTGAGCAACTTTGAATGTTTCGTCAACATCAATCAAAATTACGTTCTTTCCATCCCAGATTTTATCATCAAATTCAGGGCTATAAAATCCTTGATGTTTGTATCCCGCATTAGCAAGTCTTGCAAGTAATTTTGCATCCTCTTTCCAATATGAGTTTCTTCTTGAATCATCTGTTATTATCTCTTTCGGATTCTCTCCATGAACAAATCTAGTAAAGATATATTGTTCGATTCCTTCTTTAAAATAACCTACGGGATTTTCAACGGGAACTCCCAAACTATTAAGTTCAAGTAAATTTTCTACCTCTTCCGAAACATCTTTGAAAACTCTAATTTCAGATACTGAGGTAATCCAATCCTCAGGAGGATTATTTAAGTGTGAAAAACTAAGCTTTTGTCTCTTTGCGACAATAATTTCTTTTTTTCCATCTCTCCTTAAAAAAGGAGCTTTGTAAATATCTCTGCCAATATTTTCAATTCTCTCTCCTAATCTTATAAAATTCCTTGGTAAAAAATTCTCAAAATAAAAATCCCTAATTGTTTCGCCTAAAAGAAATAGAGTATATTCTTGATTTTCTTCATCTGGACTTTTTTCTTTTCCTAAAATTCTTGCAATTCTCCCATATTCCTTTACAACTCTTTGTGAATTTTTCTTACATTCCCTCTGATATTTCTCTTTTCCAATCGCATCTTGAAGGTAGGAGCTCACAGACACAACTCCTTCCGCCTTATATTCTGTGGGAAACTCGTCAACAAAAGGAAAATATAATTGAAATCTCATTAAAGAACTATAAAAAATGGTTATAAAAGGCTTTTCGTTCAAACTTGCAATTAAAATTTAACCTAAATAACTGAGAATATTCCTAAATTAGTATTAATAAGTATTATTACATCCTCATCAATACATCAATTCTTTTTTCTATCGGCGGATGGGTTGCAAATAAATCTGTTATTTTTCTTTTATAAGGATCTGAAATAAATAAAGGAGCAACTGCCTTATTGTAATGATGTCTTTCTGCACTCGTTTGTGGTGCATGTTCTCGTTGAATTTTTTTGAGAGCGCTCATTAAACCTGCTGGAGAGCGAACAAATTTAACTGCTGATGCATCTGCTGTGTACTCTCGTCGTCGTGAAATTGCTAATTGAACTAATGAAACAACTATTGGAGCTAGGATTGCTAAAGCTATACCTATAATAAGAAAAATAACATTTGCCCGTTTATCATCTCGATCAAATGAGCTCCACCATAAGCTTCGCAAAAATATTTCTGAAATAATAGCGATCATTCCGACTAAGACCGCAGTTAAAGTCATAAATCTGATATCAAAATTTGCAATATGAGACATTTCATGTGCTAATACTCCTTCTAATTCATGTTTATCTAACTTTTGTAATGCTCCTGTTGTTACGCAAATAACGGCGTTTTTTGGATCTCTTCCTGAAGCAAATGCATTAATTCTGTCGTCGTTCATTACGTATAAGCGAGGTTT
>Ga0209542_10002837_pt1 | contig 38175 bp, 38 predicted proteins | sample RifCSPhighO2_01_FD_184028 | JGI IMG/M metagenome (GOLD analysis project Ga0209542, IMG submission 184028) | Soil microbial communities from Rifle, Colorado - Rifle CSP2_plank highO2_0.1 (SPAdes) (version 2) | ecosystem: Environmental > Terrestrial > Deep subsurface > Rock core/Sediment ... | reverse complement strand
CGTTTCCTGCAGGTCTGTATAAGGTAGACGACACTGCAAAAGATATTGAAATAACTCCATCAGATAAGCCTTTTGAAAAAAAAATAGCTGTACAACTCAATGAAAATATACAACGTAAAATCACCGATACTACTCAATATAGAGGAACAGTGAAAATAAAAAATATAGGCACGACCTTCTTAATAAATTCTGTATTTGAATTAAAAAGCTCTACTTTAGCAATTGATACGCCAAAAATCACGTTTGATTTATTTGCCCCATATCAAACAAAAGAAGTATCTTTTACCTATAGCGCTCCCTCAGTATCTCAAAAAACAAATGTAAATCTATCACTTCTTTTCAATACATATCCCATACGAAATATTTCCCTCTCCGTAACTTCATTGTATGCAGATATTATTTTAAAGGCTATCGGAATTGCTATAGCGATTATCACTCTTTTATTAGTATATCTATTATTTCGCACGCGGCAAAAAAAAGTATGAAAACTCTATTTTTCAAAAAAGACGCTCTTACTGCAATTCCTTCCGAAACAGGAGTGTATTTTTTTCTCAAGAAAGACATTCCTCTTTATATCGGAAAAGCACTCAACCTGAGAGCTCGTATTGCCTCGCATGTGCGAAGCAGCGAACTTGACCAAAAAGAAAAACAAATAATCAGTCAAACAGATAGAATAAAAATCATCACGATTTCCTCGGAATTTAATGCGCTCATGTATGAGGCTGAACTGATCAAACAGTATAAGCCAAAATATAACATCATCTTAAAGGACGGAAAAACATCTTTATATATCAAAATTACAGAGAGCAAAACCTATCCTAAAATTTTTCCAGTCAGATATGAAAATGAAAGAGGCTCTCAGTATTTTGGACCGTTTCAGTCGCATCAGATAGTAATGAAAGTCCTCAGGGAAATCAGACACATCGTCCCATTTTGTTCACAAAAAAAGATGACAAAACGCGGCTGTTTTTACTCAAAAATCGGTTTATGCAATCCATGTCCCAATACTATTTCTCACATACAAGATAAAGAGGTGAAAAAAAAGGCTGCCAAGGAGTACAAAAAACAAATACGAATAATTCGTCTGATTTTGCAGGGAAAATCTGATATTGTCCTCCGATCACTGACACGACGAATGGCAGAAAAAAGTAGAGTCAATAATTATGAAGACGCATTGAGCATACGAGATACAATCACTTTTTTTAGGAAACTGATTGCTGAAAGATCCTTTCACGAAAATGTCGAAAAGTATACGGTTGGTTTCCCTATTGAACAGTTAATATGTGAATTTAATACATTTATGAAAAATTATTTTGGGCAATCACACGAACGCGATACATATACCACTGAATGTTATGATATATCGCATTTGTTTGGAAGTCATGCGACCGCATCCATGGTTGTTTTTCATGACGGACAACCATATAAAAAAAAATATAGACGATTTCGTATACAGACAGTACGCCATATCTCAGATGTTGACATGATAAAGGAAGTGATAGACAGAAGATTAAAAAGAAAAGAGTGGAAACTTCCAGATATTATTGTTGTTGATGGAGGGAAACCTCAACTTATTGCGGTTACGCAGACACTAACCTTTCATCAATTATCTATCCCTTGTATAGGATTTGCCAAAAGCCCCGATCGAATCATTGTCTCAAACCCTCCACAAACCATCTATTTATCCGAAAATTCAGCACTTCTTTTGCTTTTTAAGTATATAAGAGATGAATCTCATCGTTTTGCAAAAAAGTATCATACGTTATTAAGAAACAAAAACTTTTTTACTACAAATAAGGTATAATATTCCATCTATGAAAAGAATTATAAGAGGAATAATTTTTTCAGCGCTTAGTTTGTATCTGACTTCATTAGTTATACGGGGGTTTAGCATTCGGTATGACCTAAAACCATTTCTTCTCGCAACTCTTATATTAGCGGTCGTCTATTACCTTATAGTTCCTCTTTCCAAGCTTATATTGCTTCCCCTCAATATTCTGACTCTTGGACTTGTTTCAGTTGTTGTATATATTTTTTTATTTAATTATGTTATTCACTATTTTGGATTCATATCAATCCATTCATGGACTTTTGAGGGGTTTACATTCTCAGGTCTTGTGATTCCAAAAATACAGTTAAATTATCTTTCTACTCTTATTTCCTCAGCATTGCTTTATTCCACCATTATAAATGTGTTTGAATTAGTCATATGAAAAACATTCTGCTTATCGCAAGTAGTATTATCAGTATTTTTATTGTCATTCTTATTCTTATACAAGGACGAGGTGCAGGACTTGGAAGTGCGTGGGGAGGAGGTGGCGAACTTTTTTCCACACGGAGAGGCATTGAGAAATGGACGCTCCGTTTTACAGTCGTACTCATTATATGCTTCTTTATCGTATCAGTCGTTAAACTTTTATTATGATTGCCCCGTATAAAAAAGTACGGTATTATTATTGGCTGTTCGACAGTTTTTTTAAGAAAAACATAAAAAGCTTGATTATTAGTTTTGTTCTCGGCTTTTTTCTACTGCTATTTTCTATCACTTTTTTCCCGTATATAGTCACTCTTTTTAATCGCAAAACAGAGCAAATAGGCATCGTTGGAAAATATACTTTATCCAATCTTCCTGACGATATTAAGGGAGATTTGTCAAACCCGCTCCTTATAGTTAACCCAAAGGGTGAGATTATTCCCATTTTAATCAAGTCATATGAGTTGCTTGATCAGAATAAAACGTACCGTTTCTTTCTTAAATCAAATCTAAAGTGGTCCAATGGAGACATATTTGTTGCGCAGGATATGCACTATACATTTAAAGGTGTTGAGCAAAAAGTCATTGATGACACCACTATTGAATTTAGACTGAGTCAACCACTCTCTACATTTCCCGCATATCTGACAAAACCTTTGTTTAAAAATAAGACAGATGGTGTTGCAGGATTGTACGAATTAAGTAACTATTACGAAAAAAATGGTTCGTTACAAAAAATTTCATTTAGTCCAAATAAAAAAAAAATTCCCTTTAGAGTGTATAAATTTTACGACACTGATAGCAAACTCATTAACGCATATAAAAAGGGAGAAATCACTCATGTGGTAAATACCAAAAAAAATATAGCAGATATTTTCTCTACATGGAAAAATACTAAAATTACTCGCTCAGTCAGTTATAATCAGATGTTGACGCTTTTTTTCAATACAAACAGTAAATTATTTGCAGAAAAAGAGGCTCGTGAAGCCTTCGCATACGCACTTCCTGACGTTGAAGAATATGGAATTTCAGCAATTGGGCCTATTTCTCCACTTTCATGGGCATACAATACACACTTGAAAAAGAATGTACTTGATCTTGACAAAGCATCTTCCTTATTAAACAAGATCATAGAAGGTCAGAAAAAGCCTCAGATAAACTTCTACACCTTTTATGAATATCTCACCATTGCAGAGGAAATTAAAAAAAATAGCGAGAAAATAGGATTATTTGTAAATCTTAAAGTCATATCATATCTTCCTACAGACTTTGATATTCTACTAACGGTATGGAATCCGCCGCCTGATCCAGATCAATACTATTTTTGGCATTCAACGCAAGATCAAGGAAATATTACGCATTACAAGAATGTGAAAATAGATAAATTACTTGAAGACGGACGAAAAATAATGAATATAAATGAGAGAAAAAATATATATGAGGATTTCCAAAGGATACTTATAGACGATCATCCTGCTCTTTTCATATATTATCCATATACCTATACCATTGAGAAAAAGTGATATAATTACAATATTAAAAATAAAATATAAAAAATAAAAAAATATCAAGACATAGTAGGTTATAGTGACAAAAGTGGAATTTTTTTATCTTTGATTTTTTATATTTAATTTTTTGAGCCGCGGTGGTGGAATGGCAGACACGCAGGACTTAAAATCCTGTGATTTCAAAAATCGTGAGGGTTCGACTCCCTCCCGCGGCACCGCTTCCCTTACTCCCGCATCAGTAATTTGATATAATGTCTTATATAAAGAGTATTTATATTTTATTTTTTATATTTAATTTTTCATTTTAGCCGAGGTAGCTCAGTGGCAGAGCAACTGTTTTGTCCCAGAAGCAGTTAGCTAAATTTGATAAAATTTAGCGTAACGCTTCGGGATCCCGTACATTTACGCTTTTGCCTGCTTAGCTCAGCGGTAGAGCAGCTGTTTTGTAAACAGCAGGTCGTCAGTTCGAGCCTGACAGCAGGCTCAAAAAGCAAAAGCTAAATAGTACTGGGATAAACAGTAGGTCGGGGGTTCAATTCCTCTCCTCGGCTCAAAACAGTCATGAGTTTTGAGTCATCTAACTTATTGTTTATTACGTTTCAAGATTAATGACTAAAGTCTAACGATTAATTTGCGCTTGTAGCTCAACGGATAGAGCAATTCCCTTCTAAGGAATAGGTTGAGCGTTCGATTCGCTCCAAGCGCACAAAAATACCGTAGGTCTATTTCACCTCGTAGGTGAAATAAATATAACCTCGGGAAAATGTGCACATAACATTTTACCCATGAGGTGGGATATGTGAAGTATTATCTCAATTATGGCAATGACATTTGTGCTCGCGTTTCGGGAGTATTTGGAGGCGTTTTTGATCATCGGAGTATTTTTTGGACTATCGCTAAAACTCAATTTAAGAAGAGAAAAAGAAATACTGTTAGCATCAGCCATCGGTATTTTTTTATCATTTCTTCTCCCTCTTCTTACTTTTTATCTTGGAGATCATGCTCGCATACTCCTCACTGAAAAGCGTGCAGAGCTTCTTGAAGGGTACCTCATGATATTTTCCGGCTGTTTTATTGCTTATATAGTGTTCTCCTTACACAGATTTTTTGTCCAAAAAAGAGCTTTTCAGGTGATTAAAGCACATCAAAAACTGACAAAAAACATATTTGATTTTTCCTTATTTGCTAGCATCGTCTTTTTTGTAGCGCGTGAGGGATTTGAAATTGCGCTTTTTACCGCAACAACTTCGCTGTTTTCTACATTTATCTCTAATTTGATTGGGCTCACTCTTGGTTTTTTTACTGCCGCAATAATTGGAGTACTCACTTCACTTGCTTTTATCGCTTTTCCCTTGGGTAAAATTTATAAATTGACTGAATATTTCATTTTAATACTTGGGGCATCTCTTGTAAAAAATGGACTATCAGAACTTACTGAAGTATATATGGATATTCACATATCACGTATTTTCCCTTTTCCCCTCCATTTCCTGCCTCAAAAATCAACAATTGCAGGCCATCTGATTGCAACTCTTTTTGGTCTTGAGAAGAATTTTGGACTCCTTGACGGAAGCATTATGATAGGGTACATTTTTCTAGTATATTATTTTTTAATTCGACGCAGAAGAAGTGCGCCAATATTTAATTAATTGTAATGAAAGTGATATTTGTTCCTTTTTTAAGATTGATTTTTTTTACTTCACCAGATTTCAGTTCAATGATTTTATTTGCTCTTTCTTTTGAAGTAAAACTATTCGGATACGAACGCGGCGACAGGTTTTCAATAAAATCAACTATTTGATTTTCATTTATAAAAATAAAATCAAGGGGAAATTGCATATCCTTCATCCAAAAATGATAAAAATCTGGTTTTTCAAAGATAAAAAGCATTCCTTCATTACTTTTTAAGGAAGGAATACCCGATAATCCTTTATTCCTTTTTTCTTCTGTATCAGCAATAAAAAGAGTATATATCTTATTGCCGATAACCGAATTTACTTTTTTATATTCCATCAAATGCTTTTGTTGTGGAAAGAATAAAAAAAGAATATAAAAAAATATCGTGGTAAAAAAAAGTATATATATTTTCTTGCTCATGAAAAGTTCTGATTTGTGGGACAAGGATCGTCCATTAGTGCGCGTAGACTAAAAATGTTACCATCCTTACATCATGCGTCTATCAACCCGGTCATCTTCCGGGGGACTTAAAATGGGGATTCCTTATCTTGAGGTATGCTTCGTACTTAATATGCTTTCAGTACTTATCACCAAGAGATATAGCTACCCAGCAATGCAGTTTTTCCACAACTGGCACACCAGGGATCTCCTCTGCCAGGTCCTCTCGTACTGTGGCAAAATCCTCTCAAGAATCCAAACGCCTGCACCGGATAGAGTCCGAACTGTCTTGCGACGTTCTGAACCCAGCTCGCGTACCGCTTTAACGGGCGAACAGCCCGACCCTTGGAAGGTACTGCCCCTCCAGGATGCGATGAGCCGACATCGAGGTGCCGAACGAGACCGTCGATATGAACTCTCAGGTCTCACCAGCCTGTTATCCCCGGGGTAGCTTTTATCCGTTAAGTCCGTTCCGCAATCACTACGGAATCGAAGATCACTAACGCCTGCTTTCGCATCTGCTCGGATTGTAATCCTCACAGTTAAGCCAACTTGTGCGTTTACACGTCATTTTCCGATTTCTTTACGGAATAAGTTGACCATTGCGCTCCTCCGTTACCTTTTTGGAGGAAACCGCCCCAGTTAAACTGACCACCTAACACTGTTCCCTGTCTAGTGACGGGGTAAGACGCAAAATTTTCAAAGAGAGGTGTTTCATTGGCGCCCGCCTTGCGGCGAGGCTCCCTCCTACGCTCAACAGTTAAAAACTTCTTGCCAATATCAAGCTTCAGTAAAGCTCCCGGGGTCTTTTTGTCCAGGTGCAGGTAGGCCGCATCTTCACAGCCATTTCAATTTCGCCGAGCAATGGTTCAAGACAGTTTTCATCTTATTATACCTTTCATGCGGGCCGGAACTTACCCGGCAAGGGGTTACGCTACCTTAGAACGGTCAGAGTTACCGCTGTCGTTCACCGGAGCTTGAATCAAAGCCTCATTCCGCCCTTAGGCGGAGATCAACCTCGATTATTAACTTACCGGCACTGGACAGGCATCAGCCCCTATATATCCCCTATTCGGGTTTGCAGGGACCTGTGTTTTAGCTAAACAGTTAGATGAAAGTCTTTTGTTGTAGCCTCCGAATCGGAGGCAGAGCATCTTGCGAACGTACGCTCAGATATATTGCCGAGTTCCTTGAACCATCCTTACTCGAATGCCTTCGTCTTCTCGACGAGTCCACCTGTGTCGGTTTGTGGTACGGTTTTTTTACACACTCTGTATATGGCTTTTCCCGGAGACATACGTCCCTCATCTCCTCAAACCTTTTGAGTTCAAAGAGCCATCAGTGTTCGCCATCTACCCCAAAGGGCAAATGATTTACACCTTAAACCCCGCTTATGAGGCAGGATATGAAATAGCATATCTCGTCATCATATACATGATAACGCGTGCAAAAAAGTAGTTGAATATTAACAACTTATACATCCCTCGATACCAAAAGATATCGCGGTTAGATCCGACTAACCCTCAGCCGATGTACGTTGCTGAGGAAACCTTGGACATTCGGCATCCCGAATTTTCATCGGGAGAATCGCTACTCATGCCAGCATTCTCACTTCTATCCGCTCCACCCCGACTTACGTCGTGAGCTTCACTGCAAATAGAAAGCTCCCCTACCTTCTCTTCATCTTGCGATGAAGAAACTTCTGTCTTCGGTAAATTATTTGAGCCTCGAATCATTTTAGGCGCAAAATTTCATCCCCACCCGAAGGTGGAGTTATTATGGTGAGCTGTTACGCACTCTTTAAAGGGTGGCTGCTTCTGAGCCAACCTCCCATCTGTCTTTGAAATTTTACTTCCTTTCCCACTTAATAATTATTTTGAGACCTTAGACGAGAATCTGGGTTGTTGCCCTCTCGACCACACCTGCTTATCCAGGCGAGTCTGACTATTCTGCTGTCTATGACTGTATTCGGAGTTTGATTGATCCCGATTGCTTACGCTCTCGGGACCATTCAGTAGCTCTACCCCAGCACAGAATAAAGCAGAATGCTATACCAAAATATATTTCGGGGAGAACCAGCTATCTCTGGGTTCGATAGGCATATTACCCCTAACCACAGGTCATCTTATGTCATTTCACCGACAACAAGTTCGGGCCTCCTCCCGTCTCTCGACGGAACTCACCCTGCCCATGGTTAGCTCACCCAGTTTCGGGTCTTCCTCCCTCTCTTTTTTGTCGCCCTGTTAAGACTTGGTTTCCCTACGCCTCCCCGAGCTAAGCTCGGTTAAACTATAGAAAGAGAGAAAACTCGCTGGCTCATTCTTCAATAGGCACGACGTCACCTCGCCAAAGGCGGGCTTCGTCTGCTTGTTAGTTAATGGTTTTAGGTTCTATTTCACTCCCCTCCCGGGGGACTTTTCACCTTTCCCTCACGGTACTTGTTCACTATCGGTCAATATGAGTATTTAGCCTTGGAGAGTGACCTCCCCAGCTTCCCACAGGGTTTTCCGTGTCCCGTGGTACTTGGGATATTCACTCACTCTTTTTCAGTTTCGAGTACGAGACGTTCGCTCTCTATGGTTAGCTGTTCCAAGCTATTCCTCTACTGAAAAAGATGTGAATACGTGAATCCCGCAACCCCTCGCCCGAAGGCGAGGTTTAGGCTCTTCCGCTTTCGCTCACCGCTACTGACGGAATCTTGTCATTAATTTCTTTTCCTCTGGTTACTGAGATGTTTCAGTTCACCAGGTTCCCACCAGATACCACTAAAGGTATCATGATTTCCTGCGTTACTGCAGGAAGAGTTACCTCATTCGGAAACCACCGACTGATGACGCCTGCTTGAAGGGCTCATCGATGTTTTCGTGGCTTTGCACACGTCCTTCTTCGGCTCATATTGCCAAGGCATCCACCATTAACTTTACATTTTTGTCCCACAAATCAAGAAAGAAGCATTTAATAATGCTTCAAAAAAATAAAACTTATGCGATCTACCTAAAAAAATACACCGTTTTGTCAAAGTGCAGTGGACCCAAGGAGATTTGAACTCCCAACCTCCGGTATGCAAAACCGGCGCGCTAGCCATTGCGCCATGGGCCCTATTATATATGGCTTTTAGATATTAAAATAAAAAGCTGATAGCTCTAAGCTATTAGCTAACGAGGCTGTTAGGAGAAGAAGTGTAGTCAACTCCAATAGTGCCTTTTAGACTCTTGGTTTCGGACACATCATAACAATTCCAATACTAACAAAATCATCCTCAAAAGTCAACAGTTTTTGCTATTTTCATTTGGAGCTTTACGACCAACGAATTTAATTTATTAAATAATTAAAGTCGATTCATTTGACCTTTCTTAATAAGCTTTTTAACGAGAAGTGTATATATTCAGTTTACGATGTAATTTGTTTCCTATCCTCTCTGTCAAGACGTATCGCCGTATGAATAAGCTCGGGAATAAGAATAATCAGAAAACACAAGACAATAACCCAACCGATGATATCCAACAATGTCATAGCGGTGAAAACAACAAAAAATTCTGGGTTTCCAGTGAAAAGCAGTATTAAGTTGATGAGAAACAAACTTATGCGGGCTTCTGTGGGGCCAACGTTTTGGATGGAAAATTCAAAAATTTTATATACTTTTGCCTTTAAAAATACATGGATCATCGAAAGGAGCATACATGAAAGCACCCATACCCATGACGTCGTGTACGTCAAGGTTGATGCAGTAATACCCCCTATCACAATCGCAACGGAGAGGGAATCAAGAATATGGTCAACATAATAACCATAATGCGGACGTGTTTTTTTGCGATAGCGGGCAATTCGACCGTCTAGACTATCTGCCCACCAGTGAAGGATGAGGCAGAGATTGATAAGTAGGAGCAACAGATTGTTTTTTGAAACGAAAATATACAATATGCCGGCTAAAATAGAGGCAAGAATCGCCAGGGCTGTCAACATATCAGGGCTTACCCATGCTGGAATGCGTCGCACCATCCAGTCGAGAATCTTTACCTCAATACGCGCAGTGAAGGAAAAATTAATCCGTTTCATAGAAGATGTTTTATCTTAACACATGTGGCTTTTTGGCGCGAAGAGACAGTAGTTTTGCCTCAATGAGGGACCTTCGCAGTAACCCTAATGCATGGTGTCTCTCCTGTATGGTTTTGCTTTCGGCAAGCAGTTTTTGAGCCTGTTCCTGCGCCTTTTTGACCGCTGCCTCATCAAGTTCATCTTGTCCGTATGCTGATGAAACTAAAAGATGCACACGCCTTCCATCTGTTTCGATATACCCTCCGCCTATCCCAAACAATTCTTCTTCATCTTCCTTTTTCGCCACCACTACTCCTTCTTTCAGCAAGGAAAAAAGGCGGACATGATGGGGAAGTATGGTGATGATCCCTTCCACCGTCGGGGCGGTAACAGACATAATTTCTTCCTTGAGTGCTATTTTTTTTGGTGTAATGATCTCTAGTGTGAGCTTCGATTGCATTATCGTACCTCCTCAATAGTTCCTACCATATAAAATGCCTGTTCTGCTTTGCTGTCATGTTTTCCTTCGATAATTTCAGAAAAACCCCGCACTGTTTCTTCAACCGGCACATATCTGCCCGGCCGTGCCGTGTATGCTTCGGCGACAAACATCGGTTGAGTCAGGAATTTTTGGATTTTGCGCGCACGCGAAACCGTAATACGATCTTCCTCCGATAATTCCTCCATTCCCAAAATAGCAATAATATCCTGCAGATCTTTATATTTTTGTAGTGTGCGCAAAACTTCTTTTGCAACCGCATAATGTTTTTCGCCCACGATATCTGGATCAAGCGCTCGTGAAAATGAGGAAAGAGGATCAATAGCTGGATATAATGCCTGTTCTGCAAGCGACCGCTGGAGGGAAATAGATGCATCAAGATGGGCAAAAGTTACAACAGGCGCAGGATCGGTATAATCATCTGCAGGTACATACACCGCCTGCATTGAGGTGATGGAACCTTTGGTGGTTGAGACTATCCGCTCTTGAAGCGCTGCCATTTCTGAAGCAAGAGTGGGTTGATATCCCACCGCCGATGGTATCCGCCCCAAAAGAGCTGATACTTCAGCGCCTGCTTGTGCGAATCTGAAAATATTATCGATAAACAAAAGTACGTCGCGATGTTCAACATCTCTGAAATACTCTGCCATGGTAACACCGCTTAAGGCGACGCGCAACCTATTTCCAGGCGGCTCATTCATTTGCCCAAATACAAGAACTGTTTTGTCTATGACGCCGCTTTCCTTCATCTCCCGCCATAGATCGTTTCCCTCACGCGTGCGCTCTCCCACACCTGTAAATACCGAGTAACCGCCATGTTCTGTCGCGATATTGCGGATAAATTCCTGTATGATGACTGTCTTTCCCACTCCAGCACCGCCAAAAACCGCGATTTTTCCGCCCTTTAAAAAGGGGACAAGGAGGTCTACGACTTTAATACCTGTTTCAAAAACTTCCTCTCGGATATTTTGTTCGATAAGCGGTGGAGCTTTTTTGTGAATTGATGAAATAGCTTTTGTCTCAATTTTCGATTCCTCATCGATAGTCTGACCTAGCACGTTGAAGATACGTCCGAGTGTCTCTGGACCTACAGGCACTTGTATATTTTTGCCCGTATTGACTGCCTCTGTATCACGCCTCAAGCCATATGTATCGCCCATGGCAAGCGCACGCACAAGTCCTCCACCCAAAACTGCTTCAACTTCAAGGATGAGTGATGTTTCACTTTCTTTCGCGACAACAAGCGCATCATAAATTTTTGGCGTTTCTTCCCCCTTGAACTGTACATCCACTACCACTCCCCGTATTTCAACAATTTTTCCTATTTTCATACTGATTTAGTGTATTTCTGTTGATTCCTTTGCAGAAATCATGTCAAGAAGTTCACTGGTAATTGTTTCTTGCCTTAGTTTATTGCGCAGAATCGTCAATGTATATACTACTTCCTGTGCGTTATCAGTAGCATTTTTCATGGCAATCATACGAGATGAATGTTCTGATGCTTCACTTTGGAGAATTGCCATGCGTATTTTCTCGCGCAAAAAATCATCAATCAGAGGATCAATGAGCTCTTGCACAGATGGCTCAAATAGATATTCGCTTTCTTTTTCCTCTTGGTCTGTAGTACCTGTACCAATAATCATTTTTATATCAGTAATAGGTAATAACTCAACAATAACAGGATCTATCTTGAACGTAGAAATAAAATGATTGTAGGCGAGAAATACACGGCCATACGTACCATTTAGAAATCCATCTTTTACCAATGAAAAAATAGCATTTGTCGCGTCGGAAAAAGGAGTCGTAGAAGAGAAATCAGCGATAATATTTTTTCTCATATGCATAATAAACTCTGCACCCTTTTTCCCAATTGTTATAAATGCTACATCCTTATCCTTTTTCTGCATTGTTTTTTGAAACAAAATTCTCTCCAAGTTAAAATTAAACCCTCCACAGAGACCCTTATTTGATGCAATGAGAATATAGATCTCTTTTCCCACTCCCTGATTGCGTGCATTATGTAAATACCGTGAGGCAGTTAAATCAACCCGAGTGAGAATGCGTTTGAGAATTCTCTCAAGTGTGGTGCGGTAATATGTACCTTCAAGCGCTTGTGCTTGTGCTTTTTTCATTTTTATCGCTGACATCATTTGCATCGCACGCGTAATTTTGGATATGTTTTGTACTGTTCTTATCTTTTTTCTTACTTTCTTAAAATTCATATGTTTTTTCTTCTTTTTATTTATAGTGAAGCGATATAAACTCTTCAACGATCCCCTTCAAACGCTCTTCTTCCTTTTTGCCGATTACTTTTTCTGTACGTATGCCGTTTAAAATTTTTTCTCCCCTTCCTGCAAAAAAAGTGAAAAACTTACTTTCAAATTCAGAAATGCGAGGCACGGGAATACCATCGAGATATCCGTTTACCGCAATCCATAAAATCACTATTTGATGGGAAGTATCCATAGGCTCGTGCTTTTTTTGCTTGAGAAGTTCGGTAATTCGTGCTCCTCGATCTATAAATTTTTTTGTCTCTTTATCAAGATCTGATTCAAACTGCGCAAACGCTGCAAGCTCCGCATATTGAGCAAGGTCAAATTTCAGTTTTCCCGCAACTTGTTTCATAGCTTTTATCTGGGCAGTGCTTCCAACACGGCTGACTGAAGTACCGACGTTCACTGCAGGACGAATACCTGCATTAAAAAGATCTGTTTCCAGAAATATCTGACCGTCTGTGATCGAGATAACATTGGTGGGAATGTATGAGGAAACATCGCCTTCTTGCGTCTCAATAATAGGAAGAGCAGTCAGAGAGCCTCCTCCCTGTTTGGCATCAAGCTTGCATGCACGCTCCAAAAGACGGGAATGAAGATAAAAAATGTCGCCCGGATATGCTTCTCTTCCTGATGGACGCCTGATAATGAGTGAAATTTGTCTATATGCCCATGCGTGTTTTGTCAAATCGTCATAAATGATAAGTACATCTTTTCCCTGATCCATAAAATACTCTCCGAGAGAACAGGCAACATAGGGAGATATATACTGCATAGAGGCAGGATCTGAAGCAGCTGCCGCTACGACGATGGTGTACTCCATCGCTCCTTTTTTCCTCAAAAGGTTGACTGTTGAGGCAATTTTCGCGTTGCGCTGACCGATGATATTGTAAATACATATGACATTATTGCCCTTTTGATTAAGGATTGTATCCATTGCAATCGTTGATTTACCCGTACCACGATCACCGATGATTAGTTCTCTTTGTCCCCTTCCAATGGGAATTAATGCATCAATAGATTTGATGCCAGTTTGAAGCGGCGTATCAACAGATTTTCGGTAAATGACGCCGGGAGCAATACGTTCCACCGGGTAAAACTTTGACGATGTAATCATTCCTTTTCCATCTATCTCTTGCGCCATACTATTTACCACTCTTCCCAAAAAAGCATCACCAACGGGTACTGAAAGAATTCTACCAGTCGTTGCGCAGGAATCGCCTTCTTCAATCTTCAAATAATCTCCAAAAATAATAATGCCTACTTCGTCTTGTTTAAGGTCAATCACCAAACCATAAGTACCATCCTTGAATTCAACCATCTCCCCAAAACTCACATTTTTCAGTCCGTATACGGTCGCAACCTCATCTTTTATCTCATATACGACACCGATATTTCTCTCCTCGATTTTCGCCCGCGCTACAGAGAGTTCCTTCTCAATATCTTTAAAAAAAGTATCAATGACGCTCATGTACTTTGTTCATTAAACGAGTAATCATGCCATGCATCGAGGCATCTATATATGTTGAACCACATTGAATGATAAACCCCCCCAATATATCTTTATCCACTGTGTTTTGAATTATTTTATTCCTCAAGAACGGAAAGTTCTGTGAAAAAGCTGAAATTTCTTGTTCTGACAGCTTATAGGCAGTCGAAATGGTCGCACTACGTTCTTCTTCCTCTTGTATTTTTGTGAGAACCAGACTTTTCAATTGCCTCTTAAGGCTTTCACTAATTTTCATACAGCTCACCTTTTGATGAAGGAGAATGTTTTAATTTGTCCAACAATCGCTGTGTCATTATCTCTTGTTCTTTTTCGTTAAAAAAATCTTTTAAAACAGAGCGTACCAAAAGTTCACTTGTCTGTAATGTGCGCATTTTTGCTTCTTTGTATAATTGTTGCTTTTCTTCCTCACGCATTGTTTTTTCCTGTTTTTTCAGGTGTTCGATCTCCTCATGGGCTTTTTGCAAAAGCTCTTCCTTCACTTTTATGGCCGCAGTTTTTGCTTCTTCAATGATATATTCTGCACGGCTTTGAGTTTCTTGAATTAGTTTTCTTTCTTTTTCTTGGAGTTTTTCCTCTTTATCTTTAAGATCCTCAAGTATCTTTTCTTTTTCTTGAGCCTGCTTTTTTTGTTCTTTGAGAAATCCAAAAAAATGTTTAGCAATATATTTTTTGAAAATCAAAAAAAATATGCCAAAATTAATAAGCTGCGCAATCAATAATTTATAATCTATTCCCAATGCTTCCATAAAATTTTCAGGTAAATTTGATAATTAACGATATAACCAATGCATAAATAGAAACCGCCTCTGCAAAAGCAATCGCCAGGATCATATTTGTTCGTATCACTGATTCTGCATCAGGATTCCTTCCCAAAGCCTCCATTGCCTTTCCTCCAATGATACCTATGCCAATTCCAGGACCTATTGCTCCAAGTCCGATCGCAAGTGCTACTCCAATGGTTTTTAATTCTTCCATATATCTCACCTCCTCTAATGTGCTTCTTTTGTTATCGCCATATTCAAAAAAACTGCGGTAAGGAGCGAAAAAACAAGCGCTTGAACAGCACCAACAAATAATTCAAGCAACAAAAAAGGTAAAGATACCGCCACAGGAATGAGCGTTGCAATAATGACTAATAATACTTCACCGGCAAAAATATTTCCAAAAAGTCGAAACGCAAAAGAAATGATTTTTGAAAATTCAGAAATAAGCTCAAGAATGCCAGTAAAAAAAGACATGGGATTTTTTAGATTAATAAACTTATTGAGATAGCTTGATAAACCTACATATTTTATCCCAAAGTACTGGATAATCACAAAAGCGATCAAAGCCAGCCCAATTGTCGTATTGAGATCAGCAGTTCCTGCTCGAAGAAGAGGAACTTTTTCTTCATGACCATACAGAATGCTTCCTACGCCGGGAATAAGCCCTAGCCAATTTGAAAGAAGGATGAAGAGAAAAAAAGATGCTAAGATCGAATAGAATACCTTTGTTTTTTCGCCCAACACTGACTCAAAAAGAGAGTAGAGAGAATGACTGACAAACCGTATAAAAAAAACGAAATTGCCGGGTATTTGAGTAGAATAGGTGCCCAAACCCTTCAGGCGAAGATCGTATGTAAACCCTACGGTGAAAAAAATAACAAGCATGACAAATGTCAAAAGAAGAGAATTAGTTACCGTAAGACCAAAAACGCGAAATACTGCTTCCCCGCCTATGCTAATTTTATGCATATGGTTTCTCTTTTTCTGACGAAGGTGTCGCTAATTTTTTCAAATTATATAACGTCGATAGGGTGCCCACACCAATACCTATAAGCGTCAATAGTGGTTTCGTGTGAAACGCATTGTCCAGTACTATACCCAAAAACACTCCACCTAAAAGGGGAGTAAGTAAATAATACCCCACATTTACATATTTTGCAAGCATATTTTTTTCTGTTTTCTTTGTTTTTTTCTCGTTTTGGGCTTTTACATCAATATGATCTATTTCAAAATTCTTCCCTATTTTGTATGCTGTACGTTTTTTATCCATGAAATTAATTTTTATGTCGCGATCTGTTGCAGATCAACCGCGTTTTCTACGAGAACATGCAATCTTTCTTCTTTCGTATCAATCCTTCCTTTCAAAAGTACGATTGCATGAGTTTTCCATAAACTGGCTGTTGAGGCAAAAAGCCGAGGAAAAACAATAGCCTCTACTGAACCTGTTTCATCAAAAATTGTCGCAAAAACCATTTCGCGATTGTCTTTCTTTGTCATTACTTTTTTGAGGCGAGAGATAGTACCTGCAATAATTTCGCTTTTTCCTGCATCGTGAGAGGAGATCTCACCAATCTTTTTCGTTATTTTTTTTGCAATAATTGATCTAAATCTATCAAGAGGATTTTTGGTGAGGGAAAAGCCAATGAGTTCTTTTTCCATGACAAGAAGCTGTCCGTCTGAAAATTCGTCAACCTGTGGTACGAGATCAGTGAGATTTTTGTTTTCATCACCATCTGAAAAAAGACCAAACTGCCCATGTATTTTTTCACTTTTGCGCCGCAGTACATCTTCAAGCGCTGTCGGATAGTATATAAGAAGTCCCGCTCTTGAGCCAAATTTGCCAAACGTACTAACCTTTATCAGACTCTCAATAGTCTTTTTATTGACTTTGCGCACATCGACTCGATACAAGAAATCACGAAGACCTTTAAATGGACCATCATTTCTCGCAAGTAAAATCGAATCAATCGCAGCCTGCCCAACATTTTTTACTGCTGATAACCCAAAACGTATCGCGCCTTCTTCTATCTTGTAGTCAAAATCTGATTTATTAACGTCGGGTGGTAATACTTTGATATCCATCACCCTACACTCTTCAATCGCCTGCATCATTTTGATCTCCCGCAGTGTTCCTGCAACTCCTTGAAGCTCTGCAGAAAGGAGTGCGGTCATATATTCTATTGGATAATTTGCCTTCATATATGCAGTCCAATAAGCAATAAGAGCATAGGAGGCAGAATGTGGCTTATTAAAGCCATATCCTGCAAATTTCTCAATAAAGCCAAAAATTTTCTCAGCCAAACTAACCGTATAGTTGTTTTTTATACACAGGGTAATAAACTTCTCTTTTTCTTTTTTCATCAGCGCTTTTTTCTTCTTTCCCATTGCCATACGGAGAATATCCGCCTCACTCATAGAATATTTGGCTATTTTGTGGGCAATTTCCATGACCTGTTCCTGATATACAAGCACTCCATATGTTTCCTCCAAAATATCTTTGAGATCCTTATGGAGATATCGAATTTTATGAGGAGCTCGCTTTCCTTCCAAAAAAAGTGGAATAAGATCCATTGGTCCGGGGCGATACAACGCAACCATAGCAGAAATATCTGAAATCTTGGAGGGTTGGAGTTCTTTGGCGAGACGCCGCATTCCTTGAGATTCAAGCTGAAAAACACCAACAGTTTTTCCCGAGGAGATGAGTTCAAATGTTTTTTTATCATCAAGGGGAATATTGTGAATATCAACTTTTACACCCCTCGATTTGTATACATATGCAATCGCATTTTCCAAAATGGTAAGATTGCGAAGACCCAAGAAGTCAACTTTCAGAAGTCCGATCGCTTTGTTATCAGATACTGCGTTGAGATCAAGACAGTACATATCATATTGTGTGATGATGCGCTCACCCTTCACCTCACGCTGCAAGGGAACATATTCGGTCAGTTCGCGATCTGCAATAACGACTCCTGCGGCATGTACAGATGAGTGCCTGGCAAGGCCTTCGACTTTGCGGGCAATATCGAGCACCTTTTTTGTATCCTCCTCACTTTGGTATGCAAATTGTAGCGTGGGATTTTCCTCAAGTGCTCGATCTATCGACATAGCAAACCCCTGCTTGCCTTGTGGAATCATTTTGGCTATTCTATCGCCCTGCGCATATGACATCCCCAGAGCACGGGCCACATCACGCACCGCCAGTCTCGCCTCCATTCTGCCAAATGTGATAATTTGAGCTACCTTTTCTTTACCGTATTTTGAGGTAACATATGCAAGCACTTCATCCCTGCGCAAATCTGCAAAATCAATATCAATATCAGGTGGAGTAGGACGTTCTGGATTCAAAAACCGCTCAAATGGCAAGTTGTACTCCAGAGGGTTGATGTCAGTAATTTTGAGAATATAGGCAACAAGCGATCCTGCAACTGATCCTCTTCCCGGACCTACCGCAATATCGTGATCTTTTGCCCAATTGACAAAATCAGCAACAATCAAAAAATACGTGGCGTATCCTTTTTTGCTAATAATCTCAAGTTCATACTCTATTCTTTTCTCTATATCTTTTTGTGTTAAAAAACGCCCAGGGAGTTTCTCGTGAACTAAAGATTTCAGAAGTTTTTCCGGCGTATCATGATGGGATAGCGGATATTCGGGTAAAATCCATGAGCCGTGTGGAATCTCCAGATTACAAGCATCTACAATTTTTTGTGTATTTTCTATTGCTTCAGGAAGATCTATGAAAAGCCCTTTCATCTCTTCTTGGGATTTCAGGTAAAAATCAGGCATATTTATCATGGAAAGTGGCCTGTTTTTTTCCACGATAGTACGTTGTGTTTGAATACAGAGTAAAATTTCCTGTGCATATGCGTCCTCTTTATCAAGATAATGAACATCAGCTGTGGCAACAAGTGGTACTCCAAACTTCCTTGAAAATGAAATGAGCCCTTGGTTAATCATCTCTTGTTTTTCATCTTTCTGATGCCTCTGAAGTTCCAAATAAAAATTGTCTTTGTAAATTGAAAGATACTTCTCAAGTATCTTCTCGGCTTCCTTGAGGTGTTCACCCGCAACAAGGGTGGGAATTTCTCCTGCCATACATCCAGAAAGTGCGATAATACCATCACTATGATGGGTAAGTGTCTCAAAGTCTACTCGAGGTTTATAATAGCATCCTTCAAGATGCGCTTTTGTGACGATTTTCATAAGGTTTCTATATCCGGCTAAGTTTTTTGCGAGAAGAACGAGATGATACTGATCTTTGTCAACGTGTGGCTGCTTATCAAACCGAGAATTTTTCGCCTTGTATATTTCAACTCCAATAATAGGTTTTATTCCTCTCTCTTTTGCCTTGAGGTAAAAGTGAAATGCACCATACATTGCCCCATGATCAGTCAAAGCAAGAGAAGTCATACCTAGCCCAATAGCTTTTTCTACAAGGTCATTAATTTTGGGCAATCCATCAAGCAGTGAGTATTCTGAATGAACGTGAAGATGAGTAAAAAACATATTATTTCACAATTTTTCCTCGATTTTTTTTCGTATAATTTGTGCGTCAGCTTGTCCTTTCAACTCCCTCATGACCAAACCCACTAAAAACATGATAGCGTTTTGTTTCCCTCTTTTATAATCGTTGACAGCTTTCTCATTGGCTTCCAGGATTTTTTCAATATGGGAGACTAATTCTTCACCTTCAACATGTTTTTGTTCACTTATTGCTGTAAGCGTCTTAACAAAAGCGGCGGGAGCAGTGTTCTTCACCATATGCGGTTTGTTAACCATAATATTGGCGATTCTGGCAATTAAGCGAGAATCAGCCACAAGAACACATCTTTCGAAAAATTGGAACTTTTTCTTGTCAGAGGCAATAATTAAAGCATTTTGATTGCTTATCTTGTATTTTTGCATCAGCAATGATCTTCGCATCTCAAATGTCGAACGTGCGTGAAGCAGTTCTTCGATTTTTTTCTCATGTGCGTTATCAAACTCTATGGGTGGTATGTCTGGTTCGGGGAAGTAGCGATAATCATGAGCTTCTTCTTTTGTTCTTTGGCTGTATGTTATTCCTTTTTTCTCTTCAAAACCTCGTGTTTCCTGTCGCGGCGAGCCTCCTTTTTGCAGAAGATCAATCTGTCTTTTTATCTCATATTCAATTGCCTGCTTCACAAATCGAAATGAGTTGATATTTTTAACCTCAACTTTATAATCTGGTAATTTTCCACCCGACTTTTGACTCCCCATCGAGATATTCGATTCAAGTCTCATGCTCCCTTTTTCCATATCTGCATCTGAAACTTCCAAATCTCTGATGAGAATTTGAAGCTGTTCCAAAAACATTTTCACTTCCTCTGCCGAATGAAAATCTGGTTCAGTCACAATCTCAACAAGTGGCACGCCCGAGCGATTAAAATCTATAAGTGTCACCTCTTCCTCATGAAGCAATTTCCCTGTGTCTTCTTCTATATGAACCCTTCGTATGAGATGTTCTGTGTGACATCCATAAAACTCTATTTTTCCTTCACTGCATAAGGGTTCGTCATACTGGCTGATCTGGTAACCTTTGGGAAGATCTGGGTAAAAGTAATGCTTTCTGTCAAATTTTGAACTCTGGTTTAGTCTGCAATTGAGAGCTTTTCCGATAAGCTGCGCATAATATATGGCTTTTCTATTGGGTACTGGCAATGCACCGGGAAGTCCAAGGCACACGGGACATGTCTGGGTGTTTGGTTTTTTGCCAAAATAGTTTGCGGGACATTGGCAAAACATTTTTGCCGCTGTGTTAAGCTCCACGTGAATTTCAAGTCCGATGATAGGCTGATATGTAGACATAATCAATCTTGATATTTTTTTAATATTTGTTTCGTAACTCCGAAAAAATCAGTTTCTTCCTCATACTGATGGGCTAGGCGCACTATAGTTTCCTCGTCAAAATGGCGTCCGATAATCTGCATACCGATGGGAAGATGATTACTATCCAACCCCACCGGTATGTTGATCGCGGGAAGTCCTGCTATAGCTCCCGGCTCATTGAGTATATCCATCATTTCTCCAAAAAAAGGATATTTTTCCCACTCCCCAATTTTCAAAGCTGTCATAGGAGTCGTTGGTGCGATGATAACATCAACATCTTTATATACCCTCTTAAAATCTGCTCGTATCACCTCTCTGACTATTTCTGCCTTTTTGTAATACGCATCATAATACCCATGTGACAACGTGTATGTCCCCAACATGATCCGTCTCTTCGCTTCCTGTCCCAAATACTCTCGACCATTACCATATCGTATACCGTCATATCGCGCAAGGTTGGATGACACTTCAGCGCGCTGAATAATCGTATAGACTGATATAGCGTACTTTGGAGAAATAAGTTTGATTTTTTTGATGCGGTGTCCGTGCTTGCGAAAAACATCCAAGGCTTCTTGCACCTTTGCGCTTACTTCAGGCTGGACATTGTCAAAATACTCATCAGAAACACCGATAGTTAATGGCTCCTTGTTTTTTAGGCACGATAGATAATCTGGCACTGAAATAATTTCTGAAGTCGCATCGTATGGATCATGTCCAGCAAGTATCCCCAGCAAAAGTGCCGCATCAGAAACTGTGCGAGTGATGGAACCGGGACAATCAAGCGAAGATCCCATGGCAATGACGCCGTAGCGCGAGACCCTTCCATAGGTTGGTTTAAGCCCTACCAAACCACACCACGCAGCAGGTTGGCGAATGGATCCTGCAGTTTCTGATCCAATAGCTAGGGGGGCAAGATACGCACAAACTGCTGCAGCCGATCCGCCCGATGACCCGCCTGGAACACGGGTAAGATCATGGGGATTTTTTGTTACGCCAAAATCAGAAGTTTCTGTGGATGATCCATGCGCCCATGCATCCATATTGGTCTTGCCAAGCAAGATGCATCCAGCTTTTTTGAGTTTGGTGACCACGGTCGCATCATAGGGCGGGATAAAATCATTAAGAACTTTGGAAGATGCAGTTGTTCGTACTCCTTTTGTGCAAAAGTTGTCTTTGATAGCTATGGGCAAGCCAAAAAGGGGTTGTCCATTGCTCACATTCTTTTTTTCTTCGACTGTTGTCACATACGCGTTAAACTGGTTGTCATATTTTTTTATCCTTTTTAAAAAAAATTCCTGAAGCTCTGAAGAAGACATCTTCTTTGTTTGAAGAAGTCTGATTAGTTCTATTCCAGAAGTGCCTACTATATTCATATATTTACATGATTTTTTTCACTGAAAAATACTGGTCTTTTTTGTGTTTCGTATTTGCAAGTGCTTGATCAGGAGATAGAATACGGACAGGTGACGTTTGATCGTCAAAAAAAACATTCTGCTTTTTTTCTTTTTTCTCTACGTGTTGGTGAGTGATCTCTGACAAATTTTCTATATACGCAATGGTTTCGCTCAGTTGTTTTTGATATTGTGCGACTTCCTTTTCGGTCAATTTCACGTGAGCAAGATTCGCAAGATGCATTACTTCACCCCGAGAAAAGAGTTTTTTTGCCATACTGTATATTACATTTCCCGCAGTAATTTGATTCTTTCTGTAACCGGCGGATGCGTGCTAAAAAGTCCTGAAATCCATGAAAATGCAGAACTTTTTTTATGTAATGGATTTGCTATAAAAAGATGTGCGGTAGCATTTGAGGCAGTGTGAAGTATATGAGGATCTGTTGATATTTTCTCAAGAGCGCGAGCAAGACCATCAGGATTTCGGGTAAGAAGAGCGCCAGAGGCATCTGCCAGATACTCACGGCGGCGCGATAGTGCAAGCTGGACCAATGTAGCGACAATTGGCATCAGAATTAAGAAAATGAGAAAAATAATGAAGAGTAAAGCTCCGCTGCGCCTGTCGCTTCGACTATCACGGCGCATTCCTCCCCACCACATACTGCGCATGGTCCAATCTGATACATATACCACCATCCCCACAAGTATAGAAACAATGCTCATGAGTAAAATGTCATAGTTTTTGATGTGTGAAAGCTCATGCGCAATAACTCCCTCAAGCTCGCTTCGCTCAAGTTTCTCAAGAATTCCTGTCGTTGCTGCAACGACTGCATGTTTTGGATTCCTACCTGTTGCAAAGGCATTGAGCGCCTCATCTTCGATGACGTATAATCGTGGTTTTGGTAAACCCGCTGCAATGCTCAAATTTTCAGCTACAGTATAGAAGTCGAAATGTTTGTGTCTATCTGCAGGTCGCGCTCCCATCATGAAAAGAACCATTTTGTCCGAATAAAAATAGCTTGCCACCCCTGAAAAAAATGAAAATAAAAGTCCTAGTATAAAAAAAGTAGTGGGATCACCCACATATTTACCGATGAGGTAAAAGAAAAATGAAATAAATACCACAAAAAAAAAGATAATAAAAAAAGTTCTCGCTTTATTGCGTGCTATTTGACTATAAATTGACATACAACACTCTCCCTTCTCATGGAAATTTTACTTTTACTTCTTTCTTCTCTTCTTCCCGAGCTTCAAAAAACGCATCCTCGGCAAAATGAAATGTTTGCGCAATGACCGTATTTGGGAATGTTTTGATCTTCGTATTATAATCCAAAACTGTGCTGTTGTAAAACTGTCGTGAATATGCAATCTTGTCTTCAGTATCTTCCAATTGTCGCTGCAACTGCCGAAAATTCTCACTGCTTTTAAGCTCTGGGTACGCCTCTGCCACCGCAAAAAGTGATTTGAGTGCTGCGCTCACCATATTGTTTGCTTGCGCTTTTTCATCTACAGTGTGTGCTGACAGTAAATTTGATCGTGCTTTGGTTACTTTTTCAAACACTTCTTTTTCATGAGTCATGTATCCTTTGACGGTTTCCACTAAGTTTGGTATAAGATCAATACGCCGTTTCAGCTGTACATCTATTCCCGAAAGCGCCTCTTTTATGCGTGTCCTCAGTATGACGAGTGCATTATACGTCCCCCAAATATATATAACCAACAAAACGAGAATTCCAATAATTATTATGCTGCTATTCATATAGATATATTCACCTCCTTTCAACCCCGATTTAATCGGGGTTAAGCCAGTGTTTTATTTCATTATACCCCATGGTATTGAGTATGTCACTTTTTTTAGCCCAACCTCTCCGCGCCACTGCCACACCATACAGTATACCCTCCATTTGAGAAACCGCATGAGCATCGGTATTGATGACCATGGTAAGACCCTGATTTACTGCTTGTCTTACCAATTCGTCAGGAAGATCTAACCGCCCTGGCCATGAGTTGATTTCAACCGCTATATGTTTCCGCTTACATTCTGTAAAAATTCTCACCCAATCTGCCTCAATCTCTTCACGTTTGTGTAAAAGTCGTCCGGTTGGATGTGCGAGAATTTTCACTTTTGGCTGTTGTAAAGCTGTAAGAATTCTTTTTGTCATGTCTGCTTTTGACATCCTGAAACTACTATGTACCGATACGATGAGAAAATCTATATAAGACATCGTTTCTTCTGGAAGGGCAATTTTTCCGGTAGGAAGAATATCAACTTCAAGACTGATGAAAAAATGTAAACGTTTACTTTTTTTGAACAAACTTTTTTGAACAATATATTCCTTTCTTTTCTTCATCAAATTGATAATTTCTGCATCAGAATGATTAGTGATGCTGGGATTGTGATCGGCAAAGCCAACATACTCATATCCCAGTTCCTGTGCCTTGTTGAAAATTTCTTCATAGCTATTCTCTCCCAAATCATGAGATACCTCTAAATTATATGAAGAATGAATATGAAAGTCTCCTCGGATATCTGCGCGAGTTACCAATTGAGGTATTTTTCCCTTACGAGCTCTCTCAATTTCATCGGTACCTTCTCTGATTTCAGGCGGAATATACTGGAGACCCAAAAACTCATAAAAATCCTTTTCATTCTTAAATATATGTTCTCGGGTATTTTTGTATTTATTTTTGATTTTCTTAATGCCGTATTCTGATAGCGAGTATCCCTTTTTGATCGCATATTCCCGAAGCTTGATATTATGTTCCTTGCTTCCGGTGAAATACTGAAGCATTGCGCCATATCGCTCTTTTTCCACAGTGCGTATGTCAATTCGTTTTCCCGAACTTGTGAGAATTGCTGCTTTTTTTTCGCCTTTTTCCTCAACCGAGGAAACAAATGGACCGGAAACAAAATAATCTATCACATCTTTTGCATGTAATAGAGAGCATATGACTGCTATGTCTATATCCCCAACGGTGGCGGTCATCCTTCGAAGCGAACCCACCACTTCAGCCTTTTGGACATGCGGATTCAGTCGAAGATAATCAACGATTTCTGCGGCGAGTTCATATGCATATGGTAACGGCATTCGTTCTTTTTTTTGAGATGATCTTTGATGGAGTTCGATTGATCGAAGTATTTCTTCCTGCGATTTTTGGCCAAATGTAGGAATAGACGCTACTTTATTTTTGAGACATGCCTCATGCAACTGCTTGATAGCTGTATGGGAATCACTGAAGTGCAAAGCCTTGACAAGTTTAAAAGCTTTTTTTGGGCCAATACCTCCCAAATTCATCAACGTAAACACCGGAGCAGGAATTTTTTTGAGGACGCTTATTAAATATGAACGGTCCTTTTTTTCAAAATACTCCGCAAGGTGATCGAGAATTGAGGGACCGATACCAGGAACCTGCTGTAATGCACCATTTTCCCACATGTCTTTTAGTTCGCGATTTAGATGGTCAATTACGTCTGCGGCACGTTCGTACGCAATGACCCTAAAGTGGTTTTCATCAGTCAAGAGATATACCGCTGCCACATGACGAAGAAGGGTACTTATTTCTTTATTAGTCATGGTAAGCGATGATACCATACCATGCAGTATATCCTATTTACAACAAAAAATATATGTGTTATAGTAATGTGAAGTTGCATGGGGTCATAGCTCAATTGGCTAGAGCGCTTCCCTGTCACGGAAGAGGTTGCGGGTTCGAGTCCCGTTGATCCCGCAAATTAGCTATTAGCTGATAGTCATTTGCTAATAGCCAACGAAGGAGGTGAAGAAAACTATATGACAGCGCAAGAAGCAACAATTTCGTATAAGGATGCAGTTTTTCAAAAGATTAAACAAAACTACCAATCTGTTATTCTTGGAGCACTTGTCGTCATCGTCGGTCTTTCAGTATTTTTTAGACTTACCGCACAGGAAAAATCGAAAAAGATATCTACTTCATCTGAAACTGAAGCAACCGCACAAAAAGAAGAGGCGGGAGCCGGAAAAAAATACACGGTAAAAAAAGGTGATAATCTGTGGAAAATTGCAGAGAGTGAATATGGGTCAGGATACAACGCTCTAGATATTGCCACTGCAAACAAGCTCGCAAACGCAAATATCATCGAAGTCGGACAGGTATTGGTCATCCCTGCCGTTGCCGCAAAAAAAGCAACAAAAGGCGAAATAGCACAGGCAAAGACCGAGAAAGTTTCAATTACCACAGATACATACACCGTGAAGACAGGGGATACGCTCTGGAAGGTCGCGGTGGAAGCGTATGGAGATGGATATCAATGGGCGAAGATCGCGAAGGAAAACAAGTTGAGTGATCCTGATGTCATACATGGAGGAAACACGCTCAAACTACCGCGGTAAAAACATTGCATTTCATTAACAAGACTTACACAGTGTCATTCCGAGCGAACCCGCCGATTCGGCGGGGAAGCCGAGGAATCCCTTTTGTAAAATAAAGAAAGGGATTTATGTAGATGAGCTAAAAGCGCACGAGCTCATAGCTCATGTGCGGGATTAGTACAATGGCAGTATGCATCCTTCCCCCGCCTGCCATGCGGTGGTAGTTCAGTGGTAGAATGTCTCCTTCCCAAGGAGAAGGTCGAGGGTTCAAATCCCTTCCACCGCTCAAAACTGGATTAAAACTGCAAAAATACGTTATAGACTGATATAACAATAAAATTGTAGGTTTGAGCCAAGCAGATTTTGGAAAATTAAGCTTCTCTTGACTGGAAATAAAAATGGAGATTTGCACATTATTAATATCGAGTCTAGGGAAATTACCAGTCATTATCAAGGATGGGGAACTTGGACAAATTATGGTAATAAACATTGGGAGACTAAAGATTATTTAAGAGCTGGTACTATTTCAAAATTTGAATCTAAAACTTAATAAGGACTTAAAAAACCAAACCTTCCACCTCGGAGATGTAATAAATAGGACACATAGGAATTACTGCCACTCGACGAAATCGCAACCTACGGCCATGCGATTTTGTGCGTCCCATTTGTTGGTCGAGCATTTTTTCAGACGTTTTCCATTACTGGTCGTGAGCATCACAAGTTTTGCCCCGCATTTCGGACACTCCTCACCAAGCTCCTCTGTCTTGCCCTTCACCCACTCGACATAGTCGCATCCGGATGCAGTGCGTGTGGCAGCATCCCATGTACCGGCCGAGCATTTTTTGAGCTTCTTGCCAAATCGCGTCGTTTTTAAAACCAATGGAGAGCCGCATTTGGGGCATTTTTCATCAAGCTCTTGATCAGGAGCAGCAAACCACCGCACATACGTACACCCCTCCACTCGCCTGGTAGCCTCATTCCAGCTTCCTTTGGAGCAGCGCTGAAGCTGTTTACCCGAAGGAGTCGTCGTAACTTCACCCAAAGGAGCACCGCATTGTGGACACGTCGTATCTTTGTCTGACATACACTAATATAGAATTGAATTCCGAATTTCTCGGAATAAACATATAATGACAGCATTATATACTAAAATTTACCGATATGCATTTGTTATAATTTTCTATGAGAAGACGCGCCGATGTAGCTCAATGGTAGAGCAATCCCTTCGTAAGGGAGAGGTTGGAGGTTCAAGTCCTCTCATCGGCTCATTAGAAAGCGTTTGCGCGGGAAACGAATAAATATGCTCTGTGGACAACAATTATAATATAATAAAAGAATATGAGAAGACTTGAAAAACATCGCAGCAAAAAATACTCCTCTCAAATTTTCACCTATAGCGTGATACTCATCGTTGTCGTGCTTTTTCTTGCCACAATTGGCTTCAAATTCCTCATCAGCACCTCACTCTTCATATCGCGGCTCTCGCAAAGGGGCGCTAACGGTACACCAAATAATAATAATGAAACGGTGATCCTTTTTGAACCTGAACTCTTTAATCCTCCTTCAGCGACCAATACTGCCACTCTTCAAATATCCGGAAATACAACTCCCAATACTGAACTTTCCATATACATAAACGACAGCGAGCAAAAGAAGCTCACTCCCACGACATACACATTTGAGACAGAAGTAGAGCTGACAAAAGGTGAAAATACCCTTTACATCCTCGCGGTTCACAAAGAAACAAAAAAACAAAAACAGTCACGCATATATAAAATACTTTACAAAGATGGAAAACCGACCCTTGAGATGACAACGCCCGCAGATGGCGATACAGTGCGCACAGATGAGGTGCAGATCGTGGGGAAAACCGACGCCGATGTTCTGGTGCATATAAATACTTTTCCTGTCATTACCTTGGCAGATGGGTCTTTTTCACATACAGTAAAATTGCAGGAGGGAGAAAACAAAATAATTATTTCGGCACGAGATATTGCGGGAAATGAAGAGCAAAAAGAACTCACGGTCTCCTACCAGAAATCTGACTAATGCTTGCCGCACACACCATGATAAATACCATAAGGGTGAGATTGTGAAGTATGATGTTATCAAAAAGAGAAGCAATCAGTATCACAAATAACGCAGTTTTTCCCAGATGAGGCAGGAGATCATACAGTTTCTTCATGAAATATAAAAATGTTCCAAATCCAATGATTCCTGATGCGGCAAGTAGAGTAACAAAACTTGACGAAAAAGCAGCTGCCGAATGGTCAAACCCCTGCAGACGGCGTACATATCGCAACCTATCGTATCCATGCCCCAAAAACGGCCGCTTAAGCCATAAGACTAGTCCTTCCTGTTGATTGATAAGTCGTGCTTGTATCGTAAATAATCTTTCAAGCCGAGTGCTCTCACCCTGCACGCGCGGAAGAAGCATAATAAAAACAAAAGCGATCAATATATACAGGAGCACCGTTTTGGCCCTTAATTTTTTTGCAAACGAATAAAAAAAAGCGATCGTAAAAGCCACATATGAAATCCGAGAATAGGTGAGTAGCAACAAGATAAGTAGCACACTACCCATAAACCACCTGTATCTCCCACCTCTTTCAAGAGAGTAGAAAAAAAGAAGTGCGAGAATGATGCCGCTCGCTGTCGTATCAAAGAAAAGACCAAAAAGACGCGCCACATGCTTATCCCAACCCAAATATGCTAGATTAGTAAGCTCCGGATAGAGAAAATACTGCGCGATCGAAAAAATAATGGTCAGGACCATAAATAGTTGTACTCCTTTTTTTATCACGGTTCCGTGATCTTTTTTAAGGGTTACCCAGCTCAAAAGATATAGAAAAAACAATCCGTACATGAATAAACGTATAAGATACAAAAATCCAACAGTATTTTCAAACATAGAGAATTTCCAAAATTCACTGATAAGCGACACAAAAAGCACAAGAATAAAAATGTAAAAAGCTTTCTCATGCGGTTTTGGGCGTGTAAAAAGAGAAAAGCCGATTTTCTTCATCAGGTAAAAAAGTGTTGGAGCCATCACTACCTCATGAAGGTATAGATTAACTTCTTGATCGAAAAGAGAAATACGACCAATGTGACCCAGAGAAAGCAATAAAAAGATGCTATAGAGCAAGTAGGGCATAGAGAAAGGCTAATGATACTTCATATATAATTTCGCCCGAACCAGAAACGAGTGAAAACTCATGAAAAATGCATAGACAAAACCGGGAGGACCATCTAAAAATCCTCCTTTAAAAATGTAATTCAACATGAATTTGAAAAAAGGGTAGGCGATAATCTCCACGACTGAAACAGATTTCTTATTTTGATACAGCTCTTGAGCTCGCAGACTGCTGTAAACATTAATTTCGCTCAAAAACTCACGGACGGTAGGATGTGGTGTGTGAAAGAAAAAATTTGATAGTTTTCCAATTTTACCAGTTGTTTCAAAAACTTCATGCACGTTTCCTTTCCATTTTCCCGCACCTTTTTTGAAAAGTCGTACGAGCTGTATATTTCCCACCTCACCGTGTTTCAGCTCTCTCCCCCACCACACATCACGTCGTTTAAGATAGTATGCGGCAAAAATATCTTGTTGTATAGTCTTTTTTATCTCTTGCGCTAGTGTATCAGTCACATATTCATCAGCGTCTATGCATAAAATCCATTTCCCCCGACACTCTCCTTCTCCAAAATTTCTCTGTGCGGCAAAATCTTGAGTAAGATGGCGTTGACGCACAACTGTGCCATTTCTTTGTGCGATTTCTGCGGTTTTATCGGTAGAATAGTCGTCGATAACAACTACTTCATCGCAAAAAGAAACGGATTTGATCGCTTTCTCGATCGCTTTCTCCTCGTTTTTTGCAAGGATAAGTGCACTAATACGCATAAAAACTGTGTGGCCACTGAAGGACTTGAACCTTCAACCTCTGCAATGTGAATGCAGCGCTCTAGCCAATTGAGCTAAGCGGCCAATGCTTTTATTATAACAAAAAAACACTCTTGTTTTTAAGATATGTATTTATTTATAATCCTCACATATGGAATTGCTCAAAAGAATTATCGCCTTTGTGATGGACACGCTTGAGACGGTGATTTTCATCGCCTCGATTTTCGTCGTCATCTATCTTTTCATCATGAGCCCACATCAAGTAAAAGGTGCTTCTATGGAGCCGACGTTTCAATCTTCTGATTATATTTTGACCAGTAAAATCTCCTACCGGACGGGCGCGCCCCAAAGAGGAGATGTGATCGTATTCAAATCTCCCAAAAATCCCGATATCGACTATATAAAAAGAATTATCGCAGCACCCGGGGACAAAATTCTGATCAAAGACTTTGAGGTGTATGTGAATGGCACACTGCTTGAGGAGCAATATATAGCGAGCAAGACATCTCTTTTTCCCGGAGGATTCGTACAAGAAGGAGTAGAAGTAGTGGTGCCTGAAAATTATTTATTCGCCATGGGAGACAATCGCCCACGTTCATCTGATTCCCGTGAATTTGGATTTATACCCATGAAAGATGTTATTGGAAAAGTCTTTTTCCGCTATTTTCCGCTTAACAAGATCGGTCAGGTAAAAAACCCTTCATTTTAATTGTGTGTTATCTACTACTTTTTCCAAAATATCTGTCGTACATGCTCTATTTCCTTTGACCGTAAGAGACAAAACTGCACGTGTTCTCGTTTGGACGATTTTTACCTCAAGACGCTCACTAATTTTTTTAAATTTGTGCTCTATGGCAATTTTGGTTTTTTCATCTATCTTTTTACCTCTATGTTTAAAGGAAGAGTTTTTCTCGCTTACATATTCTTCTGTCTGTTGTATCGTGAGATTTTCTGCAAGAATTTTTTCGTAGAGCTGTATCATCTCCTCTGTGGTGGCAAGTCGGGAAAGCACAAAAAGATGGCTTGCGCTTAAATGCTTTGCGTAATACCCATCACTCACAATTTCAGGTAGTTTTGAGAGACGAAGCAAATGACATACATATGAGGGGGAAACGTGGAGTTTTATGGCGATGTCTTTTATCCGCATGTCTTTCTCTTTTGCAAGGATCTTGATGTATTTTCCCCTCTGAAGAACGTCTTTCTCTCCTTCAAGCTTTTTCACGTAGTAATCAATATTTTCTGTCATACAGAAGACTAAATCACCGACACGTATTTTTTGCCTCTTTTTATCCCAAATTGTACTTTTCCCTTAGCTACAGCATAGAGCGTGAAGTCTTTACCCGCTTTTACACCCCTCCCGGGGTTGCAGATCATTCCACGCTGGCGAATGATGATGTTGCCTACTTCTGCTTTTTGTGAACCATATATTTTCACTCCCAGACGCTTTCCCGCAGAGTCACGATTGCCTGCTGCTGCTTTTTGAGATTTTGTATGTGCCATAGGTTTTAAAGCATTAAACTTTTGTTATTTTAATTTTGGTCAAGTAGGGTCTGAACCCTTTGGTTTTTCGATGACGCGACTTGGCGCGAAAACGACGTATATGTACTTTGTCACCCTTTACATTCTCTACGATTTGAGCTTCTACTTTCACGTCTAGATATGGGCTTCCAATTTCAATATCTCCGCCTTCAAAATCACCTCGCGCAAGGGTCTCAAGCTGTACTATTTTTTCCTGCCCTTCGAGACGATCCACGTATATCTCCTGATTTTCTTCCACAACGTACTGCTTTCCTCCTGTTTTGATAACTGCCTTTTTTGCCATATAAATAAGTATACCATTTAGGTGATTTATTTACAACGACATACTCAAGCCCAGAAGCATCATCGAAACGACAATGGAAGAGCCACCATATGATATGATCGGAAGCGGAATCCCTGTCACGGGAAACAAACCAAGATTCATACCAATATTGATAAAAACGTGTGTTGCAAAAAAGAGGGTAACGGCGATAAGAAACAGAAATGAGTAACTATATTTAGGCTGATAGAAAGCCTTTCTCATAATCCGATACATAATAACTACATACAATATCATCACTACAACTCCACCGACGAAACCAAACTGTTCAACAAGCGCCGCATATGCAAAATCAGTCGTTGAGGCAGGAAGAAACATAAACCGAGACTGTGTAGCAAGCCCCAAACCACGTCCTAGAAATCCGCCCGAACCTGCAGTAATCACCGATTGAATCAAGTTGTACGATATTCCTTGCGGGTCAGTCGTTGGATTGAGGAAACTGACGATACGATCTTTCTGATAATCTCTCAAAAATCTCCAAAAAATGGGCAGTACAATACTTCCTCCAAGCAATGTGTACAAAAAATATCGCGCATGCGCTCCTGAAAAAAATAATACACCTACATATATTACTGCATATACAATCGCTGTACCTAGATCAGGCTGCTTGAAGATAATGAATGTGGGAAGGGCAAAAAAAATAAAACTCACGAGGATTTTCTTTGCTGTTGTTCCCTCTCGTATTATCTGTTCCCGCGCGAGAATTCCACTGATGATAATGATAAAGACGATCTTAAAAAACTCTGATGGTTGAAAATTCACAAAAGAAAAATCAATCCATCGGCGCGAACCTCTCACCTCTTGTCCAAAAAGTACAGTCCCTATGATGAAAAGAAGTCCGATGATATATAGTAAACGATCGTTTAATCTCAAAAAACCTACTCCCCATTTATAAAAAACATACAATGAAATAAATCCAATAAAAATGTATATGAGATGCGTTTTGAGATCTTGCCGAGCTATCCCCAAAAACGAGAGTGAGCTAAAGAGAGACAATCCAACAAGAGATAGCACTATCCACGGATCAAAACTTCTTTTCATGGTATTTTTTTTACCATCAGCTTTTCACCTTTTTGAATTTCTTTTGCCATTACTTTTTGTTTAATAAGATCTGCAAATTTTTGCGGATAATCAGGAAGAGTCACCGCGATGAGATCCGTTGGCGCAAGGCCCTGCGCTTTTCTCTCAAGTTGTATGGAACGTATAAGCTCTCGCACAGTGCCCATTTCAGTATCCTGATTGGACTTATCTGCTGTTTTATCGGGAATAGTAATATCGCCTGCTTCTCCTGCATACATTAATACCTTCACATTCACCTCTTCCAAAACGACCCGTTCAATGTCTCCTTTTATACGAAAAGGCCCGCTATATGAAACTACATTGAGGGGAATTCTCACAGCAATAGTATGTTTTTTTCTCAAGGCATGAATTGCTGAAGCCAACTGTATCCCTTGATTCATTTCATTTTCAAGCTTTTTATCATGATGGGACGCATACGTTTCTTTCGTGTAGGGCCAATCTGATAAATGTACTGATGTTTCATTGGTGAGATTTTTGTATATTTCTTCGCTGATAAAAGGGGCAAATGGAGCAAAGACCTTTGTATACTGCACAAGCACCTCCCACAATGTTTGATATGCATCCTTTTTGTCTTGTATATCTTTCACATGTGGTGCCACACGTTCACGTATTCTTCGCACATACCATTTTGAAAGATCATTGATAAAAACGTGCGCATGATTGACCGCATTAGAAACATCATACTGTTCAAGACTTTCATTCACATTTTTTGTCATTCCCCAAAGACGAGACAGTATCCACCGATCAAGTATATGTGTGGGTTTAAACGCTTTTTTGAGCGGTGACCATTTGTTTGAAGATGCATAGGTGATAAAAAATTTATATACATTCCACAATATCAGAAGCATTCCTCTGACCTGATCTTTGTATTCTTTTTCAGAAATACAAACATCCTCACCCTTCATCACGGGACTACTCAAAAGATAGAGGCGCAGTGCATCACCGCCATGCGTGAGAAGCATTTCACGAGGATCGGGATAATTATGATAGTTTTTGCTCATTTTACGGCCATCATCACCCAAAATCACTCCTGTAACGACAACATTTTTAAAGGCGAAAGATGAAAAAATTGCGTTTGCGACAACGTGAAGCACATAAAACCACGCTCTGATTTGACCTGTATATTCGGCGATAAAGTCAGGAGGAAAAAAATCGGGGAGCTTCACCTGTTTGTTGAAAGGATAATGCACCTGTGCCCACGGGGCTGATGCGGCCTCGATCCAGCTATCAAGTACCTCACTCACTCTGCGCGCACGCTTACCACATTTTATACATGTGACTACCACGTTATCAACTGCCGGTCTGTGAAGATCTTTCACTTTCTGCCCCGATCTCTCTTCAAGTTCCTTCACACTTCCTGGCACGAAACGCTCCCCGCACGCACACTCCCATACAGGCACGGGCGAACCAAAATAGCGATTTCGTGAAATACACCAGTCAGGCGCAGCCTCCATGCTTTTTAAAAATCTGCCATGCTTGAAATGATCAGGAAACCAATAAATATCTTCATTTGTCTTCTTCATTCTTTCTTTAAGCTGCTGAACATCGACATACCACGCATCGTACGGGGCATAATACAAGCGCGTGCGGCAACGCCAGCACAGGGGAATACTGTGCGTATGAGGTGTCTCGCTGTACAAAAGACCACGTTTCTTCAATTCTTCATTAATCAATGGATTTGCCTCAAGATAATTCATTCCCCCCCATTGTGGCACTTCTTTTTTGATAATTCCCTCCTCATCCACATGCAGCACTACCTGAATATGCTCTTTTTTCATGACAGCTAAATCTTCCTCGCCATATGGAGCTATAGTCACAATGCCCGTTCCCTCACCCGCCGTCACAAATTCTCCTCCCACGACGACAAAAGATTTCTTATTTTTTTCCCGCGGGAAAAATGAAAAATGAGGTTCGTATTTCATACTCAAAAGTTTTTCTCCTTTATACGTTTGCTCTATAGAAAAAGGTCCCTGCAGCATTTTTGTCGTTGATGCAGCAAGAATATAATATTCATTTCCTTGTTTCACCTTCACATAATCAAGCTGTGGATTAACAGCAAGAGCGGTGGTCACAAGTTTGTTCCATGGCGTTGTAGACCATGCTAGGAAATAGGTATTTTTCTCGCCTGCCAATTTATATTTATAGATATTGGACGGCTCCGTAACTGATATGTAGTTATCAGCATCCATCGCTACCTCAAAATTAGAAATAGGAGTCACACAATGAGGACAGTACAAAGATACTCGAAGACCCTTATAAATATAGCCTTTTTCATACATTTGTTTAAACATCCACATGACTGTCTCCATATAGTCAAAATTCATGGTTTTGTACGCATTTTTGAAATCCACCCATCGACCTATGTGGTCGACATACCATTCCCATTCAGAAGACACTTCACTCACATAGAACTTACATTCCTTGATAAATCGCTCAATTCCCACTTTGTCTTCAATATCTTTTTTTCGTTTGATATGTAGTTTGTTTTCGACCTTATTTTCGGCAGGAAGACCGTGACAATCCCAACCCCACAGACGATCAACTCTATATCCCTTCATTGTCCAAAAACGGGGAAAAACATCTTTGACAATTGAGGAAAGTAGAGTCCCATAATGAGGAAGACCGGTGATAAAGGGCGGACCGTCTAAAAACGTCCATTTTTTTGAAGCAGGGTTTTTCTCGACAGATTTTTCAAAAATCCGATTTTTTTTCCAGTAATGCAATATTTTTTCTTCGATCTCTGGAAAATTGGGAAACGCTGAAACAGGATCAAACATACTGATACGTAGTGTAGCAAAAAGAAGAATTTTATGCAATTTCTAGTGGATTTTTTTGCGCAAGAATGTAGGGATATCAAATTCATCATCATCCATCATTACTTCATCTTCTTTTTGATCGTTTTTTTCTTTCTGTGCATTGTGGGAGGCAAATATGGTTTCTGATGCATTCTCCTGCTGTTTGCTCTTCATTTTCAAAATACGCAGACGTGCTTCATCAAATTTCGTGGCAATCACCGTGATTTTCACCTGGTCGGTCATTTTTTCATTGATGACTGCGCCAAAAATAATATCAGCGTCCGCATCAACGGTTTTTGCAATGATATTTGCCGCCTCATCTATTTCATTCATGGATAAGTCTGAACCACCCATGACGTTGAAAAGCACCCCTCGTGCGCCCTCAATAGATGTCTCAAGAAGAGGAGAGGAAATCGCCTGTTTGATGGCTGCAAGAATTCTTCCCTCACCCGTTCCTGTTCCTATGCCCATAAGCGCCGTACCTGCATTGCTCATGATGGTTTTCACATCGGCAAAATCGACGTTGATCAAACCAGGTGTTGTGATCAATTCTGCAATAGCTTTCACACCTTGATGGAGTATTGAGTCTATTTTTTTAAATGCCTGTGTCACGCCTACTTTTTTATCAATAACCTCCAAAACACGCTGATTTGGAATGATGATGAGCGTATCGACCTTGTCTTTAAGCTGCGATATGCCTTCCTCTGCTGTTACTTTTCTCCTCGATCCTTCAAAATTAAATGGTTTCGTCACTACTGCAACGGTCAATGCACCGGATTCTTTCCCAACTTCTGCCACGATAGGAGCGCCACCCGTGCCAGTGCCACCTCCTTCACCGCATGCGATGAAAATCATGTCTGCGCCGCTTAAATGTTCCTTGATTTTTTCTCTCGATTCTTCTGCGGCTTTAAGACCAACTTCAGGATCTCCGCCTGACCCAAGTCCTTTTGTGAGATTTTCGCCGATTTGGATTTTTACATGTGCTTTATGATGAAGCAATGCTTGAGCATCAGTGTTTAAAATAACAAATTCAACACCACGGATATCTTCCTCAATCATCATGGAAGAAATTGCGTTACCGCCTCCTCCACCAACTCCCACGACTTTTATTTTTGCTGGTTGTCCTGCTTTGGGTTTAATAAGCATAAAAAGTGAATACTTTCATTATACTTGACCAGAATAATTACTGCAATCGCGGCCTCAAGGAAGAAATGATTTGAAAAGATCAGTGACTTTTTTGAAAGACCCTTTGACAGAAAAATTACGGAAAATTGAACCAAAATCTTTAAAATGCATTTTTTCCTCACTACCTCTTTTTTCATTGCCATACAAAATAAGACCAACAACCGCTGCAAATGGAGGATACATGACTTCATCAACAAGTCCTGTGACCCCTTGGGGTACTCCAATGCGGGCTGAAAGCCCGATGACTTTTTTCGCAACCTCCACGACCCCGATGGTTTGTGCTCCACCTCCGGTGATGACTAAGCCCGAGGGAACCATGGTGAAAAACCCGCTTTTTTCAATCTCCTCAAACACTTTCTCAAAAATTTCATCAAGCCTGGGCTTGATGATTCCATCAGACACTGTTTTAAAAGATACGGTCGAAAGTCCTTCAACTAACCGAAGCTCTGCAATATCAATATCATCTTTTCTTAGAGGTTTGAGGAGCGAGTGGTGACCTTCATGTTTCTTGTGTATTTTCTCAAGAAGAAATAATTTGATTTTTTCTGCCGAATCAAGAGAAACACGAAGACCTACTGCAATATCGTTGGTGATATGTCGCGCACCCATCGGTATTGAGGAAGAATATGAAAGCGCTCCGTCTACATACATACACACATCAGTTTTCCCCCCGCCAATATCAACGGTCACGACACCGAGCTCTTTTTCCGTATCCGAAAGCGTTGACAGAGAACTCGCAAGACCGGATAAAACATAAGAGCTCCTTTCTATACCCAAATCCGAGAGACTGCGCTCGATGTTGCGCAGATTT
>Ga0209542_10002833_pt1 | contig 38199 bp, 31 predicted proteins | sample RifCSPhighO2_01_FD_184028 | JGI IMG/M metagenome (GOLD analysis project Ga0209542, IMG submission 184028) | Soil microbial communities from Rifle, Colorado - Rifle CSP2_plank highO2_0.1 (SPAdes) (version 2) | ecosystem: Environmental > Terrestrial > Deep subsurface > Rock core/Sediment ... | reverse complement strand
TGCCGCCCCACGGTCTGAGGTTTCTCATATTTTAGAATGGCTGGAGAAGAAAAGTAAGGAATATCCGGTAAAGACGGAAGAGATGGCTATTACCGCGCTGGATAAATGGAAGGTTGATACTCAAACAGGGAATATTAGTCATGATTCAGGAAAGTTTTTTTCAATTATTGGAGTTAGAGTTACTGGTGCAGAAGGCAGAGAAGTGGGTTCTTGGACACAGCCGATGATCAAGCAGCATGAATGCGGTATTTTGGGAATTTTGTGCAAAAAATTTAATGGGGTTCGGCATTATCTTCTTTACGCAAAGTATGAACCGGGAAATATGCCCTTGTTACAGTTATCTCCCACCCTTCAGGCTACAGCTAGCAATTTGAAACAAGCTCACGGGGGGAAAAAACCGCTTTTTGCAGAATACTTTGAAGATGGCGGCAAAGGAAAGGTCATTACTTCCGTAGTTGGTGTAGAAGATGGTGGAAGGTTTTATTTGAAAACTAACCGAAATATGATTGTAGAAGTTGATGAAGATGAAGAGTTAATAATACCGGAAGATTATATCTGGGTAACTCTTCCACAAATGCGGAAATTGTTAAAGATAGATGGAGTGGTTAATTCCTTAACTCGAAGTGTGATGGGAAGTTTATAGATGGTGGAAGTTTATAGATGATTTTATTGGTAATGCTATAAGATGACAATGGAAAAAATTCGTATCGGTATTCTGGGCTGTGCAAATGTGGCTGCAAAGTACGCTATCAAGGCTTTTCAAGCTCTTGATAATGCTGAAGTGGTGGCTATTGCTAGCCGAGATTATACCAAGGCAAAAGAGTGGGGTAAAAGGTTTGGAGTTGAAGCAGTTTCCTCATACGATGAACTCTTGCAACTGAAGGAGGTTGATGCAGTATACATTCCGCTGCCGATCGGCCTTCATGAAGAATGGGTGCTGAAGGCTGCTGTCGCTGGAAAACATATTCTTTGTGAGAAATCTCTTTCGCACAATTTTGTTTCTGCAAAAAAGATGATTGATTTTTGTAGAGAGAAAGGAATAGTTTTGTATGAGAATTTCATGTGTGGCTTCCATCCCCAGCATGCCGCAGTAAAGTCTTTGCTTGAGCAGGGATCTATCGGCGATCCCGCTATTTTTCAAGGAGATTTTGGATTTCCTCCTTTTCCTGAAACTAGTTTTCGATATGACCAAGCTTTAGGCGGGGGAAGTTTGAATGATGCCGGAGCATATACTGTTTTTATGTCCAGGAAAATTTTTGGCGAACCTATTTCTGTCACTGCTTCTTTAGCTGTTGATGGTAAGACTGCGGTAGATGTCCAAGGATCAGCATTTTTAGAATTTGCTGATTCAAAAGTAGGTCTACTTTCTTTCGGTTTTAATAATGTCTATCAAAATAATTATTCTATCTGGGGATCGAAAGGCAAGATCTCGGTAAACAGAGCTTATTCTATCCCCTCAGAAATGAAACCGCAAGTAGAGTTGCTAAAAAATGAAAACTTGCGAGAGACAGTTACGGTTCTGGACATACCGGCAGCGAATCATTTTGAATTGATCTTTCATGATTTTTGTGAGACGATTCTCAATAAAGATAAAGCTAAAAATGAAATAGATAAAATTTATGCTCAATTACTGTCCCAGGCAAAGGTTTTAGAAGCGGTAAGAATATCTGCTAGAGAAAATAGAAAAGTATTGTTGTATGAGGTGGTGTAGATGAAAGAAGAAGTGGTGTTGATAACTGGGGGAGCTGGCTTTATTGGCAGCAATTTTGTACGTTATTTTCTGCAAAAGTATAATCATAGAAGGGTTATTGTTCTGGATAAACTAACTTATTGCGGTAATCTTGATAATTTAAAGGGACTCGAGAATAATGCCTTTTACGAATTTGTAGAAGGAGACATTGGTGATGAAGAGTTAGTATTATCTTTGATGAAAAAAGTTACGTCAGTAATCCATTTTGCAGCGGAAAGTCATGTTGATAATTCTATTAAAGATCCTTTTGTTTTTACCAAGACGAATGTTCTGGGAACACACGTGCTGTTGGAGGCAGCTAGAAAATGCGACATTACCAGGTTTTTGCATATGTCTACGGATGAAGTCTACGGTTCTGTGCTGGATGGTTCTTCGAAAGAAACTGATCCACTTAATCCTAGTTCCCCTTATTCTGCGTCAAAAGCAGCGGCAGAATTAATTGCTCGAGGTTTTATGACAACTTTCAACCTTCCAATTGTTATTGTTCGCTGTTCGAATGCTTTTGGGCCTTATCAATATCCGGAGAAGGTTATTCCACTTTTTGTTACTAATCTTCTAGAAAATAAAAAAGTTCCATTGTACGGGGACGGTCAGCACGTACGTAGTTGGGTTTTTACTGAAGATGTCTGCTCAGCGATAGATTTTGTCTTTCATCATGGCAGTGTAGGAGAAGTCTATAATATCCCAGGAATTTATGAAGTGCAGAATGTAGAATTAACTAAGAAGATTTTAGGTTTAGTAGGTAAGGATGAAAGTTCTATCCAATATGTTGAAGATCGATTAGCTCATGATAGGCGATATGCAGTTGACGGCACTAAACTGATAAGAATGGGTTGGAAGCATGCCTATGATTTTGATGCAGCACTGAAACAGACGGTGCAATGGTATGTTGACAATGAATGGTGGTGGATGAAGCTTAAATCTGGACAGAGTTAGTTCTCTGTATCACTACTTTTAAAAAGGCTTGAAACGCTTTTTTCTCAGCGATGACAACCACTAATTATACTAAGCGGGCCGTCTTTAGCACCAGCTTATTACTAGGGATGACTGTATTGGCATCAGCGGTCGCCTATGTTACCAGAGTTATTCTCGCCCGCAGCCTGCATCCAGCAGAATACGGCTTATTTTATGCAGTCTTCACCTTTGTTAGTTTCTTTTTGTTCATTAAGGAATTAGGCTTAGGATCAGCGTTAGTGAAGTTTATCCCACAGTTTCAGATCGAAGGTAGGTATCATCACATAAAAACAGCTATCTTATCGACTTTTATTATTCAATTGCTAGGCTCTTTTGTTTTTGCTGCTGCAGTTTTTTTCGGCTCGGGATTTTTAGCTGAACATTACTTTAAAGATCCCCGTGCAGAGTTGATGCTGAGAATATTGTTGTTATTCTTCTTCGGGAGCGTTTTCTTCCGCATGTACCGCAGCATCTTCAATGGGTTTCAAAACATTAAAGTTTATTCTCTGTTGGAGCTGTTGAAAAATGTAGCGACATTAGGTTTCTTTCTGCTTTTTTTCTATGGCGGGTGGGGAATTTATGCTCCAGCCTGGGCCCATGGCCTCGCTTCGATCTTTTTAGCTCTTATTTTATTTCCTTTTTTATTGAAAACTTTTTCTTTTTTCAAACATAAGGTAGTTGATTTCTGGCCGGTTTCCAAGGAATTGCTGAAGTTTGGGCTGCCTTTGTTTGCAACTTCCATTGCCGGAAAGTTTATCAGCGATATTGATACACTCATGTTGACTTATTTTTCTGATCTTACCAATGTTGGAGTTTACAATGTAATTCTTCCTTCCGCGACCTTATTGTTATTTTTTGGCGGTACTTTGACCGAAGCGACCTTTCCGATGATGGTGCAGTTTTGGGCAAAAAAAGATCTCCGCCGCCTTATCGAAGGACTACGTATGCTGGTAAAATATTCTTTGATCATGCTGATCCCTCCGTCGTTAGTGGTGTTGGTTTTCTCAGATTTCTTCATCGAAGCCTTTTTTGGGAAAGAGTATCTTGCCGGAGTCCTGCCTCTGCAAATTTTAATTGCGGGAATGCTCTTATTTACAGTTGCGGGAATAATTCAAAGTGCTCTTCTTGTTCTGGGCAGACCGAAAACAGTAGCTAAGATCTTTCTTGTTGTTGCCGCGGTTAATATAGGAGCAAATCTCATCTTAATACCTCGCTTCGGCATAATCGGTGCTGCTTTTTCGACTACGCTGAGTTATATTGTTGGTTTGATCCTTTCTAGTAAGAGCTTGTCGCCTTTACTGGATATAGGTATTTCAAGAATCTTCGTGGTAAAACATATTTTAGCGACAATAAGCATGGTAGTAATACTAATTTATCTTAAGGCTATCCTTCCGGTATCTCCTCTCTTTAAATTAATCATGGCAGGAGTAGCAGGAATACTGATATATCTCTTGATTGCTTATCTCTTAAGATTAGTGGACTTTCAGGAGATAAAGAAATATGCTCTGCTGCTGCGTAAAAAGGATCCCGAAGTTATTTAAGTGATATAGCAAGAAAAAATTTAAAAAGGAGCTCCAGGAGAGAAAAATATGCTTGGTTTGGTAAGGAGATTGGTGAATGGAGAAAATTCTAGCTATAGCCAACAACTCTTTAGGAAAAAACTCACTTACTCTTATAATTATTTGATCTCTTTTCTGTTTTATTATCTTATTCTTACGCCGATCTCTCTGATCCTGCGACTGAGCGGCAGACATTTTTTAGCATTAAATTCTTCTAAGAAAACTTACTGGAAGCGGAAAAAAAGCGATGAAGGGGGGCGAGATTAAATGTACATTTTAGGTATCTCTTGCTACTATCATGATTCTGCAGCTTGTTTAATTAAAGATGGTAGAATAATCGCAGCAGCTGAAGAAGAGCGTTTTACCAGGAAAAAACATGATAATAATTTTCCCATACAAGCAATTAATTTTTGCTTGCAAGAAGCAGGCATAACTGCTGCAGAACTGGATAATATTTGCTTTTACGAAAAACCTTTGTTAAAATTTCAACGTATTTTGAACCAGCATCTGCAGATGGCTCCTTTTTCTTTCCACACTTTTGCAAAGTTCTTTCCTTCTTGGACTAAGAAAAAATTGAATGTGGAGCAGACTATTCGGCTTAAGCTGAATTATGGAGGAAGGATACATTTTATTGATCACCACCAATCTCATGCGGCTAGCACTTTCTTTCTCTCTCCTTTTCAAGAAGCGGCTATTGTTACTTTGGATGGGGTGGGAGAATGGGCGACTACCACTTATGGCGTAGGAAAGGGCAACAAAATAAAGATGCTGGCAGAACTTCATTTTCCCCATTCGATCGGTCTGTTGTACAGCACTATTACGGCCTATCTTGGATTTACCGTCAATAATTCTGAATATAAAGTGATGGGCTTGGCTCCTTATGGAATGATGGTTAAGGAAAAGAACGAGTATTATCATCGATTACGAAAGGTGATCGATCTCAAAGAGGACGGGAGTTTCGCTCTCAAGATGCAGTATTTTGATTTTCATTATAAGCCCAGGATGCCAAATGCAAGATTATGCGCTTTGCTAGGTGGAGCAGTGCGGGCAAAAGATGAACCGCTTACACAACGCCATAAGGATATTGCTGCGGCAGTGCAGTTAGTAACAGAAGAGGTGTTATTTAGAATACTGAACCAGGTATGGAAGGAAACTAAACAGGAGAATATTTGTTTGGCGGGCGGAGTAGCGCTGAACAGTGTGGCTAATGGGAAGATTTTGAAAAACACGCCGTTTAAGAGAATATATATTCAGCCGGCCGCAGGAGATGCAGGTAATGCCATCGGGGCAGCGGCATTTTGTTATAATCAGATCTTAGGAAACAAAAAAAGATATGTTCAGGATACTGCATATCTCGGCCCGGAGTTTGATGATGAGTATATTAAGCAATTCTTAGATTCACACTTTGTAAATTATACCAGCTTCAAGAATAGAACAGATTTAATCAATACTACCGCAAAGCTACTTTACAAAAATAATGTTATCGGTTGGTTCCAGGGAAAAATGGAATGGGGTCCTCGAGCATTAGGAGCAAGAAGCATATTATCTAATCCCTGTAATAAGAACATGCAGGAGATCCTGAATCTTAAAGTAAAACACCGGGAGAAGTTTAGGCCCTTTGCTCCAGTAGTATGTGAAGATGATGCCTTGAAATATTTTGAATGTGATAAACCGATTCCTTTGCCGACTGATTTTATGTTGATGGTCTATCCGATTAAGAAGCAATGGCAAAAGAAGATTCCTGCGGTCACTCACGTTGATGGTTCAGGAAGATTGCAGACCGTGCGACGATACCAGAATAAGCTCTATTATGATCTGATTAAGGAATTTGGAAAATTATCAGGAATACCTATCCTGATCAATACTTCATTTAATATCCGCGGAGAACCTATTGTCTGCACGCCTAAAGATGCGTATTATTGCATGATGGGAACTGGCATTGATTATTTAGTGATGGGCAATTTCTTGATTAAACGAGCCGATAACCCTCAAGATATGTGGGATAGTGAAGCGTTGGCTAGTGATTAGATATACAAGATATATGAACTATTTTGGTACGTAAAGTCCTCCTTCCACCAATTTATCATTTTTCGTCATAGAACATTATTCTAAATTCTAAAATTTGATTAAATTATACCCACTTATGTATCTATTTCCAAATCTCGGGTGAGGCAGGCCTTTTTTTTCCTATTTAAAATTATGGGGAGAGCTTTCCATCAACCAGCTTTTGTAAGGTTGCAATAATATCTTCTATTCTACTCACATTGGTCTTGATATAACTTGCTTTGATGCTAAATCCTTCATAGGAAATTTTGTTCCTATAATCACGCATTTCCTGAATAAATCTTTTTGTTGCAGTAGTCATCTTATACTTATCACAAACAAAGTCAATTATCTCTTGATGAGCTCCTTCACCTTTTGTCTTAACACCATCTAAAGAAGTTATTGCTTCCATCAATTTTCGAACAATATCGTAATAATCAGTTAATGTATTGGAAGGATATTTTTCTTTATCGGTCTCTTTAAGCCTTTCAAATGTCACTACGGCCATCTCACGTAACGATTTTGCTTTCTGCTTATCTGGTTGAACTTTGATTATCATTACAATGCCTCTAAATACCCCTCTACCACCATTCCATTTATAATATTATTCTTTAATTCGTCAGGATATCTTTTGAAATGTTCCTTAAAATGTAATTGAATGTTCCTATTCAGCATCTTTGCAAATTTAGACAAATCCACTTTTTCTTCTTTGCATTCTAAAAAAAGATCTATGTCGCTGTCTTCAACATCTTCTCCACGCTGATAACTGCCAAACAAGACAATACATTTTGGCATTAAGGAGTCCTTCAAGAACTCTATGAGGCCTGAATTTTGTAATTCCAATAAGTTATATATTTTTTTATAGTGCTTGTAGATTTTACTGTTAAGATTGGCCCTAAAGATAGGGAATTTTCGACTTCCCTTCTTTTCTATTGATTCCTTGATTATTGATAGTTTAATGAGCGTTTGTAGACAGATTTTTGTTGAGGTATGGGATAAATCAGCTTTTTTACTAATTTCAAGAAGATAATGGTCTTGGGTTGGTTCTCTAAAGAAAACACCAGCAACATTAAAGATACTACATTTTTGTAACATGTCTTACATAAATGTAATACCTGCTTTTAAATGTTGTGTTACTTTTTTGTAACATATACTACATTTTTGTTATATGTGAAGGTCGTATATGTTTGGATACAGTGACGACCAGATACTTTAATCCCTAACGTGTATGATCCCCAATCGCTGAATAGGTATATGTTCGAGAGAGGGAATCCTTATGGAAGAACTGATCCAGCATATTCCACCTGGGCAATTTAGGATTATTAGGCATTATGGGAAGTATAGCCGGAAGAAAAGTAAGAAGGAGATATAACAAATATATCTAATTTTCACTTGCTAATTAACCCATTCTTCACCAAGAATCGATACACTGCTTTCGCCACCAACTTATTTGCCAAGGCGCTGGGATGAGCGTCTGGTTTTAATTGCAGTTCTTCTTCACGGTAATGCTTGAGCATAGGGCTGGCATTGAAAGCAGGAATCTTTTTCTGTTGGCAATATTTTTTTATTTTTTCTTGAAAATAAGAGTTGTCTAACCATCCTGGATCTGCACTCGGCCAGACAAAGAGAATCAATCTTGCTTTCTTTTGTTGGCATTTTTTCTGGAGAGAATCGAGGTACTTTTTATGTGCTTCCCAGAGCTGCTCTTTGGGAATTTTCCGGTTCATGTAGGGTGAGCGAATACTGGCAAATTTCCGATAGTTTAGCACTTTAAGCAATTGCCATCCCAGCAGAGTTATTTTCTTGACTTTCTGGCCGAAAAGCAGGTGTTTTTTTCCTTGTTGGAGCTTTTTCTGATTTATGGGAACGCGTTTAAAGTCTAGAAGCTGTACTACAACTATGGCTGGATTGTACTTCAGTAAATCTTCTACTAGCTTTTCTATCTGGAAAAGCCCGTAGCCGCCCATTCCAGCGTTAATGACCCCATATTTTTTTGAATCTACTAGTTTTTGTAGCTGCCCTGGAAAGGTTTCTGGATCAGTTAATCCTGCTCCTTCAGTAAATGAACATCCGGCTGCAAGTATTATTTTTCTTTTTTCTTTGGTTATATCTCCACGAATTCCTTCGCTATAGGTGGTCATGAAAGGAGCTTGTTTCTTGCCGAGTCGCTCTACATTGTAGACATCCTTGCCTCGCCGGTTTCTTGGCCTGCGGTAATATGGATAATAACGAAGATCATAGGAAATAATTTTTTTATCAGTATGGATACGGAGGAGAAATTCTACTACTAAAATAGCTGCGATGAGAATCAAGAGGTATAAAATCATTTTTAATCCATTACGTAACGGAATTCAGAGATATTTTCTTCTTTCTTTTCCTTCTTGAGCAGTTTTGCGGCTAGGGCTAGAGCCAGGATAAAAACAGAGAAAAGGATACTTTTTGGATATAATTTTCTGACTTGCAGGATGTTGCTCATAACGATTTAGCCGGTCTGCGGTTATATAAAGATTTTGATAATACTTACATAACTTTTTTAAATGCTCTCTTGGCCGAAAAGAGTATGAAAAAGATTAAAACAGTAATTTTTGACATGGACGGAACTATCGCCTTCCGTAATACTCATGAGGCCAGCTATGCTGCTTTCTTTCGGCATATGGGCCTGGAGGCAAAAGCACAAGAAATTACTGACAAGTATGATAATAAAGTTTTAAACGTAATGACTCCAGAAAATCATCAGCGCCAGTTTGCTGAAACTATTGCACTTCTCGAGGGTAAAGTTGCCCCTACATCCCACGAAGTCTTCCCCTCCATCCCTTATGCACCAGGTTTTACTCAATTCTGCCAATATCTGCGTTCTCATGGAACCGATACTGGTATCGTCACGCTCAGCCTTCTATATGCTGCAAACAGGATCAAAGAAGAAAATGATATGCAGTTTGCCTATGCTAATGAGATTCATGTTGATGGGGCTGGAAGTTTCACTGGAATAGGAAAGATTCATGTTCTTTTTGGCAGCAAAGGAGAAGTGGTCCAAAAAGCATATCAAGCTCTTGGCGGAACTAAGGAGACCTCTGTATATATCGGTGATAGTCTTAATGACGTTGGTCCATGGAATTCTGTTGCTCTTCCCCTTGGTGTAAATTTGCACAAACCAGAATTGCACCTTCCTGAATACAAGAAACATGTGCATGCACATTTTGACGATTTTTATGGGGTACTGGAGTTTTTTAAAAAGAATGTGGAATTAGAAAGAAGAGTTTTAACGGAGGCATAATTATGGCAGAACAACATATCAATGAAATTTCTTTAAGCAACGGAACAGTTATGAAAGAATTCTTCTTGGTTCCTGGTGACAGCGCTCCGGTACCGAAGGAGGGAGATGCTGCGCCAGCACAAACAGATCCTTTAGTGGCGAGATATTATGCGGAACCTTTTGTAGAATTTAATGGTATGAAATTGCCCACCATTCATGAAGGAACATACAGATTATCAGATATGAGCATGGAAACGTTAGGAGAACCGTTCAAGCCCGGTGCACGATTTGAGAGAGCAATAAATTCGCGGCAACAAATTGCTTTACAAAAATTGTTGAGCGGCGGCGGACATGATGGTGAAAATATCAGTGTCAGGGACTGGCATATTTCGGGAGAACAAGTAACGTTTATCGGGCAAGCTATGCACTATTCTCAGTTCCGAGCGACTGATAATGCACAAGACGAGCCTTTACATCCACACGATAACTCTTTTCCAGAAGGAACGACTTTGCGAGATTATGTAGTTGTGAATGGCAAGGAAAGCCGAAAGGGGACAGATATTTTGTCAAATCTTCTCGGTGCAGCTTTCATTGTTCGAGCAATGGGACAGGATGAGCAAGATTATTTCGTCCTAGGCCGTATTCGTAAATCAAAAACGTTGAGTGTCGTTGGCGGAACTCCCATGTGGGATGAAGCGTATACTGCAAGAGGGGGAATCCATTTTGCAGACTATATGCGGCGCTTGGGAATGCAGGAACATCAAGAAGAATTAGGTCTTGGCCATGATGAAATTGAAATTGGAAATAATGTTCATTTAGTAAGAACCTTGCTCAGAGTTTTTGATCCTTTTTACACCGTTGATGTTGATCCAACAGTTACTGTAGAAGAGATAGCTGCCCGATGTTTTGGAGATAAGGAAGCTATGAAAGAGCATGATCGTCTTTATGCAATTCCAAGGACAGAAGAAGCGCTTAAGGGCTTAATGAACAATAGCCGAGGATATAGTATCAATGCTGGAACAATCGCGGGCTTATATCTGGACCTCCAAGGAAAGAAATAATATTAATAATAATTAATTTGTGAATAACATGGCCACGGCACATTATTTTGTAGATGTTAAGGGAGATATTCTCTTTAAACGTGGCCTAACCGAACCTGAAGTCCAACTTACTCTTAAGTCATTAATTCAAAAGAACCCTTCTAGGAAAATTGCTCTTATAGATCGCGACGGAGTTATCGTAGAGAAAGCACAAAAACTAAAATATCTTCAGCGTGCTGAGGATATGAAACTACTTCCTGGCGCTCCTGAAGCGATCCAATACCTCAATGAAAAAGGTATTCTTGTAGTACTAGTGACTAATCAGCCCGGTATTTACAAAGGCCAATTTACTAAAGAAGACCTCTATGGGATGACTTCAGTCATTCAGAAAGGATTAGGTAACGGAAAAATAGATGCAGTTTTCTTTTGTCCTCATGCCGCTCCCACTGAAGGAGATAATATTTCTCAGGAAGAGGAATGTCTTTGCAGAAAACCAAAGCCAGGCATGTTAACTGCAGCCATGAAATTATATGGCGTCGATAAGGAAAATGCGGTTATGTTTGGTGACTTTGCCAGCGATATTGGGGCTGCTCAGAATGTAGGTGTTACTGCTGCATTTATTGCGACAAAACACGATGAGTTTGAAGCTATGCAGCAAAAGATACAACATGAATATCCGGAAGTCTTCGAGAAAAGGCAGTATTCCTCTCTTCTAGAAGCAGTTAAGGCTTTATTTTGAACTTTTAATCCAGATTTGGTCTTACTGAATCTCTTCTTTTATATATCGGATGACCTCTGTAGTTGCTAATTTCTCAGTAGAAGTAAATATTATTTTTCCTCCATGAGATTCAACGGCTTCTTTTTCTAATCTTAAGACGGGATCGCTAAGAGTATTGTAATCAACTCCTTTAATATAAAAATCTGGTTTTAAAAGATGGATTACCTGCTGTGAATTTTCATTAATGAGGACAAAATCAACTGCTTTGAGCTGGCTGAGAGTAAATGCTCTAACATCATGGGTAAAAATAGGTCTTCCTCTTTGTTTTCTGCTTCTGGCATTATATTCATCTGATGCAACCGATACCACTAATATATCACATTCTTTTTTTGCGGCAAGAAGATGAATAATATGTCCTGGATGAAGGAGGTCAAAACTCCCCGTGCATAAGCCAATTTTTTTCCCTTGTTTTTTAAGAACTTTAATCTTCTCTAGAAGATCTTTTTCTGCAAGAACATTTTCTGAAGCGTAAGAACTTTCTTTTACTTTAATTGCCATTAACTCACTCTTTTAGCATAGACTTCTCCAACATTGGTATTATTCAATTTGTTGGTCAAAATTCTCTTGACGCAATGGGTGATTACCAAGTTATGGATGTCTTCAGAAATTTCCATATCATTAATCTCAGCATGAACTGCTAAAGAAGCTATATCTTTAATCTTTCCGCCTTTATAGCCGCAGATTGCTACAGTTTTTGCTCCAGTGGCATTAGCGTATTCAATCGCTTTGAGCACATTTATAGAATTACCGCTCCCGGAGATTCCGATAACTACATCATCTTTTCGCAAAAAATTCTTTAGTTGTTCAACAAAAATATCATCATAAGAGATGTCGTTAGCAATAGCCATCATGGCGGGAGTATTATCATTTAAGCACATGACTCTAAATCGTTTATCTAAGCCGTAGGAAACTCCTTTAACCAAGTCTCCGCAAAAATGAGAAGCAGTAGCCGCGCTGCCGCCGTTACCAAAGACGTAGATGGTTTTATCACTGTTATAAGCTTCTAAAAGCAGTTCGGTAAACTGAAAAATATTTTTTTTCTCGAGGTTATTGAGTGCGTCGTTGACCGAATTGAAATAATAATCTATCTCTCCAAGGTCTACATTAGCATATATTTTTTCAATAAATGAAATTAAGTCTTGTTTAGTAACACTTCTTTCGTTTCCCATAATATTGACAGCGATGCCGCCAACACAATTAGCGATAAATGGCACTAACTTATCTTCTACCTTACATAAAGAAAGAAGAGATGTTACAGAAAGAACAGCGTCGCCAGTACCAACTATATCGGTAACTTTAGAAGCGAAGGCTGGGCTACTGTAGATTTTACCTTCATTAAAGTACGATGCCCCATCCTTACCAAGGGTAACCAGAAATTTTACATATTTTTGGGATAAATGTAACTTATTTATGAGCGCAAGGAAATCCTTTGATTTTTCTCCAACTGCAAGCATAAGTTCCGTCCCATCCATGGTGATAAATGCTGGTTTATTATATTTGGTGACATAATTGAATCCTAAATTGGCACTATTAGTTTGGACGTTAACAGCCAGGTACGGAGATTTTTCTTCAAGCACTTTGATAATTTTCTCGGTGATAAATCCGTGACCAAAGTCTCCAACTATTACCAGGTCGTAATTAGGCAGTTCCCTTTCTAAGAATTCTATGATCTCTCTTTCCAGAGCTTCTGAAATTTTAGAAAGATTGAGGTCTTCAATCATAAACAATTTTTCGTTTTCATTACGTCCATTGCGAATGTATCTTCTTTTCCTTACGGTAGGGGAATCTTGCTTGGTAAAGAATTTAGGAGAAACACGCTTGTCTAGTTTATCGATAATAAAGCTCTTAAAATCTGCTCGGTCTCCTAATAATGTCAACAAGGTAACATTTCTTACAAAATTACTGACGTGATTAGCGATAGCTAATATTCCTCCTGCGTACACTTCTTCGTAAAGATAGTCCACAGTCAGCATGGGGTCTTTTGCTGATCCTCCACGCGGTTCTACAAAACAATATTCATCAATGATAGTGTCTCCAATGACCAGGACTTTCTTATTTTCAACAGAATCTAAATGTTTTTTAATCTCCTCTAAAGGAAATAAATTTTTTATCTCTTTTATGTATTCTTTGTCGATCATTTCTCTAAACCACTATTTTTTTTGACCTTTTTCTTTCTTATTTGCAGAAGAAGTCCTATTTAAAGATAATGTAACAGTGATGTATAATCTAACTCTTTACTTCGTCGGTAAATGCTGATGGCAATTCACGATTAGTAGTTAATTCCCTGCACATCATCAGCTCTTCGATCAGCGCTATATCTTGTTCGTTTTTAATCGATAATTCTTCCAAAGCAAAGTGAAGTTCTGCTCCGCTTTTGAGAATGAGATCATACATTTTTCTTCTCTCCGGAGCATTTTTTGGCAGGAGATGGGTGGAATAGAAAATAACGCCTTCTAACCTATCGAGTTCATCTAACACGGCATTAAGCATCATGTGGCAGTTGTGCATGTAATATTCTGTGGCGCTTAATAAGAATAAAATCCCTTTGGTTTGGGCGTAGGTACGGATAACTAAATTTTGCACTCGCTGGGGAATAATGTTGCCACCAATTTCTCTGCTCGAGATATAGCCGCGAAAACCTTTCTTGTTTCCCATTATTCTACCTCTGGTTTCCGATATGAGTAGCCTAGCCGAGTAGCAGGACGTATAGTGATGGGAAGAAATGTTTCTCCTAGCTCTTTAATGCAATATGGGGATAAGAGCGCTTTAAAGCGGGTGTTGATGGTCCAGCGGGTGTCTTTCTCTTCATTTACCCTATTTCCATGCGGTAAGGAATGCCAGAAGATTACTCCATGTCCATATGGAACTTCAAACCACACTAGGTTTGGTTTAATTTTCTGAAAAAACTCTTCAGTAGTTAGTTTAGCAAAATCCTTAAAATTTTTGTATACTTCTTCTGAATACTGTGGGGGGAGAATGAACATTGATTTGGTCTGGTAAGAATCTACTAACGGCAGCCAAAACACGACTTCATAAGGTGAGTTACCTGACCAAACATCAGAGTGCAAGGGAAGGAGTGAGCTATCATCGCCTGGCAGTTGTATGCTTAAGTTACAGTTTCTTTGCATGACTAATTCGTTTCCTACGATAAGATGGAGATGCTTTTTTGCTAAGGCATAGACTTGCGGCCGCAATTCTTTATCTTGGGCTAGATGAGTAATAATCTTCATCCTGAATTCGTTCAGATCTTTGACCGAAACATAATTATGGATGTTATCGAAAAAATCTTTCTGAGAAGGTTTTTCGGCAGTAGGAAGCAAGCTTGATCCAAACTCATAAATTCTTTTTTTGAGAGCTTGCAGTAAGTTTAAATCTTCGATGGGAAAGACATAATATCCTTGACCTAGAAATTGATCAATAACCAGGTTTTCTTCAGGAGCAAAAAAAGGACTTTCCATAGATTGAGAATGTATTTACCTTCTTTTTAACCTTTATGGATATCGGTTCGAGATTACCCTAATAATCCCTTATTCTCCCGAAGGAATTTTGCTCCGATGCGGGAAGGGAATCCAGCTTCCTTAGGCCGTGTTGTAAATAATGATTTAAAATGCTGCTGCAGTTTTTCATCCGCTTTGCTGATTTTCCAAGTTCCGTTCAGGCGTTCATTCATCTCTTGAACTGCATCTAAAATTTCTTGAGCAGTGTTTTCTACAGGAATAAGTTCAGCTTTAGTATAATCCTCCTCGCGTGAATAGTAAAAGGCTTCCGACTGAATCATCTCTTTGAAAGTAAGGTAACGCTGCTCTTTTTTTGACCAAATCTTTTTTGGAAGGAATAAGTCACTTTTTCCAACCGGAGGGGTGCTGACGGGAATAAGGTTAGTCATGACGATAGGCACATTAAAAATATACCCTACACAGACTAATCCGGCCGTCGTACCTACAAAAAACTTGCTTTTAGCGGTGAGATAAATGTCTCCAAAATCACTGCGATGCAGGGTTGCATAATCTGTGATACGTTTATGTTGTAGGTCTATTTTTTTCTCTACCACTGAACCCATGCGCAGAGCATGTCCTTGTTGAGCAGCGACGTATTCCATTGCGGGAATAAAATTGTCAATGCTACAATTTCTGAAGCCATGATAGCTATCACCCTTATTCCACTCTTTATTCAGGTAAGAAGAGTCACGAGCATGGAAACAAGCAAACCAGGTATCTGCTTTCATTTGTTGGAGCAGTTTTTTTCCTTGCTCTTCTTCCTGAGGTGTAAAGCTAAGAGACGGTTTTCCCATAGACCATTCAGGATATTCGCTGCCATCAAAAGGGAGAGCAGTAAAAAGCCCAGCTTTGCTTAAGATAGAGGAATTGGCAGCTATCTGGGTGATAAAACGAATAGCTTTGGATTGAGGAATTTTGCGGATAGGAATAGTTCTTTTGAACATGGTTAGCAACTGTTGATTGCCAGCTTGCCCGCTGCTGATTAAAAGGTGGTTTTCTTTTTTTCCAGGAATAATTCCTAACTGAAGGCGACGTAAGAACAGATCGGTGTTCGCAGCAAGATGGCCAATACGATGATCGCGCATGCGCCATACCCTGATACCAAAAAGGCGCAATATCCCGAGAGGGATAGCAGTAGGTAAGAGTACTACATTTACGATTATTCTCACTACTTTCCTGGTTGGTTTTGGTGGTCTCATAAATGAGGCGTTTGATGTTTATACTATTGATTATTATTATTATTATTATTATTATCGGCGGAAGATCAGCAATTTTTTGGCAATCTTTTTTGGACTCCAAGCTTGCTCTATCCGTGATTGTTTTAAGATGGCTGCTGGTTTAACTAACCCATGCTTATGCAATAATAACTCTAACTTATTTTGGGAAGCCAATGTTAAATGAAGTTGGGAAAGAAGAGCAATGCCTTTTTTGTAGCTACGCCAGAGCATTTTCTGATTATGTTTTCCTAAGACTGAGCGCAGCATACTTTTTGATTTCTTAGATGATCCTGACGAAGAAGCAACTGCAGGTTTCCAGAATTCAGTATTAGAGGCAAACTTCTGTTGCTTCTCGAAATCACGTTCCATAAGTTGCTGGTAGATATGATAATATCCTTTTCCTAAGCGAACGTAAGGTTGAGGAGAGGAAAATCCTTTTAACTCTTGACTATAAGATTGATGTAATTCTCGTAAGACCCGATAAGCATAATCAAATAAGTTGAAGGTTAAGGCAATGGCAGCTAATTTGAAGAGCTGTTGTATCTTGGCTTCTGTGGGGAGGTTTGATTTTATAATTACTTTGTAATCTTTGATGAACAGTGCTTCAGCGGCATAGGCAAATCCAGTTCCTCGAGCATAAGACAGGCTTTCAGCATAATTCATATTGCGAGGTCCTTCTAAGCGCACAAATAAAAATCCTTGTTGAGCTAGATAACAGTGCATTTCGGTAAAGAGTTTCTGTTTTTTACGAACTTCTGCAAATGAAACTTCTGAGCGTACACCTAGGACATCGCTTTTCAACACTTTTTTTGCACCTTGTAAAATTTCATGCTCTGATCCTTCAGTATCCAAACTTAAAAAATCTGGGGGGAAATCTTCCAGGGCAGAAAGATCATCGACAGAAATGCAGGAGATGGTTTCTTTTTTGGCAGTAGTGCAGGCATCTTTCAAACTGTAATCAAAAGAAATGGAAGTAGTTACAAATTCATCGAATTCTGAATTGAATTCCAGTAGGCTGCTAGCCATCGGATCTCGAGTAATATGAAACACCCTGCGTTCTTTTTTACTGCTGATGCACAGAGGAAGGAAACGGTAATGCGATCTCGGTACATTTTTAGCTTGAAAGGAATGCTGATCTTTTTCTACTGACTCTTTATCGGCATCGAACAGAGTAAAATATACATTTTTTCTGAGGCTATCTAAGGGATTGTCGCTCCATGCTGAAGAACGAGAGCCGATATGGTAAACATGGATAAGCTCTTTACGCTGACTTTTTGTAAGTTCAAATTCTCCTTTGGACTTAGATTGAACACCGGTGTTCGCAGCTGTATTTTTTGCCATGGAAACAGGATTTCAAACACGAAATCTTTATAAAAACTTCTATTTTCAAAAATTCTGGGTAGGTCTGAGAAAGATCTTTCTTTTTTTGACGTCATCACTATGGGACAAATAATACAGGTCATCACTTCATTGCACAAAAAGACGCAGCGCGACTATCTTGGAAGAATGAATGATGATAAAGTAACCTGCATGGAGGTGTCCAAACAGTACGGAAAAGATTACTGGGATGGCAGCAGACGTCATGGTTATGGTGGTTATAATTATGATGGGCGTTGGGAAGTAGTGGCTAAGAAATTGATAGAATTATATCATCTTCCTTCTAACGCAAAAATATTAGATGTGGGTTGTGGAAAAGCTCATCTGCTCTATGAGCTGAAAAAAATCTTGCCGCAGGCAACAGTAGTAGGGATGGATTTATCTGCGTATGGAATAGAAAATGCCAAAGAGGAAGTACGGCCGTTTTTGCGGACCTACAGAGCACAGGATCCTTATCCCTTCGGTGATAAAGAATTTGATTTGGTTATTTCTATCACCACCTTACATAACTTGCGAGTATATGATCTTAAAACTGCGCTGAAAGAAGTAGAACGAGTAGGAAAGAAAAAATATCTTTGCGTGGAGAGTTACCGCAATGAAAAAGAATTATTTAATCTGCAGTGTTGGGCTTTAACCTGTGAAGCTTTTTTTTCTACTGAAGAATGGATTTGGTTGTTTCAGGAGTTTGGCTATACTGGAGATTATGAGTTTATTTACTTTGAATGAAAGCTGAAGGCCAAAATGAATATCCGGTAAAATCATGATTAAAAAAATTGTTATCTTAGGGCATACGGGATTTATCGGATCGCATCTAGAATCTTTTCTGAGTAAAAAGCATCCTGGGGTAGAAGTAATCGGAAAGTCCCTTCCTGCACTTGATTTAAGCAAGGATGCAACTATACTGAAGGATTATTTTGATGAAACCACGGCAGTTATTATGTGCGCTGCGGTGAAGAAGCAATTAGGAGATAGTTTAGAAAATTGTGAGAAAAACATGGCTATGGTTATGAATGTCTGCAGAATACTACACAGCTATCCAGTTCAACGTTTTCTGTACTTTAGTTCAGCTGCAGTATACGGGGAGAATAATCATAACTTGTCTATACACGAAGAAACCCCTATTCAGCCAACTTCTTATTATGGCATAGCTAAATGTGCATCAGAAAAATTGTTGCAAAAAGTTATGCCGAATGGTTTAGTGGTCATTCGTCCTCCTGTAATTTACGGTCCAGGAGATCAGCCTGGATATGGCCCTTCGGGATTCTTGCATGCTGCCCAGAATCAAGAGACTATTACTTTGTGGGGAGATGGGAGCGAAAAAAGAGAATTTATTTTTGTTGAAGATATTGTTTCTTTAGTAGAAAAATTGGTCTTTTCAGAATATCAAGGCATATTGAATCTGGCTAGCGGAAGGAGTTATACTTATCTGGAAATACTAGAGTTGGTAAAAGCCCACACCGGACAAACCTTAAAGATGTCTTCCAAGGAACGAACTCAACCTAAGGTAGATCATGGGTTTCAGAATCACAAGTTACTAAAACTCTTCCCTGCCTTTAAATTTACCACGCTTACTGAAGGGATGCAAAAAATGGCGACTGATAAGGATAGTGGGTATAAAGAAATGGGTTCAAAGGTGAATTTATAATGTTTGCATGCAGGATTTGTACTGGAACAGTATTACCCCAACTTGATTTGGGTTTACAACCAGTATGTAATCGTTTCTTAACTTCTGCCGGTAATTTTGATTATAAGCACCCTCTCCAAACAGGATTATGCCAGCAATGCGGCATAATGCAATTGGTTAATCCCTTCCCGGCGGAAGAGCTTCAGCCGAAAGTGGATTGGATAGTGTACAATGAACCTGAAGGACATTTAGATAATCTCGCAGATAGGTTAGGAAAAATGCTGCCGACAGGAGCACTGATTTTAGGAGTGAGTTCTAAAGATGATTCTACTTTGGATCGATTACAGAAAAAAGGTTTTCGTACTAAACGGTTTGGGTATGCTGACGATCTTTCTATCGATCATCCTGGCGCAGGGGTGGAAACTATTCAGGGTAAACTTACCGTGGAGAGAGCAAGAGCACTGAGTCAAAAATATGGGAAAGCGGATGCAATTATGGTCCGCCATATCCTAGAGCATGTTTACGATATTCCCCAGTTTTTACAGGCTATTAAAGAGTTGATTAAATCAGAAGGATACGCAGTATTTGAAGTTCCCGATTGCACTAAACAGTTTGAGTTACTTGATTATTCTACTATCTGGGAAGAGCATTTAGTCTATTTTACTCCTGAAACCTATAAGAGCTGTTTTTCAGTGCATGGTTTTCAGTTGAAGCATCTTGATTTAGTTCCGTATGCTATGGAAAATTCTTTGGTCGCAATAGTGCAGCCTACAATGCAAGCAAGGTGGGAATCGACTTTTTCAAGCGTCCCAATATTTTCTGCCCATCTTGAACAGGAAATGAAACGAGTGCAAACCTTCAGCAATTCTTTTTCTCTTTACAAAGAATCGTTGCAAGCATACTTTGCCAAACATAAACCAATTGTTTTTGGAGCTGGACACACGGCTTGTTCTATGATCAGTATTTTTGAACTTCCGGTCTCTACAGTGATCGATGATAATCCGCACAAGAAAGGAATGTATCTGCCGGGATCGAAAATTCTTATTAGTGGTTCAGATAAACTTGCACCCGGCGAGGTATGTGTACTTTGCGTCAATCCGGCAGTTGAAGAAAAGATCATAGCCAAAAATCCAAAAATCGTGTTCCATTCTTTTTGCCCGGCAAGTAATTACAATCTCAGCTTGGAAATAACTCCTTTAAGGCAAAGTAGTGCAGAAGTATATTATGCAGCAGGCCGAGAGATTGCACTTGATAAAAATGCTATTACTTTGCTGAAAGAGAAAGCACTCCTGAATGAACGGCAACGTAACCGTATTTGCGCTCATAAAGATGTTACTGATCCCGTTCATGAAATGTTTATTGTCCACCAACGAGATGCCTATGTCAGACCACATAAACATCTGGGTAAACCGGAATCGTATTATGTCTTGGAAGGGGAGGCTTATATTGTTCTTTTTGATGATGCTGGGAATATCGCCAAACTGATTGAGTTAGGGGATTACAATTCTGGCAGGAAGTTTTACTACAAGCTAGAAGGTTCAGTCTTTCATAGCTTGTTGATAACTTCCGATACCCTTGTTTTTTATGAAACTAAAGCTGGTCCCTTTAATCGTGAAGATACCGTCTTTGCTTCCTGGGCGCCTGAAGAGCAGTACAAGGGAGAGGTACGACAGTTTATGAGCGAGCTTCAGCGAAAAGTAGGCGAAAAAATACAAAGTCAAAAAGTAAAATTACCTCTTACAATATCACAACCAATGTCGCAACCTCAAACTCATACGTTAGTTGTGGGCGGTACAAAAGGAATTGGTCGAACTATTGCCAGAGTTTTGGCGGAAGAAGGGCATCTCGTATCAGTACTGGGAAGAAGCAAGCCCTTGCATGCGCTTGAAAATGTTGATGATTGGCAAGCTGATCTTGAAAAACCAGCTACTTGTTTAGAAGTGATCGACAAGATCGTTGCTAAACGCGGTAATCTCACTAATATTATTTTTGCCCAACGTTATCGCGGTGAAGCTAATTTGGAGAAGGAATTTGCAGTCGATGTCACTTCTACCAAAATGATCATTGATCATGTGCAGAATTATTTTGCTGGGAGCTTTGATGGAAGTGGAAAAGGACAAAATTCCATCGTAATTATAAGTTCAGTTGCAAGCATGTTTGTTGCTGAAGAGCAGAATGTACATTATCATGCCGCGAAGGCGGCGTTAAATCAGCTCGTAAAATATTACGCTACCACTCTCGGTCCCTTGGGAATAAAAGTCAATGCCATTGCACCGGGAACTACTATTAAAGATGAAGCTGCAGAATTCTATGCACAAAATTCAGATCTTTGCGCCCTATACAAAAAAATCACTCCTCTACGGAGAATGGGAAGAGCAGATGATGTAGCTCGGCTGGCTGCTTTTTTGTGTGGTGATGATGCTTCTTTTATCACCGGGCAAACTGTGGTTATAGATGGCGGAGTTTCCTTACAAGGCCAGGAAGCGTTAGCGCGAAGGTTAACTTCTCCGAAGACAATTCCTGTCACTCAAACCAGCAATAGTGTCACCAACACTACTAATCTGTCAATAGATGAGCAGAAAAAATGTCGTTTATGCAAATCGAAAATTTCTCTGATCAGTGCATTAGCTTCTACGCCTATCGGCGATGCTTATCTTCCGGCAAAAAAAGATTTAGCGCATTATCCTTTAGACCTTTATCTTTGTGAAGCTTGTGGCTTATTACAGATAGTAGATTTAATTGATCCAGAGGAGATTTATCGTGATTATATCTATCATACTGCCGATTCTCTGGGTCTAGTAGAACATTTTCGAAAATATGTTGAATCAGTATTGGCAAGGATCGAACCATCGGCTAATTCTTTAGTAGTAGAGATTGGAAGTAATGATGGTTCTGCTCTTCAATTCTTTAAAGATGCGGGGATGAGAGTGTTAGGGATTGATCCAGCCAGAGAAATTGCAGAACTTGCTACACGGCGGGGTGTTCTTACTTTACCAGAATTTTTTAACTTAGCTCTGGCTCATAAGATTGTCGCTCAACAAGGAAAAGCTTCTATCGTCATGGCCAATAATGTTGTGGCAAATATCGATAATTTGAATGATATTATCGATGGTATTAAGGTACTCTTAGCCTCGGAAGGAGTGTTTATTTTTGAAACAGGTTATGCTCTAGATTTAGTACAGAAAAAAATCTTTGATAATATTTATCATGAGCATCTTAGCTATTTTTCAATTAAGCCTTTACAGCGATTTTTCCATGAGCATGGTTTACAGCTTATCCATGTAGAAAGAGTTCCCACAAAAGGAGGATCAATACGCTGTACAGTGCAGCTCGCAGCTGGAAACAGAAAAGAACATGCTTCAGTTAAGGAACTCATTGCTCTGGAAGAAGTTCTCGGTCTTCATAAAGCAAGTACTTTGAAACAATTTGCAGCTCAGATTCAGGAGATGAAGATGCAGCTGAGTACTTTGTTAAAAGGTCTTAAATCTCAAGGTAAAAGTGTTGCTGGATTTGGGGCTTCCGTTGGTGTTACCACGGTCTTGTATGCTTTAGGTTTAGGGGACTTGATAGAATTTTTAGTAGATGATAATGTTAACCGGCAGAATTTATACAGCCCAGGATTGCAACTGCTAGTGAAGAATCCTACGGCGATGTATGATGCTGATTATGTAGTCATACTAGCTTGGCAGTATGCAGATCCTATTATGAAGAAGCATCAGCAATATCTTGAACGTGGCGGAAAATTTATTTGTTTTTTACCAACTTTAACGGTGGTTGGAAAAGAGAAAGATAGGATAACATGAAGGGGGTTAGTTCTTATGGTACGTAAAGTCCTCCTTCCACCAATTTTTCATTTTTCGTCATAGAACATTATTTTAAATTCTAAAATGTGAGCTAATTATACCACATTATGTATCTATTTCTCAAATCTCGGGTGAGGCAGGCCTTTTTTTCCTATTTAGAATTATGAGGGAAGCTTTCCATCAACTAATTTTTGTAAGATTGCAATAATCTCTTCTATTCTACTCACATTGGTTTTGATATAACTTGCTTTTATGCTAAAACCTTCATAAGAAATCTTGTTTCTGTAATCTCGAAGTTCCTGAATAAATCTTTTGGTTGCAGTAGTCATCTTATACTTATTGCAAACAAAGTCAATTATCTCTTGATGAGCCCCTTCACCTTTTGTCTTAACACCATCTAAAGAAGTTATTGCTTCCATTAATTTTCTGATTATATCATAATAATCAGTTAATGTGTTGGATGGATATTTTTCTTTATCAGTCTCTTTAAGCCTTTCAAATGTCACTACGGCCATTTCACGTAATGATTTTGCTTTCTGTTTATCGGGTTGGACCTTGATTATCATTACAATGCCTCTAAATATCCTTCCAAAACGATTCCATTTATAATATTATTCTTTAATTCGTCAGGATACCGTTTGAAATGTTCCTTAAAATGTAGTTGGATATTTCGATGCAATATTTTTGCAAACTTTGAGATATCAATGGTTTCTTCTTTACATTCAATAAATAAATCGATATCGCTCTCCTCGACATCTTCTCCTCGCTGGTAGCTTCCAAATAAAACAATACATCTTGGCATTAAGGAATCTTTTAAGAAATCAATGAGGCCGGAGTTTTGCAATTGGAATAAGTTAAATAACTGTTTATGCTGTTTGTAGCTATTACTGTTAAGATTCGCTCTAAAAATAGGGAATTTTCGGCTTCCCTTCTTTTCTATTGATTCCTTGATTATTGATAGTTTAATGAGTGTTTGTAGGCAGATTTTTGTTGAGGTATGGGATAAGTCAGCTTTTTTACTAATTTCAAGAAGATAATGGTCTTTAGTAGGCTCTCTGAAGAAGACTCCGGCTACATTAAATATACTACATTTTTGTAACATGTACTACAAAAATGTAATACTGCTTTTAAATGTTGTGTTGCTTTTTTGTAACACATACTACATTTTTGTAATATGCACAAAGCCGTATATGTCTAGTATTAGGGACGACCAGATACGCTAATCCCTAATGTATATGATCCCAAACCACTCTTTCACGTATTCCCGACTCGTAAATTCAGGACATAACTATCTACGTAACTTCTTCACGGTCTCAACTACTTTAGCTGTACTTACCCCATATCTTTCCATCATATTTGCTTGCGATCCATAACCTTCCATGAAGTGATCTGGTAACCCTATGCGTTGAAATCGTTTTGGCTGCTCATAGTTCTGTTCTGCTACAAATTCAGCCACTGCTCCTCCGAGACCACCAATTATGGAATGTTCTTCTATGGTGACGATAATCGGTACTATTGCAGCATAATGTTTTAATGCTTCAAGGTCTAAGGGCTTAATAGTGTGCATATGTAATACCGTAGATTGAATGCCTTCTTTTTCTAACTCGCTGGCCGCATCCAGGGCGTTCTTGAGGGTAATGCCGGTGGCTATAATTAAGGCGTCTTTTCCTTCCCGCATGCAGATAGCTTTTCCGATTTGAAAGGGAAGTTCTGGACGAGAAACGATAGGGTCACTGCCCTTGCCTAAGCGGATATATATCGGCCCGGGATAATCTACGGTTTGGAGCATGAATCTTTTCATCTCCTCGGCGTCAGCAGGGCAAACGATAGTCATATTAGGGATGGCTCGTAAAATAGCTAAGTCATCAATAGCCTGATGAGTCGGGCCGAGCGGAGCATAGACAACTCCTCCACCACTCGCTATCAGGCGCACTTTGACGTTGTGTAAACATAGATCTAAGACGATCTGTTCAAAACATCTTCGGGTAAGGAAGGTAGCGATAGTATTTACATACGGTATTTTTCCTTCTAAGGCTAGACCAGCCGCCATGCCGATGAGGTGTTGCTCATACACTCCTTCCATGAAAAAACGTTCGGGCATTTCATCCTTAAATTGTTTTAATACGCCATAGCCTAAATCTGAACCAATAAAAAATACTTTATCGTTCTTTTTTGCTAATTCATAGACCATATCTAAAACTACTTTTCTCATTTTCCCAGTCCCTGATGCAGTTCTTTAAATTCTTCTTCAGTAATAATGCTTTTATGATGCCAGCCAAAATTTCTTTCGATCTGCGGAATTCCTTTCCCTTTGATGGTATGGCAAATAATCACGGTAGGTTTTCCTGGTTCTACTGGTAAATGTGAGAAGGCGTCGTAAATCTCTTCGATGTTGTGCCCGTCAACTTCGCGAACTCCGAAACCAAAACTCTTCCATTTGTCCGCTAATGGTTCGAGATCTTGGACTTCAAAAGTAGAATTACAGGATTGTTGCTTGTTGTAATCGATTACGACGACTAAATTAGTCAGTTTGTGTTTCCCTGCACATAACGCTGCTTCCCAAACAGATCCTTCATTTGATTCACCATCTCCTAATACGACAAAAGTGCGGTAACTTGATTTTTCATATTTTCCATTCAGAGCAAAGCCTACACCAATGGGAAGACCGTGACCTAAGCTTCCGGTTGAAACTTCTACTCCGGGAATGGTATGTTCCGGGTGTCCGCCTAAAATCCCATCGCTTTTACAGAATTTCCATAACTCTTCTTCTGGAAAAAATCCTTTTTCTGCTAGCATTACATAAAGAGCTAAACAGCCATGTCCTTTGCTCAGGATGAATCGATCTCGATGGATCCAGCGCGGATTTTTTGGATCATACTGTAAAATCTTATCGTAAAGCACTCGCAACACCTCGATTACCGAGAATGCAGAAGGAATATGTCCGCGCTTGGTAGATCTTTCCAATGTTTCTACTATCTTTTGACGTAGTTGCATCGATCGTAGATCCAATTTAACTTTACTTACCGGCGTAGTATAGAAGTAGGGGAAACTTTCGTATTCTTTATTGATCTTTGCTAACAGGGCTTCTGCCTTGGCTAGCTGCTGTTTTTGTCGCTGTTCACGCTCAAGATTTTCTTGTGCAGCAAATTCTCGCCGTTGCAAGTAGGCGGGCACAAACTCATTCAATAAAATAGTGCACCATTTCAAGCCAAATAAAGGAAACACTAACTCCGTTTTATGCAGAAGATTTTTATTCTCTGGGAAAAATCTTTGCATGGAATGTACAAATTCTCGTTGCAATTCGTTGTTGATCTCTCGGGCAGGGTGTAACAGGAAGTCGGCAATGGTCTTGGCAGGATCATCCCAGCCAAAATATTCAAAGTCTAAAAATACTAACTGTCCATTTTCTAAACGCAAAGCATTATGAAAACCAAAATCAGAAGGACTTAATATTCTTTCTTCGGGATTTATCTCAGCGTAAAAGGACAATCCATGTCGATCTAAGGAATATTTACACCATTTTACTATTTTTTCAAAGGAAGGTTTAAACTTCTGCTCTAAGAATTGGTGCAGTTGTTGTTCAGTTGCAGTTTGTTGCGCTACTGTACTGAGCCGTTGCAAGCGCTGCTCAATAGAAGCGACAATCGCCTGAAGAGAAAAACATGCTTCTGAGGCAGGAGAAAAGTGTAAACTCTCTGGTGATCCTTTAAGTTGGTTTATCCTGGCTAAAAACTGAGCAGCGATAGTAATATCTTCACTGGTTACTTCTTCTGAGGCTATAGCTTGGCCTTCTACAAATTCATATATCCCCCAACCCTGTTCCAGATTCATAGCTAGGGGTTTAGGAACACAAGTGATTCCGTTTTTATGCAGGAATTGCAGAGCGTTAAACTCCACTCCCAATCTATTTCTGGGATCAAAATTGTGACGGAAATAATGCTTGGCGATGTAGCAAGTTCCGTCGCTGCAATAAATTTTGTACACTTGACTGTTTCTGCCTTCTCTGATCCCCTGCAGAGAGATGACGTTCTTTCTAAGTAAATCTGAAACAATATTTATTGCTGTTTCTGTTTCTTTTCCTTCATTAAGTAAAAAAGTGTTCATGGATCTCTCTCCAATCTTTTAGAGCTAGTACGTTGTTTTTTTTAACTTCCTGGCGGGGTTCGGAATGGTCAGCGTACAATATTTTTTGTACCCTCTGTGGAAAATTCTGGTTTGAAAATATTTCCATTAAGTCGTCTATGAAGTGGGTACAACCCAACTGGTGTAGGCGTTTTATTTTTTCTTCTCGGGTTGATTCAAAAAAAACCTGCTTAGCGGTTAGACCTAGTTGAGCATCTTGAAATAAATGCTTTTGCATCCAGGATAAAGCTGCTTCCCGCAAATTAACGCCACTGTTTTTGTATAAGTTTGAGTATTCGGTCTTGTGGCTGACAATGTAGACCGGAATCTTTTGTTTTTTACAAGCGCTGAGAAATTCTTTGACTCCGGCATGAATAACCGCACCGCTAATTGCTCTTCCATAGGCTTCTGCCTGAATCTGCTGCCACTTTAGATCTCCTTCGGGAAGTTTTCTGATGGTATCGCGAACCTCTTTTTTATTTTTGGGAACACTGGAATTTATGAATTTTCTTTCTAGAGCTAGAGAGTGCATGATGTCATCATAGCTGATGATAGTGTTATCAAAATCAATACCTATAACCTTTGCTGCCGACGGTAAGATGGGATTAGGCTTCATAGTAGATCTAGCTGGAATTTATTGTTTTTGGAGAAATTTTTATTTATAAAGGTTGTTGAACTCTAATCTTTCTGTAGAACTCTAATCTTTCTCTGCTTAACTAAGACTTACAACTTTTCTATCCAGTTTTCTCTTTAATAAATTTTATATACTCTTAGTTAACAAAATTGGTCATGAAAAAAGCAGTGATTACGGGCGCAGCGGGCTTTATAGGTTCGCACCTGGTAGAATTACTTCTTGAGCAGGGATTTCAAGTGGTGGCTATTGACAATATGGCCAATGGCCAGTTTGATAATGTAGAACTTTTTAAGGGCAATCCCCTTTATACCTTTCTTAATATCGACTTGGCTCGTGATTTTAATCCGGATATCTTCAAAGATGCAGAATACGTATTCCACATGGCTGCTCTTGCCGACATAGTCCCTTCAATAGAAAATCCTTTGAAATATCATGATGCTAATGTTAATGCTACCATTAGAGTTTTAGAAGCTTGTAGAAAATATGTTCCTAAAAAAATAGTTTACAGCGCTTCTTCTTCCTGTTACGGCATTCCTGACTTTTATCCTACTCCTGAGAATGCTGAAATACGTCCGCAGTATCCTTATGCCTTTACCAAATACATAGGAGAACAATACGTCCTTTTCTGGGGCAAACTCTATCAGATTCCAGTTATTTCCCTGCGTTATTTCAATGTTTTTGGTCCTCGAGGAAGAACGAATGGGACATATGGGGCGGTATTCAAAGTTTTTTTATCTCAGAAGCTGCATAACAGGCCTTTAACCATCGTTGGCGACGGTACTCAGACCAGGGATTTTACATATGTAACCGATATTGCTAGGGCTAACTTGATGGCGGCACAATCGGAACTTAGAGATGAGATAATTAATATTGGCACCGGTAATCCGCAATCAGTGAATTATCTAGCACAACTTATCGATGGTTCAAAAGTTACAATTCCAAAACGTCCGGGGGAACCAGATTCAACTCATGCTGAAGTAACTAAAGCAAAAAAGTTGCTTGGTTGGCAAGCAGAAGTCTCTTTTGAAGAAGGAGTGAAAATAATGGTCGAAAATATTGAATATTGGCGGAATGCCCCATTATGGGATCCTGCTTCTATTGAGAAAGCAACTGCGCTCTGGTTTAAGTACTTATCAAAGAATTGAATACAAGGGATTGAATATAAAAAATTAAAGCAATGCTTGAGGACGATATAATGGAACAAAGACACCATCGGCGAATTTTAGTTACGGGCGGAGCAGGATATGTTGGCTCAGTATTAGTTCCGAGTCTGCTTCAGAAAGGATATACAATAACAGTACTCGATACATTTTGGTTTTGGAAGAATACGGATGAATATCTCCAAGCGCTAGGGTTGGGACATTCTGAAACTTCAAGACTTACTTTAGTCGATGGCGATCTTAGAAATCCTCATGATATTCAGAAGGCTCTGCAAGGAGTCACCGATGTAATCCATCTAGCTTGTATTTCTAATGATCCTAGTTCAGAACTGGATCCAGAATTGACTCATTCTGTGAATTATACCGGCTCAATCTTGCTTATCGATATGGCCAAAGCAATGGGAGTTTCCCGTTTTATATATGCCTCTTCCAGCAGTGTCTATGGAATCAAGAAGGAACCTAATGTTACTGAAGATCTTCCTCTTGAACCATTGACGCAATATTCCCGTCTTAAGGTGGAGATAGAACATTATCTATTACATCGTCTGGATGAAACATTTAAAGGGGTAATATTACGTCCATCAACGGTCTGTGGATATTCACCACGACAACGATTGGATGTGGTCGTGAACATTTTAGTTAATTTTGCAGTCAATAAAGGGAAAATAAAAGTATTTGGGGGCGAACAATTACGGCCCAATATCCATATTAAGGATATGGTTCGAGCTTATGAGTTGTTGCTAGAAGCTCCGCTAGAAAAAATTAACGCAAAAATTTACAATGCTGGTTATGAAAATTTGACGGTATTGCAGATAGCAGCATTAGTCAAGGAAGTTGTTGGCCCTGTTACAGTTGAAGTCGAATCCAGCGATGATCCTCGTTCCTATCACGTTAATTCTGATAAGATCAAGAATGAATTAGATTTTACCAGCCAGCACACTGTTCGGCAGGCGATTTTAGACTTAAAGGGGGCTTTTGAAAATAAAAAACTACCGAATCTTGAAGATATTAAATATTATAATGTTAAACAGATGCAGCAAATTATCAAAAAATTATAATGGATCTGCTTTTGGGATAAGCAGGGAACTATAAATTTCTAAATATCCCTCTGCAGAGTTTTTCCATTCAAATTTTTTTACTTTTTTCTGCTGATATTCTTGATTAGCAACTTTTACTACTTTTTCTGCTAAATCAAGTATATTTTTAGATTTAAAAATTTGATATTTTCCGGATACAATCTCTGGCAGAGAACCAGCATCGCTGACCACTACTGGAACCCCCATGGTTGCCGCTTCTACGGTGGTGTATCCGAACCCTTCTGAAACTGAAGGAACTACGACGCAATCAACAGCCTTGAGATAGCAACCTAACTGAGCATAAGATTGCGAATCTATTATTTTAATGTGTTCCCGAGCCGATGAAGTGGAAACAAGATTAAGTAGCTCTTGATGTTTTTTTTTATATTTTTGTGGAGTTCCAAGCATCAGCAAAAAAACCGAGTTAGGAATTTTCTCTGCAATGAACTTAGCTGCTTTAATTGCGTATTCAAAGCCTTTTGATGATCCAGAGCGTCCCCAGGAAAAGTATACAAATTTATCTTGCAGATCTAGATCTTTCCTAATTTTTTCTATCTCTTCTTCTTTAAAATTGGAGGAGTTCCAAAAGGCATAATCAAGGCCGTTGTAGACGCGCTCAACTTTGTTTTTGTTGATGCCTAACTTTAGTAAATCTCTTCTCGTTGCATCGGAGACGCAAACATATTTATCAAACGGAAGAAAATAAATCATTCGCTCTAAAAGGTCATGAATTCCGCTCTTAAACCAGGAAAATCCTGTCACCTGCTTCCATTTTCCTGCCCAGACCTCATGGACGGTAAGGACTACCGGTTTTCCGGCAATTTTCGCAGCAACCCAGGCAGGAAAAGCTGCATTGAAAGTAGTAGTTTGGACCAGATCATGTTTTCGCGCTAATCTTATTGCTTTTGGCAAAGATGAAAAAGTAAAAACATATCTGGAAAAAAAGGAAGAAACACGATGGATATCTACGCCATTTAGGTTTTCTTTTTTATTGGTATCTTTAAGATGATGGGTCAAAATAGAGACTTCATGGTTTTTGCAAAGCCTTTCCGCTAGATTTTTGAATAAAACTTCCGCGCCGCCTAAATGAGGGTAATAATTCTCGCAAACAAACAAGATTTTCATTTTACTTCTTTCCCTTGCTGGTTTCTTCCTTTTTTCTTTCTGTCTCCTGGAATGCTTCTCCTCTCACAAAGATCTCTACTTTTCGTTCCATCTTTTTTACGGTAGTGTAATTAAAGAATCCCAGGCCGAGAAGTACAAAAAAACCTAACACTACGAAAAAATCTAGCCTTCGATAAAAGTTAAGCGGATGAATGATGGGATCTAGTGCAAATGGCACTAAGGCTACCGTGACCATAGCGATCCAACCCGTAAACCATACCAGCAGTTCAAACCGGCTTAATTCTTTTCTTTTATATTTCACGAAGGTAAAATACATCATGCTTGCACCAAAGATTACTCCCAAAAATTGTATCCAGAATGTTGTACTCATCTCCATAACCTCCATCCTATCATTTTTCCGACTATAGTAACCCCGTCAAGTACGGTTGTCCCCTTATAACGATCAGCATAAATGGTCTCAATAGGTATCATGGTGTGTAGTAATTTTTTCTTACCGGCCCTAATAGCCATCTCAGTTTCGACATAGTAATCCCGTGCTTCCCAACGAATTTTTGGATATGCAGCAGCGGTGAAAGCACGATATCCACATTGACTATCGTCAACCTTGAGATTATACAATACATGTAAGGTTTGAGTAATAACTTTATTTCCAAAGCGAAATACTAAGGGCATGCTGTCCGGCATTTTCCTACAAGCGAAGGCGATCTCGTGTTGTTCAAGGGCAGCCAAGAATCGTGGCACTTCCTTTGGGTCATGTTGACCATCAGCATCGAGGGTAATTATTTTCTTCGCCCCATGTTGAATTGCATAATCACAACCGGTTTTAAGGGCAGCTCCTTTCCCTAAGTTGACTTTATGTTTCAGAAGCTGAGCACCGGCATTCTCTGCTTGTAATGAAGTGTCGTCCTTTGAACCGTCATCAACAACAATGATATTATCAACGTAAGGCCTGGTTTTCTGTATTACTTCTGCAATCGTTTTTCCTTCATTATATGCTGGAATAATAACGCAGGACTCTGTTTTTACAACCTCATTAACCATAGTTGAGAGCAAGTAAAAGGGCTTATAAAAATTGTGGAAGAGGAGGCTTGTCCAGAAAGCTATCGCCTGGCCGAGATGAGGAGAATCAATTTTTCTGCTGACAGGCATAATCAACTATCCAGGTGGTGATTTTACCGCCATTGATGTTCTGCACTTCATCGAACTTGCTGAAGCAATCTAAACCATATCCGTCAAAGAAATATAATTTGGTAAAAGTGCTAGCTGCCTGCTGAGGAGGAGCGGCTATAAAATAGTAATTATCATTGTTTGGAATAAGAATTATAGAAAATCCAACGGTCTCTCCTTTAAATTCTTTTTCTTCGATCCCTTGTTTGCCAGCATAGACTATCGAGGTGGGAGTGACTCCAGCATCGCCCGCATTATTTTCAAAAGCCGCATTGTGATCGTTTAGGTCGACTCTTACAGCGAAATTCTTTCCTTGGACTGAACCAAGGCAGCGAAGTTGGTCTTCAGCAATCTTTTCACAGTTTTCTACGCCGGAAAGATATCCGGGCCAGGAAGCGATCCAACTGTCTGCACTAGTTGTCTTAACTTCGTTATAGTATTGTTCTGCTTCCTCAGGTGAGAGGCTGAAAGAGGCAGTGAGTTCAGCTACTGCCTGATTGTGCTCTAGGTTTTTGATTTTTTGGTAAATTACAGCACGGCGGAAATCCCAGCTGCCAAAATGTCCCCAGACTCCCGCTTTTCCGACCATATCTTCAGAAGCGATATAATAATCTGGAGGAGGATTTTCGCAGTGCGTAAATTGCAAAACAGAAGCTATTTGCTCTGTTGCTAAGCCTTCTTTTTTCAGGGTTTGCAGGGCTGCAGCTTTATCTTTAAGGATAATTTGATTTAAAATTTCAATTGTTTTTGGGGTATCATTGAAAATTTTATCCAGTTCTACAAAAGCATTATTTTGGCCGCAATTAAGCATCCTGAGTATGCCTACGGTTGTTTTTTCATTATTTGTTAACAAGGATTTTCCTACCCAGTAAGCTCCCCAAGGTGTTTGTGTACCTCCATCAAAAGTGACCGGGCGATCAGCAACAGCCTTAAACCAGTGTCCAAAATCCCACCATGAGGTTATAACTGCATTTGCGGGGGCTTCATTTTTAATTTTAGTAAGAGTGTTGAACCAAGCATCGTTCATACTGGAAACGGAGTGGAAGGCTTGGCTATATCCTGATTGCGCAGGCTGAATTAAGAGTAAAGCTAGCAATAAGAAAACTAGCACTTTAGTTATAGTTGAGTTGAATTTTAATTCTTTGGAAATCCACTGTGAAACGTAAGCCCAACTTAGACCTAAAAAAGCTCCAACGGCAATGGCGAAGACGGGAGTAGCTTGAAGTATGAAGCGCATCCCTTTGGTGGTTGCGAAAAGTGACGCGGCTAACCAGAGCGCTATTAAGAAGGCAAGCTGGGGGTTTCTGTTTCCGTTTTCATCTTTTTTAAAGAGCAGAATAAAAATTCCTGCTATTCCTAACATTAAAAGTAATTTACCCCCTAATTGCTCGATTACGTTGGTAAGAGAGGTTACATTCAATTCTGCAACTGTGGTTCGAATATTCGGCCAGTAAGATGTTACTGCTACCGCCTTCAAGCGTAAAAATTGGAAAGGCCCCAATACTACACGTTTAAATTGGCTAAAAGTTGTAAAAATGCTGACGAACAAAGATAAGCTTACGACGTAGATTCCTAGCAAGGAGAGAGGCTCGATTATCAGCGAGGATTTAATGGTCTGGGAAATAGTTTTTCTGTGTATGGCTGCAAGGTAAGCAAGTTGGAAGAGCATGGTTACGAGTAAGAAGGTTGCTATGTACCACCAGCCAGTCCAGGCAAAGGCAAATAAGCCAGTAGCAAATCCTGCAGTAGTAATCCAGGCGAATTTCCATTTTCTTTCTTTTGCGCTTAGCGCTTCTAAGAAAAACCAAGTAATAAGTACTGGGAAGAATACGGCATAGACATCAGTGTCAGAACTTTCTCCGGTAGTTCTAGAAACAAAGAATGCAGAAACTGCGAGCAGAAAAGCGGTAAAAAATCCTCCTGCGTTGTTTTTGGTAAGTCTTTTTCCGATGAAAAATCCAGGGATAACTGTAAGCGCAGAGAAAATGGTGCCTACAAAGAAAAAGGTATACATCAGTGGGAAATCTCCAAAGAGATTGAGAAATTTGTGCCATATTGCTCCAAACCAGTTGTGAAGATTCCATTCCCCTTCTCTTCCTAATGGTGCGAGCCGGTAATCATCCCAAATCACTCCATCCTTGATGCTGCTGCCGGGATAACCGTTTTCAATGACATACTGAGTCTGGCGATAGTAATAATAAGGATCAATCCCTAAAAGATAAGGTGTTCCTTGGTCGTCTTTAAAGGTTTGTTTGTACTGATCAGAAAGCATTTCAATCTGTTGATCGATGGTATCTTTATTTTCAGCCAGATGTTTTTGCCACTGTGTTTCTATCAATGCTTCTTTATTTTGTTGAGGTAGATTAGGATATTGTTGCTCAACTTGATTCTGTAATTGGCTGCGATAAAAGTTTTGAACTGAATCTTCTGCCCAGTTGTCAGTAATAGGAAGCCGCTGGGGGGTAGTGCGGAAATAAACAGAAACGGTCATGGCAATGAGAATACAAATCAGGGGAATAATCCATCTAGCATGTTTTTTCAGACTTTTTTTAATATCTGCAAGGTCTACAGAAACAGTTTCATCAGTTTCTTTTTTGTGCGCCTCTGCCTTAGGGGCGCTTCTGAAGAAACTTTTAATCTTGTTCTTAACTTTAGAGAAATCTATTGCTTCGTCGTCAGTTTCTTTTTTATGCCCTTCGCTCACCAATAAACCACCTTTCACTTCAGAACTTGGGTTGGTTTATAAAATTTGTTATGGTCCGGCGGCTGGAGATTCATAATTCTTTTAAATAGTTCATCATCAGTCACACAAAACAATCAAAAAAACGTTTGGAGGAATTATCATGACAACAGAATATTGGGGTAGAGAAAGTCCTGGTGTTGAAAGAAACGCCGTTGATGCTTCTCAACAAGATAAAAACAAAGATATAACGGCAAGATTGACAACAGCATTTCCGGTTTCAGGCGGTGATTACTCGACACTGCCTACTGCAGCCGCAATGGAACGCGCATATATTGGCCGGGTGTTAGAAGCGACAGGATACAACAAGACAAAAGCTGCTGAGGTTCTTGACCTCGATCGACGCACATTGCATAGAAAGCTAAAGCGATATGAATTGGCTGATCGAGCGACTGGCCAACAAACTGCTGCAAGCGCAGCTGGATCTGCAGAAGTTGGGTATAAAGTAGACTCTGCGTCAGAATAAGGATAGAGTTTTTGCTATCTTTTTCTTTTTATTCTACTTTTCTTTTTATTCTACTATCGGTTTTATTTCCTGTCCAAAGATCTTAGAAATCTCTTTGGTGTAAGCTTGGATATTCTCTTTGAAATAAGGAGGGTGTTGTTTTTGGATATGGCCGATGATAAAATATCCTAAAGCCATGACCAGGGCAAAGTCAGCATGACGAGGTAATGGGATATTGAGTCTATGTTTTCCGAAGAGGGCGTTTTGATAGCCAAGACTGATAAATAATTCTTTATCTGAAGGAATAACAGTCTTAGCATGTTTCATTTGTTCAGGAGTGCAGATTCGTGCTGAAACCATGGGGCCAAATAGCTCATGGAATTTGGTTAAGAACATTTCTCGGACAAGATCAAATTCTTCTGGAACAATGATGACAAAGGCGTTGAAATGGTTAAGATTGGGCGGGATCATTTTGCTGACCTGCTGAAGGTAGGCGATTATCTTCCTTGGATCTTCTCTAGTTTTCGCTAAGATCATACCCATATAAGTAGAAGTATTATAAGTGTAAGGTTCAGGAAGTTTTGGAAAAATAAAAATGTTGTCAACATATTTTCTAGCTAAGGCCTGCTGATTGTTGGTAAAGAGTTGTGTTTCTATATGGTTGCTTTTCATATATTGAGCAATAATGGGAGCATGCTTGCCGCCAGAAGCTGAAATTAAAATTGTCCCATCGATTGCTGCTATATTTGCTATTTTTTCCTGATAATTGCTTTCGTCAGCAAACACTGCATCTTTCTCATTCAGAAGGATTTTCCCGATAACTGCAGCATTGCCGCTGCCTACTACTAAAGGTCGCTCATAATCATCTAAATCCAAATTGGGCAATCTTTTTGAAGTAAAGAGTTGGAGCGCAGAAATGACACAGATATCTAGATCCGGCAAATTGATAGTTTTTTGCGGCTCTTTTTTTTTCATGAGGAGGCTAAATTGTTTCATATCTTATTTGCTTCAAAAGTTGAAATATAATTGTTTGCTGGTAAATAACAAAGGAATGGTGGAGAAAAGTTGTGTTTTATTTTTCTTGGAGATACTCTCGTATATATCTCTTCTCGTATTATATCTCTTTATCATTTAAATACAAAATATCCTCGGTGGGATGGCGATATAATCCTTCTTTCAGTCTTTTTTGGTCTAAAATATGTCCGATGATGCCGATGCTTCTGGAAAGGGCGAACAATCCGTTCATGTAACCTATCTCGATTATTTCTTTTATTTCTTCCTGGCTAAATTCTTTGGAAGATTCAAGAGCATCTAAAAACATTGCAGCGATGCCGCCGTCCACGTTGAGGATGAGGTTCTCTGCTTTTTTAGTAGTTATTTTTTCTACCTGTAACGCGTAGTCAAGATGTTTTGTTGAGGGAAAATTTTCTTTTGCAAATTTTTTAAGCAATTCCACTCTTTTATCTGGATTGCGGATAGATTTTATTCTGTGTCCAACCCCGGGAATGGGAATTCCTTTCTTTTTCATCTCTTCTACGAAGATGGCAGGAGCAAGGTTGCTTTGAACTGCGTTTATGAGATATCTAGCTGCATCATCAATAGCTCCACCGAATCTTGGTCCGATAGTTAATAATCCGCTGCATAAGGAGGAAACAACATCTTTACCGGCTCTGGCTGCAACGATAGCATTGTGCGCTCCGGAAACAGCCGGGCCATGGTCGGCAGTGAGAAGGATGCATTTTTCGAGAAACTGAGTGAAGTAAGTGGGAAGTTTTTTCTTAAACCAGAGCAGTGCAAGAAGATTTCCCAGAGAATAATTATCTTCGATGATTTTACTGATGGGGATGGTTCCATAAGTCGGTTCTTCTCCAAGATCAGATGAAATAGTGGAAGTAATATTGGTTGATTTTCTGACTATTTTTTCTTTGAGAGCTTCGTTATAATCGAGAGGGACATTTTTCGGAACTACTTCTTCTTTGAGAGGTAAGGACAAGGTTGCAAAGGTTTGAGCGATAGTTTCTTCTAGTTGTTCAAATGATGCCGGAACAACAATCCCTGCTTCTTTTAATGCTCTATTTTTAGCTTGCGCACTTTCTTCAGTACTTCCTGCCCTTGCTCCGGCATGACCAAACTGCACTTCCCAGGGAAAAATGCTGGCGCAGGTTCCTGGGACCCACATGATCAAGGGTTTAGTAATTTTTCCGTCCTGTTTTGCTTTGATGATATCGTATTCTTGCTTTCCACCTAATTCACCAAGAGCAACCAAGAGCTTGATTTTGGAGTCTGCCTGGAATCGTAAGAGGTGGTCAAGCAAGGTTGAACCGGGGAATAAATCCCCGCCAATAGCGATCCCTTCCTTTACTCCGTCAGTAGTCCTGGAAAGGATGTTGAACAATTCGTTCATCATGCCACCTGATTTTGAAACTAAACCGACGCTTCCTGGACGGTATAATTTGGCACGAACAACGTTTTCAATTTTTCCACCAGCATATCCAGCTATCCTAAATGAACCGGCGGCAATCCCGCCGACGGTAGAAGGACCGATGATTAGTTTGTTGTTTTCTTTTGCTATCGCAATGAGTTCTTTGGTTTGCCGTTCGGGAATCCCTTCTGCCACGATGACGATGGTTTTGAGGGGGGGTATTTGTAATGCTTCTTTGGCAGCATGATACGATGAACGATGCGATGCGAAGTTGATTAATACCTCTGCTTGAGGATTTTTTTCTGCTGCTTCAGCCAGAGAATCGTAAATAGGGATAAGAATTTCTGTTTGTCCGAAAAATGCTTTATGCATTCCTTTTCTTCCAGGATGGACAATAGCGGAAACGCTGGGAG
>Ga0209542_10002832_pt1 | contig 38204 bp, 33 predicted proteins | sample RifCSPhighO2_01_FD_184028 | JGI IMG/M metagenome (GOLD analysis project Ga0209542, IMG submission 184028) | Soil microbial communities from Rifle, Colorado - Rifle CSP2_plank highO2_0.1 (SPAdes) (version 2) | ecosystem: Environmental > Terrestrial > Deep subsurface > Rock core/Sediment ... | reverse complement strand
CTCGTATCATGATTTGGTACACGAGCTTCGGCAAATCATGATACGAGGCGACGTGCGAACGCATAATGCTCGTCAGTGGCTCTTCATGCGTGAAGCCCAAGCCTACTTCTCCACCGTCTTTGAGTTTGGTCTTGAACCAGCTGTCGACAACCGAATCACTCCAGCGATCTGTCTGCTCCCACAACTCTTTCTGCTGCAGGGTCGTCATGAGGATTTCCTGCCCGCCGATCTTATTCATCTCATCGCGAATGACCGCACTAATGCGCTCGAGCACGCGTAAGCCCAGCGGCAAGAGTGAATAGACTCCTGCCATTTCCTTATGTATGAATCCCGCACGGATCAGGAGCTGGGCGTTTTTCGCGACCTCGTCTTTCGGCGCCTCGCGACGCGTCTTGGTGAAAAGCTCCGATTGGCGCATGGTGCGAGCATTGTAAAGCGCTGCACGCTTCTTGGCAAAGCAATGTCTTTCACCTTAGCGAGCGCCTTCTTATGTAAGCAAACGGGCGATGTCGTTGTAGGTGACGGTGACCATGAGAACGATAATGAGCGCGACACCGAAGGCATTGAGAAACTGAAGCGCGAGCTTGGGCGCAGAACGGCGCATCAAGGACTCGATCCCGAGGAGCACCAAGCGTCCGCCGTCGAGCGCCGGTATCGGGATGAGATTGACGATGGCGAGGTTGACGGAGATAAAGGCGGCAAGCGCCAAGACGTTGCCAATGCCGTTTTCGGCCGCATCTCCGACCACGCCGACAAGACCGATGGGACCGACGATCTCGGAGAGCGCAGGCATGCCTGCCAGAGCTCGCTGCACAATACTCCACAAACCACGCAAGACGGTTATGAACGCCTCTCTCGTCGTCGTGAACGCCTCCACTACTGCATCTCTCCACGGCAGTGGCTGCGAACTTACGAGAACAATCCCTACGCCAAGAGCCGGACGTCCCGCGGCCTCGGGAACAACAGCGTGAGCCGGAATGACGTCGGTGCTCCGCGTTTCCTTCGCATGTAGATAGGTTATCGTGACCGGCTTCCCCGCATGAGCCTGAACAAAATCGGAAAATGCTTCCGGTGTGAGCTCCGTAAGAATGACATTCTCGTCTTCGACTCCGAGAATTTCATCGCCCGCAGCCATGCCCGCCGAATCCGCGGGAGATCCGGGAATCACGTTTGCAACCATGAGACGCACTGCCTCGCCGGGTAAGGGTGCTTCTACCACCCGCGGAATTCCCACATGCAGCGCTACCGAGAAAAGTGCCCATGCCACGACTGCGTTCATCGCGACTCCCGCAATAAGAATGAGCGCCTGCACGGCGCGATTGGCATCCACAAGAGAGCCCGTACCGTGTTGCCCCTCCCCCACGTCGCCGAAGAGCCGCACGAAACCGCCAAACGGAATCCAATTGAGTGTGTATTCCGTGCCGCCAAATTTGCCGATCGTGAACGCTCGCGGCGGATAGCCAATGCCAAACTCTTCCACCCTCACTCTCGAAATTTTTGCGGCAATAAAGTGCCCGAGCTCGTGAACAACAATGAGAAACACGAGAATTCCAATGACGAGAAGTGCCGTGAACATATTTCTACAGCAGTTTCAAAAAATCCTCAATGGTGAGACCGGCCTGCTTGAGAATGCGACTGATGAGTTTCTTGCCGAGGTCGCCTGGATGCATCGGGATGGTTACCGTTCGTTTTCGAATGCGGGTGGTGCAGCTTCGCGTGACTGCCTCGCTGGTGAACAATTTCAAAACCCGCCCGCTTAAGCTTGCGCAAAACGACATGCGCCGGCAATTGCGGCACAATGCTCATAATTATGCAAGGCGCACTGGAGTTCGAACGAGTTTGATATCGCCCGTGCGCTTGGCGCGCATAAGAACATCGCCCTCTATCGAGACTTCAATCGCTTCTTTCGCCATACGCTTCGCATGCGCAAGGCTTGTTCCCAAAGTGACAATTTCGGGATATGTGGGAACGGACACAAGGTAGTCTTTTCCGTCCTTCTCGATCACTACGTCGAAAATCCCATATTGGGTCTGAATACGGACTCTCGTTTTCTTACCACTGCGCCGGTTCATAGCTTACTGGCTTACTGTAGGAGTATAGCACATCGAGCGTACGCGAGTTCAATCGCTGCCCGCGCGCGACGATGAGAAAGACGAGGACCGCTGCGCTAGCCATCGACCTTTCCGCTTCTGCAAATATATATCCTCCAGATCAGCGGCAGGAGTTCTATTCAGTTCAGGTATGCGTTCCAATGCCTTTTCTTGTCCATAGAAATCAACCATCGCAAGATTATCAGCGAGAGTATCAAAAAACTTCAAACGCCGCGCTTTGGGTAATGCTTGTATCATTTCGCCAATCATTTGTCTGTATTGTTTGACTCGGGGTCCGATAACAGGACCGCAAAAGAAAATGAGTGTGTCTTTTCCTGATCTGTCTATTCCACGGATCAAATAGTCCATTTTCGTGCGGTCCAACTCATATGCAGCGGCTTGTATACGGGAGCTGAGTTGCTTTGCTACACTTTCTATCGCCACAAGGAAGTCGTCTTCATTTTCTCTGACAAACGGATCATAGAAGACCGCAAGGTCAAAGTCGGAATCTTCATGAGAGTATCCTTCCATTTGCGTGCATCTACGAAAAGTTCTTTATTGGGAATGCCCTCCTTGGTCCGAGGTATGAATAACTTTGATTCGAGTTTCTTGACGTATGAGGATTTATAAGACTCGGCGTTTCCCATAATCAACAATCAACTGCCCATCTCCTTCTCCTTGCTTCCAAACGCTTTTTCCATTTCCTCGTTCGCCTTGTCGATGCGTTTCTGCAGCTCGTCTTTGAGACGAAACTTGTCGTCTTCGGTCAGCTCGCTCGTGCGCACTTTTTCCTGAATGTCTTTCCACGCCTCATCGCGCGCCACTCGTACGGTCGTGCGCGCCTCCTCGAGCTTTCCCTTCGCGAGCTTTATGAGCTGCTCGCGACGCTCTGAAGTCAATTCGGGAAATGTCACGCGTACGATTGTGCCGTCCGAAGCAGTGCCCACACCGAGATTCGCGGCGGAAATCGCCCGCTCGATGTCCTTGAGGAGCGACGCATCAAATGGCTGCACGCGTAATGTCCGCGCATCCTCCACGCCAACACTCGCGACCTGCTTGAGAGGCATCATCGAGCCGTATGCCGAAGCCATCACGCCATCAAGAATTGCCGGTGCGGCACGTCCGGTGCGCAGCCCCCGATACTCTTTCGCGAGCCACTCTTTCGCCGCCACGACCTTTGCCTCAAACTGTTTGAAATCGTAGTTGGCCATTGCCGACACAATATCACACTCGGGGCACAAGAAGCGCGACCTGCTCTAAAAGAGGCTTCACGAGCGCGCCTCGATCCGTAACGTATTTCCGCGCGCAGTAGATTGCATGAAGCCCTGCGATGTCACCTCCCTCCCCTACCTTGCTCTCCAGCGACGCAAGAAAAGAAAGAATCGCTCCGAGGTCACGCTTATCGTCTTCTCCCTTTTCGAGAAGCGGTTTCAGTAAATCGAGACGCATCTCTGGGAGCGCGGAGAGAAACTGTTTTGTGTCGATTGCATTTTTCCGCACATGCTTTCCTTCAAGGATAAGTATCTGAACTCGTGAACGGAGCGTTGGAAGAAGCGTCTCCGGCGATGGCACAATGATAAAAAATAGCGCATTGCCCGCCGGCTCTTCGAGCGTTTTGAGAAGTGCGTTTTGCGCTTCGCGGTTCATATCGGGTGCCGCGATGACAAACACGCGCCGCTCCCCGAGAGGCCGCAGTGAGACACGATCACGAAGCTCGCGCGCCTCGTCGATTCCGAAATATTTGTATGCTCTTACATACAAGTCGGGATTACCTTTTGTCTTGATGTCTTCCTCCTCCAAAAACGCGAGAATATCGGGGAGCATTTCCGGACCTCCTGCCACGAGGTGAGTATTCCCCACCAGCGCTGTCTGCATCGCTTAATTATAGCAATGCGGGGGTATACTGCCGACAAGCAAAGCTTCCATGAAAGATCCGTATCACATTTGGAAAACGGCTGTCGGCACCACGCGCTGGATCGGCTCTCCCACGTCGGTCATCGTGCACACGCTCATCTTTGTCGGCTTCTTCGTCGCTGCGGGAGAGAATTGGATCGCGTTCGAGGACATGTTCCGCGTTCTCACGATCGTCGTTTCGCTCGAGGCGATCTATCTCGCGATTTTTATTCAAATGACGATAAACTACACGACGCAAGAACTTGCCGAGGTGAGCGAAGACATCGAGGAAATTCAGGTAGACATCGGTGAAATTCAGGAAGACGTTGGAGAACTTCAGGAGAACGTCGAAGAAATCAGCGAGGACGTTGAGGAAATTACAGAGGAAGAGAAATCTGAAGAAGCCGCGGAAGAACAAAGAAAAGTCGAGCAGAGAAAAACACTCGCCGATATTCAGACGGACCTCCGCAAACTGATGCAGGACATCACGAAGCTCCAGCAGTCGACGCCAAAAGAGAGCCAGCACCCAAAAGCTCAATAGAGCTTAGCGCCCGACACCAATGCTTCGCATCAGGAAAGCTCGCATTAGTGAACGGATAAACTTCTACCGTTTTGCAATAATGGCTTTTTTATACGCCTCGAGATGCTTGAGCGCCTCGCCCGTGCCCATTGCAACGCAAAACGGTGCGTCTTTGGCGAGCCGTGCCCGCACGCCGGTGCGGCGGAAGACGAGCTCGGGAAAGTTCCTCAAAAGGCTCGTGCCGCCCGTCATGACGATGCCGTTGTCGATGATGTCGGCCGCGAGCTCGGGAGGCGTATCCTGCAGCACGTCTTTCATCGCATTGATAATCGTGCGTAATTCTTTCCCGATCGCGCGTACGACTTCGTTGGTGCCAATCTCAAGCGAGCGAGGCAAGCCAGTAAGGTGATCGCGACCTTTCACCGTCATCAGAAGTTCCTGTTCGATGGGCACCGCCGAGCCGACCCTGATCTTTACATCCTCGGCCATTTTGTCGCCGATACTTAAGTTGTATGTCTTCTTGATGTAGTCGGCGATCGCGCGATCGAGGGCGTTCCCCGCGCACTTCACCGAGGTCGAGGCGACGATGCCGCCGAGAGAAATCACTGCGATATCGGTCGTGCCGCCGCCGATGTCGACGATCATGTGTCCGCGCGCCTCGTGAATAGGAATCCCCGCTCCGATCGCGGCGAGAATCGGCTCCTTGACGACATAAGCCTCGCGCGCGCCGGCTTTCGTTGCAGCCTCCACGACAGCGCGGCGCTCGGTAGAGGTTACCCCCGCCGGTACGGAGACCATGACTTCCGGGCGGAAGAGGTTCCACTTGCCGAGTGATTTACGAATGTAGTAGCGCAGCATCGCCTCGGTAACACGGTAATCGGCGATGACACCGTCTTTCATAGGCCGATACGCGATGATCTCATCGGGGGTGCGCCCGACCATCTCTTTGGCATCGTTGCCTACCGCGAGAATTTTATTGCCCGCAGTGGAAACCGCCACGACCGACGGTTCATTGAGAACAATTCCCTTCCCCGGCACAAAGACCAAAACCGTTGTCGTACCCAAATCAATGCCGAGTTTTGGAGAAAACGAGAAGGCCATAGGGAGAGCATTGTATGCGCTTCAAAGTCAAAAGGCAAAAGCAACCCATCTTCAGTTCTTCACTCTTTTGACCTTTGCCCTTTGAGTTATGCCTTATTTTCGTACTTCTCAGGGTTGAGGAGATACCAAAACTTCTTCGAGAAATTCTGCGCGTCGTCGCATACACGCTTAATATAATAGAGATCTTTCGTCGGAATTTTCTCCAAGAGTTTCCCCATCCGTCCCATCGTTAACGGCGGCAAGCCGTCACGCACTCGGCTTTTGTTCAGCCGCTCGCAAAAATATTCCATCAGCTCTCCCCGCTCCGTCGCGCGGGTTTTAGTCAACGCCTTCTTCAGGTGCGCGCCTATGTGCCGCATGGCAGTATTGTACACTTTTCGCTATAGTTCCTGACATGCGAACCATTTTGCCTGCAAACAATAATCCTGTGCTTCGAGAAATTGCAAGGGAAATTCCAATTTCCGAGCTGCCGACGAAACGAATTCAAAACCTTGTGCGGGAGATGAAAGCGCTGCTCAAAAAAGAAGAGTATGGCGTCGCGCTCGCCGCGCCGCAGGTCGGTGAATCCCTGAGGCTTTTTATAGTCTTAGGTCGCGCCCTTGCTCGCAGGAGCCGAAGTGCTCCCGACGAACCAGAGCGGAGACGCGATGAGGCGACGCCTCATCGTATTGAGCCGACGATGCCGGATCAGGTGTACATCAATCCCGAGTTCATCAAGATGTCGCGCGGAAAGAAAGAAAAACACGAGGGCTGCCTTTCGGTTCGCGGCAAGTGGGGCACCGTACCACGTGCCGAGAAAGCTGCCGTTCGCGCATACGACGAACATGGCCAGCGCTTCACGCGCGGCGCATCCGGTTTCCTCGCGCACATCTTCCAGCACGAAATCGACCATCTCCAAGGCATTCTCTACACCGACAAAGCAACTAAGTTGTATGACGAAAAAAGTGAAAAAGAAAAGTGATACACGCTTCGCGTTTTTTGGCACACCGGAGCTTGCCACGGTATTTCTCGACGATCTTGAGAGAGAGGGGCTCGTTCCGTCGCTTGTCGTCACCACACCCGACAGGCCGAAAGGCAGAGGCATGGCCCTTACTTCTCCGCCTGTAAAGATGTGGGCGGCCGCGCGGAACATTCTCGTTCTCCAGCCCGAACGCCTTGATACGGAATTTGTCTCGAAGCTCGCAGCTCGAAGCTGGCAGCTATTCATCGTCATTTACTACGGAAAAATACTGCCGCGCGAACTTTTTTCGATACCAAAACACGGCACCATCAATGTACATTTCTCGCTCCTTCCACGATGGAAAGGCACCTCACCGATACGAGCCTCTATATTGAACGACGACGGCAAAAGCGGAACATCGCTTGTCCTGATGGATGAAAAGATTGATCACGGCCCGATAATTGCTCAAAAAGAATTCCATATCGCAAAATGGCCGCCGAGCGCAAGGGAGCTCGAGGTCTTCGCAACGCACGAGAGTGCGAAATTATTAAGCGCCGTCATTAAACTGTGGGTTTCCGGTGAGATTGAAGCGCGTGAGCAAAACCACGATCTTGAAACGATGTGTCCGACCTTGAAAAAAGACGACGGGCTGATCAATCTCTCCGACGACCCCTACAAAAATCTCCTCAAAATACGCGCGTTCGACAGCACAATCGGCACCCATGCATTTTTCGAGCGCGGCACTTCGACAAGCTCAAGGCAAGCGAAGCGCATTCGCGTCCAAATTCTGAATGCACACATGGACGACCACAGTCTCATCATCGACCGCGTCAAACCCGAAGGCAAGCGCGAGATGGACTACGAAGATTTCCTGCGCTCCGGCGCACAATTGATCTAACCTGTGAATAACGAAACCCCTCAAGCATCGATTTTCTGATACACGCCAAATACTCCTCAGGCGAGGTTTGGAAAGCGAACACGAATTGTCACCTTGAAGCACGAATCATTTCTTTCACTTTTTTCACACAAGCACGAACGAGAGGATGGCAAAGATGATGTTGGCAATACCACCGTTCACCGATCGGACAAGATGATTTTCAATACCATGAAAGAGTTTCAATGATCGAAAATCAAACTCAATCTTGAAGCGGGTGTTGTAGATTGCGGTTTGGAGTGCTGTCGCCAGCTTCTTCATCTTTTTCTGTGGCTTAATGAGTGCAATTCGTTTGCCCTCGATGTACATCTCCTTCTCCAACTCTTCCGATACGTAGCCAGCGTCCCCGACAAAAATACCGTTCATATCGCGAGCTGCTTTCTTGAAGAGACGACGGTCATTGCTTCCTGGTGGCGAGAGCGCGAACGAGAGCAACTTTCCCTTGAGGTCACGACACCACGTCAATTTAAGCCCGAAATAGAAGCCTTTTCCGGAGTGACCCCACCCGGCAAGTCCTCGCATCGTGCAATGGTTCTTTGCGTTCTTCGGGAGGCACACCGGAATGTCGGTGGCGTCAATGAGTTTGATCAGATGCGCATCGGTACTGTGCATACGCATAAGGGCAAACAGAATCCTCAGCGCGACGAGCGCGTAGCGGTTCACCGAGCACACGAAGGTGTTATACGAACATTTCAGTGCCTTCGCATAGTCCCGATACACCGATATTTTCGTACACCGCGTCGAGCGATGTTGGTAGAGCGCAAACGTAATCGCGTCTTCTATTTTGATTGCTAACGGTCGACCGTTCTTTGGTGCTTCAGAGTCAAAGAGCTTTAACTTTTTTCCAATGTGGGTGACAATGTGTTTGAGGTTGTGGAATATTTGAGGAGTCATACCTCTGCACAAGACGCGTCCCTTGGGACGCGTCTTTGCATGATACCAACAATGGCGTTTAGGGAGTTTCGTTATTCACAGTAACGCACTTGTTTATCTGTTCCGGTCGCGACAGATAAACAAGTGCGATATCGCGTCACTGCCCGAAGCGCAAGAGGCGCTTCGCCAAGGCGCCGCCCTTGCGGTACAGACGAATATGAATTTTCCTCTCACGTCGAAGCTGCCGCTCCACCTCCTCTTTCACGTCGTCGATAGCTCCGTTGATGCTCTCCGAATTGTTCCGCGCATAAATACGCTCCGCGCCGGGAACAATGACGTGCATTTCGGCAAACCAAATATTCGCGCCATGGCGCGGACGGCCAGCATCGCGCCCGAGTTCGACCTCGACGCGCGCAACATCCTCAAAACCCACAAGCAATTTCTGAAGCGATGCCACGCGGCTATCGAGATACGCCTGCACATCCGGCGTCATCTGGAAGTCGGTTGCTTTTACACGAATGTTCATGTTATTGACTCGCTCTGCGATACTTCCCCATCAACTCTGCCTGCTCGAGCACGTGCCCTTCCATCGCCTGCAAAACGTCTGCTTTCGAAGCACCCGCGGGAAGATCGAGCATTATGTCGAGCGCATAGAGCTTGAAGAAGTAGCGGTGTTCGCTCGGCTCGTACTCACGCGGCGGGCAGGGCCCGGTGTACTGATTCTTCCCCGCTCCATTCGCCCCTGCCGTGCCAGCGCTCCCCGCCTGTGCAATCTCTTTCGTTTCAGGCGAAATATTGAAGAGCGCCCAATGGTCAAACACGCTGTCTGGCTTGAGCGCTTTTGGCACATCTGGATCGTCCATGATCAAGACGAGTGATTTCGCGCCTTCCGGCACGCCCGCGATCGAAAGCGGAGGCGAGACGTTTTCGGCATCGCACGTAAACTGCGACGGTATCGAGGTACCAGTTTGAAATGCGGGGCTTGTGAGTGAAAGCGTCATAGATTCTGATGAGCTTGTAAGATTTCCATTCTGCCGATAGTTTATGGAGTTGCGATTAAACGCGTACCACGCGCCTGCACCTACGATGATAACTGATAATCCGATGAGTACGTAGGTATTGCGCATGAGAAAAGTATAGCATCCTCCGCTCAGACACTCCGAAGCAGTAATCTGATATGATGCGGCCACGTCACATCTGTATGGCAAAAAGAATATTGATCGGGATCCTCGCTGGATTTGTTGCGTTCTCGGGCTACACGCTCTGGAGCGAAAACAGAACGATCAGCGCGGAAGGCAGCGCGCAGAAAGAGACGGCTTCTTCTTCAAATGCGTCGGGCTCGGGCGGTACCGCGGAAACACCGAACAAGAAAACCATCGAAGACATCGCTCACTCTTGGCAGACATTCAATAACTGCTCCTCGATAGGGCTTATGGGCGCGCTCTCCCATTGGGGCATCAGAGATAGTCAGGAAGTTATCGCGCAGGCAACGCGCCCGTGGAACAATCCGCGCGGCGACAACGACGACAAATCCGTCACTCTCTACGAGCTTGCCGCGTACGCCGAGGAAAACTACGGCCTCGTAACCTATGTGCGCCCGAACGGAAGTCTTCCACTCTTGAAGGAATTCGTTGCAAACGACATCCCCGTCGTTGCGCGCACGCTGATGTATCCGAAAGACGACATCGTGCACTATCGCGTCGTGCGCGGCTACGATGACGACGCGGGAAAAATCATAGAAAGCGACGGCATCAATGGACCAAACTTCTCCGTTACCTACGACGACTGGATGCATATCTGGAAGAATTTCAACTACTCGTACCTCATCGTCGTACCTCCGGAGAAAAAGGCGCTTGTCGCGCGTATTTTGGAAAGCGAGCGTGACGAAAAAACAGCGTGGCAAAACGCGAAGGCGCGCGCCGAGGAGGAGCTTGCAAAAAATCCTTCCGACACGATCACGCACTACAACCTCGTGACAGCGCTCTACTATCTCGGAGACTACGAAGGCACGGTGCGAGAGTTCGAGAAGATAGAACCGCGCCTCACGCGAAGAGTATTGTGGTACCAACACGAACCAATCGACGCCTACTTCCGGCTCGGGAATTACGACCGCGTTCTTGCGCTTACCGACGCCATCATCAACGACAACAACAAATCCGTCTCGGAACTCTACGTTCTACGCGGAAAAATCTATGAGAGCCGCGGCGATACTGCTGCCGCTCGCAGCGAGTACGAAAAAGCATTGCTGTACAACAAGTATTTGCAATCAGCCAAAGACGCGCTTGCGGCTCTCGGAAACTAAGCGACGGCTAGATTTTCTGGTGATTGGGTGGTAATTTACCCTGAACAAGCAAGTGACCGAGAAGCCGCTCTACGACGGGAAAAAGAGCTAAAGAGCTTCCGAGGTCGTGAGTTTGTGAAGAGACATATTCCGGGGTAACTCAATGGTAGAGTGGCACGCTGTTAACGTGTAAGTTGTGGGTTCGAGTCCCACCCCCGGAGCAGAGAGTTGGTGTGGCAAACGACCTACCCCCGTCCAAAAGGACGGGGGTAGTGTGAATTCCTCCGCCCCCCGCCCCCGCCCGAAGACTTTGTTATCGGAAGACCCGAGTGCTTGGACAATGTACGTTACAGGAGTAAATTGGCCATACCAATGGAACCAGCTTCGACATCAGGATTCTACGACCGCCTCAAGAAGACCCGTAAGGACGGGGACGATTTGGCGGGATGCATAGAGGAAACTGTCGCCAAACTTGCTGCCCAGGATACATCGGCTAAGAAACCAGGCATTTTACTCGGCAAGATTCAAAGCGGAAAAACAAGGGCCTTCATAGGGGTCATCGCCCTAGGATTCGATCGCGGGTATGACATCGCAATCGTGCTTACCAAAGGTACGAAAGCCCTTGCTGAGCAGACCTACGCCCGTCTGTCCACTGATTTCAAGGAATTCGTTGACGATCACCAGATACAGATATTCGACATCATGCACGTGCCGGAAAATCTCGTAGCTTGGGAACTGAGGCAGAAGATCGTGATGGTGGTAAAGAAAGAGAAGAACAACCTCAAAAGAACCTTCAAGGCTCTGATGGAGACATACCCAGACTTACAGCACAAGAAAATTCTTATTATCGACGACGAAGCTGATTACGCGAGTGTTACGTACCGTCGTGATAAGGAGAGCGGAGAGATAGCGCAAGGCACGATAGGCAAAATGATTGACGAGCTGAGAACCAGTGTGGCAGCATCCGATTTCCTGCAAGTGACTGCGACTCCGTACTCACTTTACCTGCAACCTGACGATTCCTTGCCAGAAGCCGGGTACGTTTTTATCCCCAAGCGTCCTGCTTTCACGGTATTATTGCCGATTCACCCTAACTACGTAGGAGGAGATTTTTACTTTGCCGATGACCTCGACCCCTCCAAAATCGGGTACTATGTCTTTCAGGAAATTCCAGCAGAGGAACGTGATGCCTTACAGAAGCCCGATGGGCGGCGGTTCAAACTCGATGAAGTTCTTACCACAAGAGCAATAAAGATGCTTCGCAAAGCGGTGACAAACTTTATAGTAGGCGGATGTATCCGCCAGTTGCAGCAGGCGGCGGCCGGCGAAAAGGAACAATACTACAGTTTTATCATTCACACCGAACGCTCAAGAGCGTCCCATAATTGGCAGATACAGGTCGTTGAGAATCTGATAGACGACTTCAAGAAAATAGCCGCTGAGAACCCTACTCAATTCGAAACGTTGATACGCGAAGCATACGAAGATCTCTCGCCGTCCATGAAAGCTGGCGGGCTCGACGTACCAAAGCTGGAGGACGTGCTCCGAAAGGTCACGGAAGCCGTGAAAGAAGAGCGGATCATGGCTACGAAAGTGAACTCGGAAATTGAAGTTCGACAGCTACTAGACGAAAACGGCCAGCTCAAACTTCGCACACCGCTGAACGTTTTTATCGGTGGGCAGATTTTAGACCGGGGCATTACTGTTGCCAACCTCATAGGATTCTATTATGGGAGAAACACACAGAGATTTCAGCAAGACACCGTGTTACAACATTCCCGTATGTATGGGAGCCGGCCGCTATCGGATTTGGCTGTTACGCGCTTCTACACGACCAAGAACATATACGACATAATGAAGCAGATTCACGAGTTTGACACAGCTCTTCGCGAAGCGTTCGAGAGCGGAGCACACGATCACGGTGTTTATTTCATTCGCCAAGACGAGAAGGGCAGAATTGTGCCTTGCTCTCCGAACAAAGTTCTCATGTCCGACATATTTTCCTTGCGGCCGTATAAGAGGTTCGTTCCGTATGGTTTCCAAACCATAGCTCCCTCCAATCTTGCGAGGAAAATTGGCAAGATTGATCAGAAAGTTAACGCGCTGCTCTCGTCGAGCGGACCTGACCAGCCGGTTCTGATTACCCTCGAACAGGCTGGCCGGCTCCTTCATTCAATCGAGGAAACCCTTGAATTCGAGAAGGGATTTGGGTTTGATTGGCACTCACTCCACGCGTCGCTCGACTTTCTTTCGAAGTATCCCGACAAAAAAGAACATTGTGGTCACGTATGGTTACTAGTTAGAAGGGGTCGTGACAACAGTCGTATGAGAAGCGATGGACTTCGTTACTTCGACGCACCGGATACCGCACACATAGAAGGTAAGATTGCCCGAGAAAAAGCGGTGACAATTCCGATGCTTATGCTCTTCGGACAGAACGGGAAAGAAGAGAACGGCTGGCGCGACTCGCCATTCTGGTGGCCAGTTGTCGTGGCACCGAAAGAAACCCACACGGCAATATTTGCCGGAGAGCTTGCGAAATAGTTAGGAAAGGAATTTCTCGATACGTTCAAGCGCGCTGTGCTTATTCTTGCCCCCAAGCTGATGGCCCCATATTCGGAGAACTTTCCACCCAGAACGACGCAGTGCAGTGAAGTTCTTCCTGTCTCGCCGGATATTTGCTGATATTTTTTCACGCCAGAAATCACTGGGTAGTTTGTTTTTCCAGCGAGTAAAGTACCACCCGTGCCAGAAATCTCCGTCGATGAAAACAGCCCGTTTTTTGGTAGGAATCGCTATATCCGGTTTGCCGACGATCTTGTCGTAATGTTTTCGAAAGTGGATACCGCTACGTCGTAAATATGCAAAGGCCTCCTTTTCCAGGACACTGTTTTTAGAGCGAATCATGGACATGATCGCGCCCCGCTTTTTCTTGGAATATATGTCCGCCATTGCTTACGGATTTCTGACCTTGGTCGAATGGTCGAGACGCCAGAACAAATGTGAGAGTAAGCTTAACGCATCAAGACAGTCCTCTTCGCTGAAAAGTTTCGTTTCTCGCAATTCCAATATTTCCTCGTGGTCTACGACGTTTCTTCCTCCGGCAACGATGCCTACGGAGAACATTTTGTGAGCTTCTCTAATATTACTCAGTGTTCGTTCCTTGAAGTCGGTCCCGTCCGATTTTTTGTACCCTTCGGTAACGGATAAAATCGGCCCCGGCGGATCGAACTTGAAAGCTTGTTCCATAACAGGCCTGTCGTCAGTCTGTGTGACCCCCGATTTCTCCCTAACTGCTTCGACGTATCTTTTAGCGGCCTCGAGAAATGCCGTGTAGTAATTCTGATCTTCGTAATATTGCTTCGAGACCCTCCTGACTTCGGGATGCAAGTAACGCCAGTGGTATTTCGGATATTCGGGAACTATGTCATGAAAACTCCGTACGGCTTCGACTCCTATCTCATCAGGCAACTCGGGCTCTTTTATAATCGCACGTACTACGGATTCGACTTTCCCTCGAACGTCATCCGGCAATTTACTGAACCAGTCTTCGGTATTTACCCCCGTTGATTCCGTGATTTTCTTTTTACGTATGGCTTCTCTCTTCAAGCGCCAGTCCTGCTCTAGCCAGTTCATAAGCTTACGAAGATAATCCCGTAATTCGACCATTTCTGGGTTACCCCACCTGAGAGACTGACGGTCGGTCGTGATAACGTCTTCTTCCAAGTCGTCTATGAAATCGACTTCGAGCCATCCGGTCAGATAGGAGAAAAAGTGACTCGAAGTACTCTCCGAAAAGTATTCCGGCTGGTTGACGAGTTTTCTGCGGGAAAACAGGGTGACTCCGCGCATATTGGTGCGCGGCGGAATCGGCGTTTTGGTGGCTATCAGGTGTCCTTTTATCTCCGCTTTTCTGGGGTAGGAAGATTCGACGGGGGTGTCTTCGGGGACCTTCCACTCCACTTCCTTCTCTAGCTCTTCGTACTTTCTTTCGTTCCGCACGGGAACAGCTTCTCCTTCATTGTGCGCAATCGATACTTGAAAGGTATCGTCCACTATGAACATCTTCGAAAGCGCGACCGCAAGCCTGTCAGGGTCGAAATCGCTGACGCGGTTGAGGTTCCTGAGTGTAATAACGGTTCCGTGAAGCTCGGGGGCACAGTTTTGTTCCTGACGCATGATTGCCGGCTTGTATTCACCGACAGAGCTTATTATGTCCTCCCAGCGCATAAGAAATGCGGTCTCCTTTCCGTTATTGTGAGTCACGACCTCGATCTCGCGAGCAATGCCGAAAAAAGAGAGTTTACCCAGACCTTTTTTCCCTATGATCTTTCTTCCTTTCGGCGTCGTTTGGATGCCCTCCTCATCACGGCGATTGCGCCCTACTCGCAGAAATTTTGCATTGATATCGGCGAACGACATCCCCAAGCCGTCATCCTCAACGATAATCTCCTTCGCACCGTTATCTTTCAGCGATACGTTCACTTTCCCAGCATCCGCATCGTACGAATTCGCAATAAGCTCTGCCAAAACGGGCGGCAGAGTAGAGTACATCTGAATTCCGAGATGCTCTATCGTCGCCGGATCGAAAGTCATTCTGAGCTCGTTTCCATTCATGTTCATTATCGCTTATGTTTCCTCACTATCGTTTCTCCGACCCGTTTCGCAAATTCGGGTGGCACCGCATTTCCGATGATGCGAGTAGCCGTTGCCGTATTTTTGCAATAAAAGGCATAGTCCTTCGGGAAGGTCTGTAGCGTCGCTCCTTCCCGTATGGAAATCCCGCGATCCTCTTCGGGGTGAGCGAACCTCCCGTTGGATATGCTGATAAACTTCGTCGTAATCGTGGGAGCTGGTTTGTCCCAGCGCATTCTGCCGTAGTTATCCACGAACTCCTTGCCCGTATAGGACTTCCTTTTGAGTTTCTTATCATTCGCCCAGTCAAGCCATGACCCTCCGTTTTTTGGGGTCTTTCGCAAGCGCATCAAGTTTTTACTCGTCAGCATTGCGGTTGAATGATTGAATGAGGTCGTATCGACATTACCGGCCCGTATCTTCTCGAATCCGTTTTTCTGGCCCAAAAAATCATCTACCGACGGAACGGCGTTTTTGTCAGGCTGAGGGAATATCGCTTTCTTATGTAATCGGGAAGCCAGGAGCGAAAACCTGCGTCGCGTCTGAGGTACGCCGTATTCGCTCATATTCACGATACCGAAATGTACGGCGTAGCCTTTTTTTTCGAGACCTTTAATAAAAACGTCGAGCCCGCTCCTGTCTTTTTTTGACAAGATGCCGGGCACGTTTTCAACGAGGACGTATCCGGGGTTGAGGTAATCGACGAAACGCTTGAATTCCAGAAGTAGGTTTTTTGACTTCTCCGACTTTGTTTTGTCGGTCCTGATGATCGACCAGAATTGGCAGGGGCTACAACCGATTAGTATCAGATCGTCATCATTCTTTTTGAGCGCGAGGCTCTTCTCAAGTTTTCTTTCCTTCAGGTCGAAAACGTCGGCAAGAATGAATTTCGTACCTGGATTATTTTTTACATACGTTTCCTCGCAAGCGGGATCATTGTCGATGCCGGCAATGACGTCTATGCCTGCCTGTCTAAGACCGCAGGTCATGCCGCCGCCGGAACAGAAGAAATCGACCGCTTTGATTCCTCGTTTTTTCATGGGTTCATTTTATCTCGACGACCTTCATCACCTCATCACCATAGTGGTTGATGACCTTGATCGCGATCTTGCCGGTCTTAGGCTTCGGGAAGGGGCGGGAGACGGTTGAATATAGCTCTTCCCAAACCTCCTCGCTTATGTCGGCTTTGAGGGCTTTCTTGAGCTTCTCGTACGGTTTATCCGCGCCGAGGAAGTACGCCTGCGTCACGAAGAATGCTTGGTCGTTGTAGTTGGTGTCTACAAACCATGCCGCGATATCGTGCTCGAGTTCGCCATCGCCCGAGGAGCGTATCTCACTCTTGACCGGGTCGTACACGTCCATGCCGATAATTTCCACTACCACGCCTTGCTTCGTTTCTTTGACGTTCACCTCCGGCTCGCCGAACGTGAGGAAGAGGTTGCCAGAGCCGGTCTTCTTGAGAAGGTCTCCCATTGAAAGGTCGGGGTTGATTTTCACGCGCATAATCGTGAGACCGTTTTGCTGCTTTGCCTCCGTGAATGCTGATGCGTCGAATGACGTGGCTGCAACTACAAGCAGATCTGTGAATTTCTTGGCGACTCGCGCGGCGTCGCGGATGAAATCGTCATCTACGCTTCCGAACTCGGGTCCTATGGCGACGGCGACCTTCTTGAGACCTCCTTCCGTTTTGTACTCTCCGACGGCCTGTACCTCAGGCCCGCTCGGAAGAATTTCGAGATTCTCAAATTCCACGCGTGCCCCCTTCTTGCCAGTCTGCACGCCTGCCTTGCGGAGGTTCTCAACAACCGTTTCCACGAACCTCTCGGACGCAACCATTTCTTGCGCGTCGGAGACGCGATGCGGCGCAAGAGATTCAACTGTGAACGGTCCACAGACACGCACAACTTCCTTATTCTCGAGCGGTTGGTCATAGAGTACCTCTCGCTCTGACTCTTCGTCATTTGCAAGTGATTTCAACATTATGTGGGGAACGGTTTTGTAGACAAAGCCCGCAGCAACATTCGCTTTCGTGTCGTCTCCGTTCTCCTTGAGTTTATAGTACGGAAATTTGCCGGTCATGAGCCTAGTACGGGCAAGTGCAAACGCTACGCGCGATGTGTCTATCGTTATCCAACGGCGACCCCACTGTTCTGCTATATACGCTGTCGTGCCAGATCCACATGTTGGATCGAGCACGGTATCGCCCGGGTCAGTGGTCATCAATAAGCAGCGCTGGATGACTTTTTTTGCGGTTTGAACAACGTACACTTTTTCTTCATCAGAAAATCCAGCGATGGCGGTATCGCTCCATACGTTGGCTATCGGAATCACTGGGAAATCATCTATAAATCTTACATAATTCAAATTATTACCAGAAACCATCAACCTCTTCTTCTCAATGAGTTTTTGCATTCCGGCTGGGCTAGTTTTCCAGAAATTCTTTTTGGGAATAAAGGTTTTCCTATCAAGTTTTACTGGGAACCGAGAGTTGTCGCCTCCGCTTTGGGAGGTCATGTTTTGCAGCGAGAAGACTCGGCCTGGCGGATTGCCCGAACTAATCTCTTCTCTTGTTAGTTTCCTCCGAGTGCCGTCCGGCAATTCCGTCCAAATGTAGCTGTTCATCTGTTCTCCTCCGACTTCCTTGTCGAAATACAAGCGACGATATTTCAAAGACTGAATATCTTTTGCGTACCAGATAACAAAGTCATTTATGGTATCGAGATAAGAAGACGCTTTGCCGCCAGTTTTTACGAAAGTAATCTGATTTACCATATTCCCACTTCCAAAGACTTCGTCCATCAGGTTGCGGACGAGATGCACGTTTTCGTCATTTATCTGTACGAAGCAGGAGCCGCTCTCGGTGAGAAGCTCACGCGCGGTGATGAGTCGATCACGCAGGTAGGAAAGATAGGAATGTATGCCAAGTTCCCACGTATCGCGGAATGCCTTTATCTGCTCGGGCTGACGAACAAAGTCGTCGAGCTTGTTGTCCTTCACGTCTCGCTTGCGCGTGGAGACCTGCCAATTCGAGCCGAATTTGATGCCGTAAGGCGGGTCGATGTAAATCGTTTGAATCTTGCCGCGGAAGCCCTCCTTTTCAAGAAGCGAGTTCATCACGACGAGCGAATCGCCGAGAATCATGCGGTTACGCCAGTTGTCCTCGTGCTTGTAGAAGTCGACTGCTTTTGCCGCCTGCACTTCTGCTGTTTCGCCGAAGAGCATCTGTTGCTGGCTGTCGGATGCGCCTGCTTTGAGCCGAGCAATGAGTCCCTCCGGCGCGATGTTCTCCTGTACGTAAATAGGAACCGTCGAGACGCTAAGCCCCGCTCCCGCCTCTTCCTTGCCGGTCCATACGAGCTGTGGGTCGAGCGAGGGGTCGTATGCGTACTTTTTCTTTACCGGCTGTTTCTCCCGCGCGGACAGGTTTGCCGACTCTTCCTGCGTCGGGATGCGCGGGCGCTTCGCTCGGTGCTTGTAGCTCTTGACCGGTGCCGCGGCTGTCGGTTGCTGTATTTTCTTTCGTGCCATATGGGTATTGTACTAGCTCGCGTTCCGTATCAGGTCACGGATGAGTTTCTGCGTCTCGTGAATGTCGCGGATCTCAAGCATCGCCCATTTTCCGAAACCGCCGTGGTTGTTGATCGCCGGGACCCACAAGTCCGTCGTGGTCTTCACTTTTGCTAATTTCATCTGGTCCTTCTCGCCAGTCACCTCGATAATCAGGTTGAGTACGTCGCCGTTCGGAAGTTTGAGCTTGACGATGTAATCCGGGAAGTATGGGTGCGTCGCTCCGTTGCGCTCGTAGGGAATGACGAAGTGCAACTTGTAGTTCTTGACGTAGGAGATGACCTCGTCCATTTCCTCAAGCCGCTTAGCGACTGCCTGTTCCCATACTTCGGTGTCCGCTACGACGTAGTTGAGATGGCTCTTCTTCGTCTCGAAGACCGGTCGTGTCGTCAGGAAGTCGACACCTGCGGTCGAACCGCGGAAGCTGCGACCGGAGAGCACAGGAATGAGTTTGCGTTCGCCTTTCTGTTCGGCGAGGTTCTCGGTCACTATGGCGTGCTGGATTTTCTCGCACGCACTCCGGAGATAGTCACCGACCGTAAGGTAGCCGATGAACATATTGTCCTTGAGTACGACCTGCGTTTTGACGTACTCTTCAACGATGCGCTTGAGCTGCGGGAAAAGCCAATATTTCTCCGCGCCATCGGCATCGCGATAGTAGCGCTTCAGAAGTTCCGCCGTGAGGCGCGTGATGACTTCGCCCTCGCGCCGCTCTCGGATTTTCTCCATAGTCTCCTCAGTCTCTTCACCGATAATCCCCTCAAGAACGATCTTCGTCATTTCATTTTCAATCACAGTCTCGGACTCCTTGGTGAACTTCGCCGCGAGTTTCTGTTCGTCTATCTCATAGTGATAGCCCTCGACTCGCGGGAAGATAATCTCGTATTTTTCCGCGCGTTCCGGTAGGGCTTCCACGTGGTGATACTCGATCGGCGGCGGGGGTGGCGGCGGGTTTTCTCCTTCGTCCCACAGAATAAATGGCACGCCGTATACCTCGGCGTATTCAGCCCGAAGTAGACCATTTTCATCTGGGTTGTACTCCACGCGCCGGAGAGCGCGTCCGACAACCTGCTCGCACAGAAGCTGGGTCGAAAATGCACGTACGCCAAGGATGTGCGTGACGGTATTCGCGTCCCACCCTTCCGTGAGCATGGAAACGGAGACCACGCATTTGATGTTCTCGCCGAGGCGGCCAGGTTTACCGACCGTATTCATTACCTCGCGAAGCAGTTCTTCATTGGTTGGCTCGTCGCGCCCGGGGAAGCGGCGGCGATATTCGATGCGGAACTCATCTATCTCCCGCGCGAATGTTTTTTTGAATTCGGGAGTGACGCTCTCGCCGCTTTCGAGCCGCGCGCTGTCGATGAGAAGCGTATTTGGTTTATCCAAGAGCGCATGGCCGTCCTCGTTTCTGAAGATCTCTAGGTTTCCTTTTTCAATCGCGATTCGGCCTCCGGCCGTCTGCGATTCGCGTCCGGCAATCCATTCGTACACGAGTTTCGAGACTGCCATGTTGTTACAAACCACGATCATGACCGGGGGCATGACATCTCGCTTCGTCTTTTTCGCCTCCTCGTAGCGCTGATGGTACTTTTCATAGCTGCCGTAGAGTGAAAGAAGCGCCTGCTCGAGTTTCCCAGGTACGCGCTCGGCGGGCAATTCCTCCCGGATGTGCGCCCATAGATTTCTGAACTCCGGTAGCGATTCTCGCGCAATACGGTCGTCCGAACTCGGCAGACGCGGGATTTTCACGACGCCGCTTTCGAGCGCATCGAGGAGAGAAAAATCATAGACGCACCATGGGAACAAAGTACCTTCCGGATAGCCCGAACCCGAAAGAAAATAAGGTGTCGCGGAAAGATCAATAACGGCGTTGACGTTGGTGCGTGAGGCGAGCGTCGTGAGGCCCGCGAGCCAAACTCGCGCCGCTTTGTTGTTCTCCGCGGCCTCGGCGCGCTCTTCGGCCGTGAGTGTTTCTTCGGACGGTTTTTCCTGGTAGCAGTGGTGCGCTTCGTCGTTGATGACGAGAATACGCGAACGACCGGCGATGCTTTTGAAAACGCGCCGCGCCATCGATTCCGGAGATTCGAGCATGGCCTCTTCGTCTATGAGACCGGACGCTTTCATGACGCTTCCGACCGAGAAGCGGGTACGTGGGATCATCTGTTGGAAATTGACGATGAGAATGTTCGCGCGGTTCAGCTCGTCGAAATCGGAGAGTGAGACTATGTCACGCTCTCGGTAGTAGTTTCTCGGATTGTTCGGCTGAAGCACGTTGAGGCGATCGCGGATGGTGAGACCCGGAGTCACCACGACGAACGTGTCCGTAAAACGCGTGTCTTGCGGATAGCGAATTTTGTTGAGGGTGTTGTAGGCGATGAGCATCGCCATCACGACGGTTTTGCCGGTACCGGTTGCGAGCTTGAACGCGAGCCGGTAGAGACCGGCGTTCGCGTCCTGATTATGTTTCTTGAGACCATTGATGATCCAGTGCTCGCCGATTTTCTCCGCGATCTCGTTTATATAAATGAGCGTCTCGAGAGCTTCTATCTGACAGAAGAAAAGTTTGTTCTCGCGGCTGTCGTCGGTCCAGTAGAGAAGCAGGTCGTGCGTCGTTTTCGTGACGCCGGGGTATCCGTCTTTTCTCCACGCTTTTATCTTCGCGCGTATCTTATTGACGAACTCGTTTTCCTTGAGCCGCTCGCTGCTCCATGCCTGCGCCGCCGGATCGTGGTTGGCGTTTGCAGCCCGACCACGCGGGCGTTGGATGGGGATCTGCACCGTACTGGGGCGGCGGGCCTCGATGATCTCTTCGGTCAAGCCGCTCTTGTCTGATTTAAAGTGGCGGCTTGGCTCCGCAAACGGAGAATTGAGGATTGGTGATATCTTCATGCAAATCAGGGGAATAAAAGCCACCCGGCTCATTGGCCTCCCGTTCGCACATCTTCGCTTATTTTCGGTCATTTTTCAACGCTTGAACTTGCCTCGGCGCGGAAGCGTATGGTTTTATCCTTCAGCTCGACCTTGCTCCGCAGACACTGGAGCACCTCCCGTTTTTGGTCTTTGTGACCATGGACGAGCACATACTTGGCGTATTTGCGGATATCTGCCTCAAGAGGTCCTTTATCAAGCTCGATTTCTTTGCCAAGCACGCCATGCGCGAGATGGCGGTACCGCGCGATCTCGCGCATGATTTGTTCCTTCATTCCAATCTCGTCGACATCCACTCGGTCAATGACCGATAGCAGTTGTGTTAGCAGTTCCTCTTCGCGTATCGGCCGTTCTTTGCAGTACTTGTCCTTGAATCGCGTGCAGACGTAGTACACGTAGCGGTGCACGTTCCCATTTTTACAGTGCTTAAATTTCTCCTCGGCTGTGATGCCGGAGCCGCATCTGCCGCAAGTGAAGAGCCGGGTGAAATCAAACTCCTTGGTGCCTGGCCGGCGCTTTGGCGGAGCTTTCAGATTCGCCTGTGCCGCGAGGTAGAGTTCTTTGGTGATGATCGGATCGCAGGCACTCTTGTACCATTTGTCGGTACCGACGGGATAGTTAAATTCCCCGTAGTAAAAATGTTCCTTGAGCATTGAATAGATGCCCGAGAGCGCGACTCGCTTGCCCGAGCGCGTCGTAAATCCGATATCGACGAGCCACGTATAGATGTCCCTCCCACTCGCATCTTCGTATGCGACCTTCTCGAACATTTGTTTGATGACTGGCGCGCGCTCTGGATCGAGCATCACGCGTTTCTTGCCTTTATCCGCATACTTGTCGTGGACGTACCCGATTGGCGAAACGCCCGGGCGGTATCCCTGCTCGCATTTGGCACGAAGCCCGCGCTTCACGTTCTCGCCTTTATGATCATTTTCGAGCTTCGCTTGGCTGCACAAAATCATGAGCATGAACTTGTCGTTCGGCGAATTGCTGAAACGCTGGCCGTGCGTGCGTATGTCGATCACGCGCCCGCTATCCATGAGGTCGACGATTGCACCGAGATCTCCGGCGTTGCGGCTGATGCGCGACGGGTCCCATGCGATAATGCCGGTAAATTTTCCAGCTTTTATATCGACAATCAGCTGCTGAAAAACAGGCCGTTGACCAGATTCTTTTGCAGAGTGCGACTCGCGGCGGATTTCAACTACCTCTAATCCTTCTTTGCTCGCCGCATCCGTCATCTCTTTGATTTGAGAGTCGATGGAAAGAGCCTGGAGCTCATCCTGTTCAGTCGATTTTCGGGCGTAGAGACAGTAACGAACCGGTACTATTAATTGCGGCACGAAACCGCTGGGAGCGCTAGGCGTATGGGTTATGGTTTCCATACCCAAAGGAATGACGCTTTGGGCGCGTAAGTCCAGCCCCGAGTTGGCAACTCAAGAGCCTGTAAAAGCGCTGTTTTCGCTTGCTGTTGCGCTTGGGTGTAGCGAGTATACAGTGGTGAAATGAGACAGAGTTACCGCGGGCTCGCCATTGCCGGGATATTCAGTCTCTTTTGCACTTTTGGAACCCTTGTGTCTTCAGCATACGCAGCCGCAGCAGGCGGTGGAGGGGTTAGCAATACAGGCACATGGACCACTCTTGCGATGCCTGGGACAACTAATATATCCCCAGTGGGCATCTCCGGCAACAACGTTGTTGGTTTCTACGACGATGATGCCTCCGGAAAAGTTCACGGATTCCTATACAACATCGCGACAGCAACGTGGACAACACTTGATGTGCCAGGAGCAGTTGTCACATATCTAAATGGTATCGATGGCAATAATATAGTTGGTATTTCCACTGCGGGAGGCGGTTTTCTTTACAATGGAACAAGCTGGAGGATCCTTAGAATGCCCGGAGTAGCTGGTAATATAAACCCAGCTAGCATTTCCGGTAGCAATATTGTTGGTAACTACCTGGATGCGTCCAAACATCAACACGGGTTTCTTTATGACGGAACAACCTGGACAACACTTAATGCGCCGGGAGCAACCGACACACTCCCAACGGGCATCTCCGGCAACAATATTGTTGGTTACTATACTAACGATAACGCCTCTACAACTGCTTACCACGGTTTTCTTTACAACGGAACAAGCTGGACCACTCTTGACACGCCCGGGGCAATTTGGACGATTGTAAATGGTATCTCCGGCAACAACGTTGTTGGTTTCTCTTCCTTGGGTAATTTCCTTTATAATGGGACAAGCTGGGACCACCTTGACATGCCTGGACATGCTAATCCCGCACTAGAGGGTATCGATGGCAATAATATTGTTGGTAGCTTCCTTGACCTCGCTGGTCCACACGGTTTCCGTCCGCAAGGTTTTCTTTACACAATGCCAACTGGAGGGGGCGATAGTGGCACAGAATGGCATCTAGCAGGTGATGCTACGGGCGGAGATTGTTCCTCGATCGGCACCTGGGATGGTCAAACCAAGACCTGCACACTGACACAAGATTTGAGTCAGGAAATTATCATAGACAGCGACAAAGTAATCCTTGATGGTAACGGACGTACGATAACCGGACCCGATAACAATACGGGAAACGGCGTTGATCTTTCTGGAAGGAGTGGCGTCACGATCAAGAATCTAAACGTTAAGAACTTTGATGTTGGAATCCTTCTCGCTGACGCAAACAACAACACACTTATACGCATCACCTCGTCAAATAACCTCTCCTACGGAATCTTTCTCAAATCCTCCGACAGCAATACCCTCGCAGATAACACCGCTTTTAACAACGGGTTGGGAATCGCCCTCGATCTCTCCAACGGCAATATGCTCGCAGGCAACACCACGTCAAATAATGCTAACGGGATCATTAGCTTGGGCTTTTCCAATACATTCACCGGCAACACCGCAACGAACAACCACATCGGAATCTACCTTTCAGGCTCTAGCAGCACCCTGACCGCCAACACCTCATCAAATAACCTCGACTACGGAATCCTTCTCATCAACTCCTCCAATAACAACACCCTAAGTGGCAATACAGTTTCCAACAATCAATTAGCAGGAATCCGCCTCCACTCCTCCAGCAGTAATCGAATTTACCACAACAACTTTATCAGTAACGCTACACAGGTTTCCTTTGACACAACAGATAACGTTGATAATGTCTTCAACCTTGCCTCCCCAACAGGTGGCAATTATTGGAGCGACTATGATGCGCCAGCCGAGGGTTGCAATAATGCAAACGCCGATAATTTCTGCGATGCGCCCTACACCTTCACTGGCGGGCAAGACAATTTGCCGTGGACAAAAATAGATGGTTGGCTTGCCTCAACTACGCCGACATCATCTCCAGTGTCGTTTACTTTGAATGGCAACGGGAGTTCTTTCCATCCTGCCTTCAACAAGGATGGAAGATTTGTCGCGTTTGGCTCTGAGGCTTCCAATTTCGTTCCCAATGATACTAACGGGAAGTCCGATATGTTTGTTTTCGATCGATCAAACGGAGTGTTCGATAGGGTGAGTGTGTCATCCAACGGCGCGCAAAGTAACGCGGGTGCAGGTGGCAGAGGAATGCTCATACAAAGCATGAGCGATGACGGGCGATTCGTGGTATTCAACAGTTCTGACAGTAACTTAGTCGCTGGCGATACAAATGGAATGTCGGATGTTTTTCTTCACGATAGGCAAACCGGCGAGACGACGCGAGTGAGTGTTGCTTCAGATGGAACGGAGGGAAACAATAATTCGCACAGTGAGGCTATAAGCAGTAGTGGAAGATTTATTATATTCACGTCGCTTGCACCAAATCTTGTTCCAGGTGATACCAATGGAACGGACTATGGATTTGATGTCTTTGTGCATGATCGACAAACGGGAACCACCGAGCGGGTGAGCATAGGTCCCAACGGCGAGCAAAGCACTGTGGGTTCAGGGCATCCATCTATCTCCGCAGACGGACGATTCGTTGCATTCTATTCGAGTTCCCCGAACTGGCATAATGATAACTCATCTAGTGACGTATACGTGCGGGATCGATTCACGCAGACTACGGAGAGGATAAGCATCCCTGTTTCGCCTACAGCTTTTAACGGCTCTGGCGGTCCCATAATTAGTGCCGATAGTCGATATGTTGCATTTCCGTCAAACGCCACTTTTGTAGATGCGGATTCTCCAAATGGCAATCAGGTTTTAGTTCATGATCGACTGTTAGGAACCATGACAATCGCCAGTGTCTCTTCGGACGGCGTACAGGCGCAAGCAATGAACGGTGCCTCCCTCCTGTCGATGAGCGACGACGGACGGTATGTGCTTTTTATAACTCGTGATCCAAATCTCGCGCCGAACCCCTCCACTGGTGAATTTCATTTGTATGTGCGTGATCTTACAGCGAGTACAACAGCCAGAGTGGCATCGGGAGCCAACGGTGGTTCTATCAGTGGAGATGGAAGGTTCATCGCATTTTTTAATTCAGATCTCTCTGTGGGAAGCAGGGCCGACATTTTTATTGGGGTCAATCCGCTTTTCGAGCAAGGCTCAGGAAATCAACCAGCAACCCTCACCGTCATAAAGAAAGTAATTAATGATAATGGCGGCAAGAAAAACGTCTCTGATTTTCCTCTTTTCATCGCGCAAGGTGCCGCCGCAACCCCGGTCGAATCTGGGATTGCAAATGAGGTCAGCCCCGGAACGTACAAGGCCACCGAAAGGAACGCCTCGGGGTATTCCTGGTCGTTCAGTGGAGATTGCGACGCGTCCGGTTTTGTCACAATCGCTCCCGGAGATCACAAGACATGCATCATCACAAACGATGACGCATTAATCCTTTCCCAATTGTCGGCAAGCCACCCCGGCGGTATTCCCGAAGGATCAAGCATTGCTGACAGCGCGGTCACATTCACGGGCCAGTTGAAGGATCCGAATAATTTAGTACCTATACAGATGGAAGTAGAGCTTCGACAATTCGCTGAACCGTTTACCGGCAAGGACGACGGCGGAATACTCGTATCCACTCCGGTGCCTGCGGGATCGACTGCGACGATCACGCGCTCCGGACTCGTGCCGGGGGCATATCACTGGCGCGCCCGTATTTTTGGAGGCTCCGAACCACTCACCCAACGGACCGAGTTCGGCGCTGTAGGCAATGCAGACTTTTCTATAGCGCGAGAATATGAGCCAATCCAACCAGTACTTGGTCATTCGGTTTGCGATTATTCCGCAAGAAACCTCGTCTTCATAACTCACGGCTGGAATGGTAATGCAGAGGGTTGGGTGCGCGTCATGGCGGAATCTATCCGGGGACACCTTTCTCAGGCTCATTTGAATGATTGGGCGGTTTGCACATTTGATTGGCGCAAAAGTGCAGAGGGCCTTCCGCAGTCGGCTTATCTCGAGGCAGAAACTCAGGGAGAATATCTAGGACAATTTCTCGTGGCGCATCAGTATGATTCGATACACTTCATTGCCCACAGTGCCGGATCAAATCTGATTCAAACTGCCGCAGATTGGATTCAGCCACGCTCCCCTGGAACAAAGATTCATTTAACTTTTCTTGATGCCTATCAGCCAGCAGGTGCCGCGTTTTCTGACTACGGACTTGATCCGAGAAACAGGAATGATTCCTATACGATTCACTCAGACTGGTGGGCAGAGCAGTATGTAGATATGCGAAATGCGCCGATTGCACTTGGCATCATTGATATTAGAGATACTAACTACATTTTACCGGATGCGTACAATTTCGATGTTACCGAGGTGGATCCGATTCAAGACCCAACACTTGTCGAAAAAGGTCAAATATCAGGACTAGATTACGCAGTGCGGGTGCATGGGTGGCCAATCGACTGGTACAAAACGAGCATCGTTATGAGTTCGGCACCGCACGGTTTTCGTCACTCGCTTGAGGCCGGAGGAATACAGCGACTACCTGTAGTGCAGTTTCCGCCCGGACAATGCGTGAAGCTCAAGATGAATAACGTCGAGACTTTATGCACCGTACCTGGATTCTTTGGATTCACTTCCACGTATATTCCGGTCATTCATGTGCAGGACGCAGCTGCGGGTGGCGCAGCACAATCGGGCGGAGGGGGTACTGTTGCTTATACTGATTCCACGAGCGCTATTTTGAGAACCGGTTCTCCCGTATGGCTCGATATAACAGCAACCACGACGCAAGAAATCAACAGTCTGCGCTTTGAATACTCATTCCTCTCGAATGCCGGTTCCGAAGGCGTTGTCAGTATCTTCGCAGACGGTCAATTGAAACATAAAATTGACGAACGAATCGCTCTCGCTGGCCTCAACAACGCTCGTGATATTTGGCTCGGCAGTTTAACGCCTGGGACACATATAATCACTTTCCGATTGGATCCGTTTACAGACGTCCAGTCTGTGGTACTGATCAGCAATATCCAACTTGGTCTCATTGAGAGAAACGAGGTGGTGGACACGCTTCCCCCCAGCACAACCGCGATAGTCTCCGGCACGCTTTGGAAAAACGGATGGCATGTGGGCACAACGACCACAATCTTCACAGCGGAAGACAATTCAGGAGGCGTGGGCGTCGCGAAAACAGAGTACTCCCTCAACGCCGGTAACACGTGGATCACGTACGCGAGTACGAGTCCACTGATGATCACCACAGAAGGAACGACAACAATTACCTATCGTACTATTGACCACTTAGGCAATACGGAGACGTCCAAGACACTTACGTTCAAAATCGTGAGCGTGAAGTCATTTCTTGAAGATGCGCTTGCGAAGCTCGGGAGCATTAATACTGGCAATAATGACATCGACAAAGCGACGGATGCGGTGGAAAGGGATCTTGAAAAGATCATTGCGGACACAGTGTGGCTCGATCGCAACCGGCTCTCATTGCGAGGAGGTCAGTCAACGCTCATCAGCGAAGTCGGGATCGTCAAAGCGCTTGGCGATATTCTGAACAAAGCAGGACAGGGACAAAGGAGAAGCAACGCGACTGGTGTGACCGAGGCGCTCTACCGCAATGTGCAATCGGAAATCGTTCAATCAAGTGCATTGCTCGCGCAACTCTCATTGAATGAAGCGAAAAACAGCCAGGCGAACAACGCTATCGAGCAGAGGCTTTTGGACAGGAGGATGATCAATATCCAGAATATGATCGATCGCGCAAGCGCAATGGAAGCGAGGAGTCCGGCACAAGCGGTGTCGCTCTACGGCTCAGCATGGTTCGCAGCGGAGGCACTCTTGGAAACGCCGGGCACCACATCATTCCGCGCTTCCGACTTCGGCGCACTCTACCTGCCGTCTGATATGAAGGACCTGATGGATAGCAGGTAGTGTTATTTCTTCTCTTGTGCTCCCATCCACTGCCCCATCGCTTCAAAGAGTATGTCGTAAGCTCTAGCGACGCGTAGTTCGGCGTCCTTTCTCTCCTCATCGGTCTTGTGACTCATCATTTCCACTTTTCCCGTCACTGTTCTCAGAGCAAAGATCCTTCCTAAAGATATCTATGAGGTCTTCATGTTTAGGTGGTGCATTGTCAGATGTCGAATTGTTACTATACCCTTCGCGCCATTGATATGCACTTTTAAGATGCGAAAATGTAGCCCGTGCGATTTTTCTTGGAGCAATGAGACTCAGTTCCAAGTATGCGCCAAATACTGCTCGCCACTGAGGTTCTGTTTCTGAACGCCACGGCTGTGTATCTTGCGATATTTCGCGGCCTGCCCTCAATGTGCGCTCGACGTTAAATGCATCATCAAGCGAACGCAGGAAATGGGCATAAACTTCGCGAAGTTCTTGACGCCGAGCTCTCTTATGCTCGGCATGAGTACCGAGAATAGTCGCTAATAAAACCCCCGCTGCACCGACAGCCGCACCCGCGAGCGTGAGAACTCCTGTCACGATAACTGGCAAATCTGTCATATTCATAATGTTAGCCAAAAACTAAAATTTTATCCGACCCCTCAACCATTTTGAGCAAGTCAGACATTGTGGAAATGGGGCAAATGTTACCCTCCTCCTTTCCGCGGATTTTGAGACAGGAGCCGCACGCGTAGATCGCCCCTTTCAGCTCTTTAAATTCCGCCACTTTTGCGGAGATATCAAAATCTTTGCTGTCGGGAATGGCATCTAATTCCGACCCCTCGCTCATCAAAAAGACTTCAACCGTATGACCCGCTTTGAGGGAGGTAATACCGAAGCGGAAGGTATTCCACACATGTTCGGGTTTATTCGACTGCAAAATTATGCCGAGTTTCATAAAAATATTTTACCAGACCTCGCCAATGCTTTTCTCCAGATATTTAGCCCCGATGTCATGCGCTCTCAACGCAGCTGGATGACGAGTTACGTCGGGGTCGGCTTTAAACTGACAGAAGAGTTCTCGGCCCATGCTTTTTATGACCTTGGTTGATGGCGAGTACTGCCTGCCAACAAACTCGATAAAAAGAAGAAGCAGCAAATAATCGCATTCATCCCCCGACGCAAGAGGGGTATTCATGGTTGAAACGAGCAATCCACGCGATACGGGATGTATTAAAAACTGTACTTTCGCTCGGTTCGCAATAACAAGTGATTGAATCTTCGGATCAATGAGCGAGTAACATTGGGAAAATCCCAGAGCATCACCCGACGCATTAAAAGCGTCTTCCAATCGGAATATCTTGGTAATGAAGCTGTTATCTCTTCTTCCGACTGCAGAATCGATCAATTGCGCGATCCACACAAGGATATAGTTGCCGCATCCCCCCACTAAGAAAACGTAATCATCGGTGATTTTATTCCACTCGACGTTCCCAACTTTTCTTCCCGTCAAATCGAAAGTGGATATGTCAATTTTCGGCAATCGTTCTCCAGGTACATACGTGAAGCTTGCCTCCATAAAAAGGAGATAGCTCCTCGTTGCCATTCTTTTAGCCAAATTTCCAAACATGGGCGCATACTATCATTTTAGATACGCGCGCGTCATTAAAGCGATTGTAAAGCGACCGTTGGCAACTCCCTTCGCAAGAGCGCAGAATCGTCGTGTGGTAGGTTAGGCTCCTTCGCAACCCTCCAAAGCTAAGCTAAGGTAGCCAGCGGTCGCTCTTTCACGTTATTATTACCAATGCCTAAACCGGATAACTCCGGCATGGCACAAATCCTTCCCAGTAGAAAGCTCTCCGTACAGGAGCACCTGGGAAGGTCCCATCCGAAAGGGTGGTGGGTGGCGCAAGCCATCGCCTGGCGGGGAGCTTTGTGTTTCCTGCCACTAAAAACCTTCCCAGGTATATGCAGTCCCAACAGCCCCTCATCGGGGACAATCTTGAGTTTCTTCAGCCATACAAAGTTGATAGCGAAGTACTTTCGCTCTCTTCCGATGACCAAGTTTCAATACAAAAATACTTTCTCACTTTCGATCCGTGGAAAGGCATATCGATTCCGAATACATACAACGGAAAAGCAGTAATCGACTGGAGTGGCGAACCACTATTTGCGGAACTTGCCATTTTGCGCTTATTCCAATCGCACGGCTGGGACGGCGTGTGGGTTGATTCGTACAGAAGAAAATATCGAGTCGGATTGCCTGATGTCGTTGATCCGATTTCTCTCCCCAACGAGAAACAACTACTCGTCAATGCTCTGAAAAAGAGAACGGGAAGGTCGGGCGGCTGTTGGGATGTGCTTGTTTGGAAAGGAGATGTAACACTCTTTCTCGAGCTGAAGCGTCAAAAGAAAGACGCCGTTCAGAATACGCAAATCGAATGGCTCGAAGCCTCGCTGGCTCACGGCCTCAAGCCGGAGAACTTTGCGCTCCTTGAGTGGAAACTCGCCTCGAGCAAGCTTGAGTTTGAGTATCCGGAGGACAGGAAGTTCTTTGCCGACTTGCTTGTCGGAGGAGACGAGGCGCGGCTAGAGCGTGAGTTCTCCAACCGCTTCGATTTCCGCCATCCCGCCATCAAGCGGGAGGAGTTTAATAAGATACGTAAACAAGTGCTCAAAAACTTGCTCCAGAAGTATGGCAAGGCATGCCAGCTCCGCCTGCACCAAGATTGCAGCAAGGTTGCTGTATGGGAGCCAGACCACATCATTCCGCTCTCGACGAACGAGCTGAACAAAAAGCTCCGGCATATGCTTCGGACAGGCACCGAGAAAGTCCTTCGGCAAAGCTTTGGCTCCAATCATCCCGACAACCTTACTCTCGCTTGTAAGCGGTGCAACGCTTTCAAGAAACATCGCCTGCTGATGCTCGGCTAGATGCGGTCAAACTTGTCCGTCGTACTGAATACGCGCTGGCGCAGGTTGTCCAGAGCGTAACTCGCAAGAATCACGAACGCATCCACCAAGTCGTCGTGCTTCTCGACGCCAAGGCCGACGATCTGGTTGATGAGCACCTCGCATCCCGTCTTGGGGAACACAATGACTCCGTTCTTGATGAGGTGCGATACGAGCGAGAGCCGCGAGCGCTTGTCGAGCGCTCCGACCCTGACGCCTTCCGCGTCGATCCACCGAGTCCTTAGCGATTCGGTAAAGGCGGGCTGATACCCGACTTCTTCGACGAGCAGCTGGATAGGGTCGCCGGGTATCGTTGTTTCGGCGATCTCGATGGCTTTCTCGAGCGCAGCCGGAAAGTTCATCCTCTCGTTCACAGGGAACGGATGGATGTACATCTTGGAGTCTCCGTACCTGCCGAACATGGAGCCGACGACGATCGCCGTGTAGTCGGCGGTCTGCTTCGTCGAGATTGCAAGGTCGATGCCAGCTTTCGTCCACGAGTACTTGTCGAAGCTATACAACGGGAAATCGTCGTTCTTGTAGTAGTGGATCCACTCGCGATGCACCACCTGGTCGTCGGCCGGAACGATCTTGAGCAGGAACTCGCGCTGCCACGCATTCTCGTTGCCGATGCCGCGCCGCTCTTTTTCGACATCCTCTTGCGACACGAACTTGCCGGGCCACAGGGGCGCTCCCTTTCCATCCAAGAACGGATACTCCCGGTATATGCCGTCCAGCTGTCCGGTTTCTATCTCATCCCGCAAGCGACGCAGGAGCGAATCTTCGTGCAAGAGGTTGCCCGCGACGATTTTTTTCGCATCTCGCGAGCCCATGGGGAGAATGTCGCCCTTGAATTTCTCGTACGTCTTGTTGCGCCCCTCTTGCGTCCGCACCGAATCGATGTCCTCGACGTCGTCCGCGATGATGACATCGGGGCGGTACTGCCGGTGCCGCGCTCCGCGTATGCCTTGCTCCATGGAGATCGCGACGATACGGGCGTCGTATTTCGGGATCACGATCATCTGCCCGCCCCAGGCGCTCGACTCCTCCTTGAAGGGTCCAAGGTCTTGCTTCAGAAGCTCGTTGCGCTCCATCTCGTCTTTGAAGTTTGAGAGGTGCAGGTGCGCTTGCTTTTGGGTCTGGCTCAGAATGACGATAAATTTCTTCTGCTCTCTGCCGAGGATCGCCCACAAGGGATACGAGAGCGTGCAGATGGTGGACTTCGAGGATTGCCGGAACGCGACGATGACAATCGTGCCTGAGTCTCCGCGTGCTGTGAGCTCGAAGATATCGCGCTGGAAATCCGCCGTTGGGTAAGTGGCATAGTGGGAGAGATACGAGTGGAAGAACCAGAAATGGCTCTCGCGAGCGAGCGCGATCCTAAAGTCCCGGTTCGTCCTCATCATCTTCAGTATCCGCATCGGCTCGCTGCTCTTCTTTGATGGGTTCATAGCTTTGCTGAGGTACGGCAAATTCCAGCGCCTGCTTGAGGAGCTTGTCCTGCTCGGGCGAGAGTTTGCCGGTTACGTTGGTAATGTGTCCCTTAAACTCGACCTTGTTGCTGTATCGCGCGTTAGTGTGCGCCAGGTAAAACTTGATCATGTCCTTATTACCCTGATTTATGTGCGAGAACATGTGCGATTCCGCGATGTCCGAGACAAGGCCGTGTCCTTCTAGGATCGACTCCTCGACTTCCGTATCGAACCGCTTGCTCGCCTTGCGCCAGCGTCCGACGGTCATGCGCGTGATGCCGGCTTTGTGGCACGACTGCTCGATCGTCGGCGTGCGCTTCAACTGCTCGAGAAAGAGCTTCTTGCGCTTCGACTGCCGCAGCTTTATTTTCTCGCTTTTACTCATACGCTTTTGCGGTGAGGCCTGTCATGTGCTCCCAACGACGAATCGACGTGAGGCAATACTCTAAATCGACCTCGACCGCAAGACATCGGCGTTTCGTCTGCTCACAGGCAAGAATGCATGTGCCACTCCCGACGAACCCATCGAATACGATGCCACCGATCTCCGTACTATTGAGCACGAGCCTACGAATAAGTCCGATTGGTTTTGTCGTCGGGTGGAATTTGCTCTTTGCGGGGCGCGGGTGGAACAACACGCTCCTATCCTTCGACCGGCGGAATGCGTGCGTCCCGCACCATCCGTACACAATTAATTCATGGGCGGGAGCGTAGTCGAGGCGTCCGATGACAGCCTGCGACTTCACCCAGATGAGGAGCTGCGCGACTTTGAATCCGGCGTCGATCATGCCCTCCCTCAATGACCACAGCATTTTATCGGAGTTGAATACATACGCCGCGTTCTTCTTCGCGAGGAACGGTTTGACCGCCTCCAGCCACTCGCGATTGAATGCGCGGTATGAAGCGTCGGACTGCAGATGGTCGTTTGCGATCTCCTTGTCTTTCGACAGTTTCGAGAACCCGCGCTTCAGTTCGACTGTGGCGGTGCCGTATGGAATATCGCAACAGAGAAGGTCTATCTTTTCTTTGCCGATGAGCCGCTTCAGAAGCTCGCGGTCCCGCGCGTCGCCGTACGCGAGGCGGTGCTCGCCCAAGCGCCAGACGGTTCCGGGCTTAATTGAGTTTTTTGACGGGGTCATGGCTGATTTTTTTGAAGCGGTTAATGATGACCTGGCAGAACACTGGCTCTATCTCTCCGACAATGGCGGTTCGGTGCATGGCATTACAGGCCAGCAACAGACTTCCCGCACCTCCGCAAAGATCAAGCACTTTGTCGCCTGGCTTGCTACACCGACGCAGGGATTTTTCGTAGAGGGAGATGGGCTTCATCGTGGGGTGTTCATAGAGAACTCCCGGCACGCGCTTAGCGAACCACAACTGGAAGATGTCGAAGACGTCATCTGCAACGCGGGAGCCTGAACCGATGTTTTTGTTGAGAAATTCGTTCAGATTGAGAAGCTTGTTCGACAGATACGGAGAACCCTTGATTCCATACAGACACAACTCGACAGCGCGATTGAACGCAACTTTTGGGACAGGATTTTGCGAGTCCTTTACCCACATGCACAGGCGCTTCTGCTTGATGCCGAATTCTTTGAAGAGCGACTGGAACATGCCGAGATATTTTTCATCCAGCCACAGAAAAATATGGCAGTCGTCTTTCGCTCCCGCGAGCGCGTTACGCGTGATGTCTTTCAGGAACGCGTAGTATTCGGAGTCAGTTTTCTTGTCGTTTGTTTTGCCTCCGTAATTTTGTTTACCGCCGAGCCCGCGGCTGTAGTCCACCCCCACGTTGTATGGAAAATCAATATTGACGAGGTCAATCTGATTTCCTTTGCCGATCAGTTTTTTCACCGCGACCGGATCCGTGCCATCGATGCATCCGAGGCGATGCCGCCCAAGTTGGAAGAAGTCACCGGGCTTGATGTCGGTATCTTTGGCCTTCTTCATTTCCTTTTCCAAGTCCGCGTTGTCATCTTCGGTCTCGGAAAGGTCATCGAACGCGTGTGCGATGTCCTCCTCTTTAAGCAATTGCATCCACAGTTCCGGATCGTACTCGCGCAGGACGTCGAAATCCCAAGAGCCTCGAAGGGCGTTGCTTGCGATGAGGTAGCGGTCGAATTCCTTTTGGGTGAGTTTGCGGCTGGGAATACGCACGTCGATCTCTTTATCGGCCATGCCTAATTCCACTAATGCCCGGTGCCTGTGGTTGCCCGCTGCGATCTTGTCGTCGATGTCGATGACGATGATCTCGACATAGCCGTCGCGTTTGATGCTCGCTTTCAGCTTCGCAAAATCGGCATCCGAATTGACGTTCGGATTTTTGTCGGCGGGTATGAGATCGCGCACTAAGCGCTTTTCCGTTCGCCACGTTAACTTCTGTCTAGCCATATGCGTTATGCGATTAACCTTGTAACCAGCACAACGAGAACAAACGAGGAGTAATTTGTTGCCTAAAACAGAAAAGGCTACAAATCCAGACAACCAAAACCATATAAGTTTTTGTTGCCTCGATCTATAGCCATTCGGCGAACCCTTTCCCGGTGCGTTGACCTTGTCGGATACGTCTATTTTATTTCTATAGCTTTATTTGAACCTTACTCTCGCCGGGTTGTGTACCACAAAGGGCCTACAGCTTGAATATGTTCCGCGTTCTCAATGTGCCTATATCCAGTTTACAGTAGCCCTCTGGCGCCACAATGGGCAAAAGTGCAGGGTGTGGATAGCGCAATGCGGTGTCAATACTGTCAATAGCGCACATAGATCTCGAAAATGTTACATCGTCACAAACACCCGTTTTGGCGTAACATTTGTAACATTTACGTTGACGCAAAGCGACCTGCCCCCGTCAAATCGCCGCGCTATAATAGCCCTCAACGGCTTGTCTGGCGCAGTGTGTGGACCTATACTGGGAGCCAGATAGGACAATGCAAGGGAGAGTTTGCCCCGGAATCGTACTTGTTTATGTAGTGCGGTCGCGACAGATAAACAAGTAGTGCAAACCGATAAAGAGCCCGCGGATATACATCGGCGCACACCAAATCAGAAGTCGTGTGCGCTTCGCGCTATACTAAAGCATGCGAAAGGAGTCGGGATTCGTCATCCCGCAGGTAATGCTTCTCGTGCTCGCGCTCCTCGTTGTCGGAGGTGGCATTGTGTTCGTCGCTTCGTCAGGCTCCGAGCAAAACGTTAAAGACATCGCAGAGAGGCTCTCTGTCGGCGAATCGGGCGACGCGGCTCCGGCGCTCGACAGCGGCGGATCAAAAGCAGTAGCGAAGACAAGCATCCCATCGCCCAAACCTCCGCCTCCTCTTCCTCCTCCCCCACCTCCTCCGCCGATCGCTTCGCTGTCCGCATCATTGCCACTGTACGATCGGACCGTCTGCCCCGACGGCTCCGAAGGAAACGACATCTTCATCAGAAATGACATACGCTACCGCGTGGATCAAGAGGTGCGGCGATGGACCGAGGAATTTTGTGGACCCAATGCGTCGACACCTCTCGTGCCGGCTCCTCCTCCGGAACCTTCACAGCCGCCACAACCCGCTTGCGAAAGTAATGCCTCTCCAAACTTTACGAATCACATTACCGACATGAGCAAGGTCAACTACATCGGTCCTCCGCCTACGATGGGCGCAGGCCCGAGCTTGAAACCGCATAGTTACATAGGCACCGACCACGCCCGCGTGCCCGTCTACGCGCCGGCCGATATGACACTTGAGACCGGCGCCTACTTTGAGGGCGGCCCCTACGGACTCGACTTCCGCGTGAGCTGCGAGGTAACGCTCCGCTTCGGCCACATCACCGAGCCGGTAGATGAGATCCGCGCTGTCTTTCCCGCGACACCCGCGCCTGCGAACGATTCGCGCTCGCAGCAAATCACACGCAAAGTTTCTTTCAAGGCAGGCGAACTCGTCGGCTACACAACAGGCACGAGCGCTGCCGGAAACTGGGATTATGGTGTCTACAATTCCACGGTGCGCAATCGCTACGCCGACGATCCCGCGTGGAACAACAGCACGACCTACACGACCGCCGTGTGCCCGTTTGATTATTTCTCCGCCGCAATGAGAGCGGCCTATGTCGCGAAGTTCAATTCCGCGGCACTCGGCGGCAATCCGCCTCACGGCGAGCCGTTTTGCGCGAAATAGGTACGAGCGAAAACAAAGAGTTAGACTACTTCAGAAAAGTATCCGAATCCGGACTCGGTTCATTAGGTTGGCGCTGGTCGCCGTACTGTTGGCTGCGCCGGTGAAAACAGTGCCGCCGATACCCCCGGTGCCTCCTGCTCCACCAGTTCCTCCCGTCGCGTTTCCGTTGTTGTTGCTACCGGGGCCCACTACGCTAACGGTGCCGCCTGTGCTTGCTGCGCCACCCGTACTCCCGGTTGCGGTATTGCCGCCCGTGCGAGCTCGCGAGCGCGTGTCGTCCACAATCGCACCGCCCGAAGTGGAGGTTGCCGTGATGGAAGAGCTGTTAATGTTTGCGGTCGTCGAGGCAACCAGATCAATCTCGGTGTCATTCAACGTGTTAGACGATGAGGCTGACGATGATGCGTTGCCGGTCTCGATATATCCCCCAGCACCCGCGCTTCCGCCCGCTCCGCCGTCTCCCCCTGTTGCGCCTCCGTTATTGAAGTCACCCGCGCCGCTTACTGTGACACCACCACCCGCTCCTCCCGCGCCGCCGGTGCTGCCCGTTGCGACGTTGCCACCCGTTTCGGCGG